>ERZ825670.242-NODE-242-length-77714-cov-10.287320_pt1 | contig 77714 bp, 57 predicted proteins | sample MGYA00519929_ERZ825670 | MGnify/ENA primary metagenome ERZ825670 (study PRJEB31778, sample SAMEA3449207) | human gut metagenome | biome: human gut; feature: human-associated habitat; material: faeces | place: United Kingdom | collected 2010/2012 ...
AACGTGTTAATCCTCGTCGGGTAATGACGCCTTATACTTGTCAAATTCCGTTCGGTACTTATTTCCCGCAGCTTGAATATCCCAACCGTACTCCTTAAAATACTTAGTTATAATCTCGTATTTCAATGCTCTCGATTTACTATTATCCAAGTAATCTTTCTTGATATCCTCGTATGACTCCATCACGAGTAAACGTAACCATTCCGAAAAATCACTCTCAAAAGAACGAGAACTTCCTCCGGTAATATATCCCCCGTTACGGCATAATTCATTCACGGCATTCCGATACTTGATCACGTAAGGACGGCTGTTCACTTCATCTTCGTCTTCATCATCCGCATCCGGATTTTCCTTTTTCCATGCTTCCTCGTCTTTATCGTACTCGTTACCCAATTTCTCGTAAGCCTCCCCATCATCATAAGCCTTACCCCCAGCCACGAATTCTTTTAAGGGTTCCTCCATACGAGCCACGATCATCGAACCCAATTTTTTCCACACCTCAGCCGTCAACACGGAATCTTGATAAAAATGATTCATTGAATATGTTTTCCAACTTATCAAATAGATTAGTAACATTATCTATATCTTCAGAAGTTACATCATCAGTATTTATATCATTAAAATATTCTTGGAAGTTTGTAACTACAGCACTCATGCTATTTAGGTCATTTATTAAGCTCTTTAAAGTCTTATTTGAACGCTTTGAACTTTCATTAACATTTTCTATAGTAGTTGTAAGACTATTAGAAGTTTCAATCAATACAGATAGTTCTTTTTCAAGTGTATTATGTAAATCTTGAATATTTTTCAATTGAGAATGTAGTATATTTTTCATATAATATACGCAATTATTTTTTATGTTGTAACCTTTAAAAATCATGCAAGCCATGTCATAGCAAGTATCGTATCCACAAGAGTTGCAATCTATATTTCTAGATTCGGGAGTTGTTTTTAACATAGAATTGAATATATTATCAATTTCATTAGCAGATGGTTTTTGTACCATAATATATTTATTTTTATATATACATCTAAAGTCTTTAATATCGAATATTTTATCGAACTTTTTATAGTTTCTATCTTTTAGTAGCCAAAAACCTCTTTCATTTTGGGCATTTAGTTCTAATTCGTCCATGCAACTTTCAATAGTGGATAAGGAATTGTTTTCTATACTAGCAGTACCTTCATTACAACCATGTTGGCAGTTTAAAACGTCTAATACATCAGGACGTTTTTCTTCTGGAACTTCAACATATCTTTCCATACGTTTGTACACATTTTGAGGTCCTTCAGCAGTACGAACTATCAAATTTGGTTGTAGAGCTAATATATTATCTCTTAGGCCACCAGGTCTAGGGAAAAGTTGACCTAATACACCAGAATGGTCATCAAATTGGAATCTGCTAACACCAAGATTGTCAAAGCTCATGCCCTTACTTTTAAAATACTCATTTATACTTTTGAACGTAACATTAAAGTTGAAAGTATTATATTTAATCGCTTCTGAAGTCTTAGATATACATGGCGAAAATAATACTATAGGTTTATTTCCCTCATTGTTGTACTTCTTTAGATATGTTGCTAAACAAGATGCAGGACTATGTATTGGTGCTAACTTCATAATAAGTTTGGGTTGATATTTTTCAATATAGTTAACTATAGCTGGGCAAGGTTGACTGATAATCTTGCTACCTTTGTTATTTTTAAGATAGTCATTATAAGCCCAAGTACAGATATCTGCACCTAAAGAAACATCATATATTTTTACATTTCCATTATCTTTGAACCATTGAAGCATATGTTTCCACATATCATAAGGGAAAGCTGTTTTTATTGCTGGAGCAACTATAATATTTATAGCTTCACCTTTTTCGAACATATCAAAGAATACTTTAGAATGGTCTACATAATTTCTTGCACCATGTTTACAAGCCTTTACGCATTCTCCACAGTTTATACACATATCTGGATTAACTTCTGTTATAAATTGGTCATCTGTATTAGGTTTTAAGACAGTCTTATTTGCAACCTTTATTGGACAGACTTTAACGCATTTATTACAGCCAATACATTTTTCGCTATTAACGGTTATAATTTTTTCAATATTATTGTCCACTATCATAATAGAGTCCTTTCATTATAGATTTATTTTTCTTGAATGAAATCAAATTCAGCTATAGAACCATAAAAATCCACAGTATTACCAGCGAATATAGGTAATACATCTAAAGGTTTTATAACTTTAGTTTCTTTGTTAGATACGTCACAAATCCATTCAGTATTACTAAGATTTTTCAAGCCAAATAGATTTTTATGTATCTTGTTTTCCATTATTATTCCCATAACCTCATCATATGAGGAAACTTTATCTTTAAATAAGAATGAATAGATATTATTGCCATCATATACGGGGATAGTAAATCCATTCTTTTTAAAGTACATTGAATGATATTTACTTCCACAACGTTGACACTTATAAAAAGATTCTTCAGTTAGTTCATATGATACTGAAAAATCCACTCTACCACATACACAAGGTAGTACATTGCACTTTAGATGTAATAGTATAGTCAACCATTTTTCTATAGTAATGCGTTCACTTGGATTAAATAAGTAATCACAAAAAGTTTTAGTAAAGGCATCTGTTAAATAACATGGATATTTATTCCACATGGATAGTGTTGCAAAATTAACTCCTCTAATAGCCCTATTAGATGTATCATTGGTGTCAAGAATAAATATAGCATTATCACTATAGTGTTTCATTCTTTGTTTAAAGTTTAAGGAAGTATCATCTATTACAGATTTGCCTTCTAGTGGGTGGTCGTGAAAGAATATTCTAAATAGTATTACTGCTAGAGTATAGTTATCACTAAATGTATTAGGAACATCGGTATTTTTTAAAATTTCTGGTGCTAGATATGTACATTCAAGATTTGTCTGTTTTAAATCGTTGCTAACGTATATAGAATTAGTAATATCAAGAAGGATATCGCCAGTATTTATATTTATAAATAAGTCTTCATCATAGAAAGAGTACATATGCATATCTTTGGATTGAAAATTTAAGAACATCTTAGCAATGTTAATAGATGCGTTAATCATAGCGTTGATACTCTTAAATTTAATATTCTTTCTAGTTGGAACGTTTTCTATATCATACTCTATAGTATAGCCGTTTATTATGTCAATCAAGGTGAAGTATTCCTGAGTAAGTTCTGTATATACACAACCGAAACAACCGTTATCCGATGGTTTTGTTAGAACTGTAGGAGTTAGTATGCAACTGTTTTTTATGTCACTTTTTTGTAATTTTTCTAATTTTTTTCTAAGATTGACTAAATTCTTACAAGTAGAACTATTATACCATCTTAATATATGGTTATTGTTCATATATCTACAAATATAGGTGTAAGTGTGTTCAAACTTAGGGAGTATTTTTAATATTTTTATAGGCATTTTATTAGTTGTAAAAATTATCTCATGAATATCCAACTGCTGATTAACATCAACATTGGAAGGATTGACCATTTCTTTAGCGATGTTTGAAACCTTAGTAGGTTTACTTTGTAATTTCATTTGTGATGATAATATTATATTGTCTAAATCTTTAGTCATATCTTTAACAATAGTATCTTCTTGAGAGGATATGGAGATATCATCTAATTTAGAACTAATATTATCATCATTTGAGGTATCATCGATAACATCGTCATCATCAGTATTTCTATTTATAATATTGTCTAATAAAGATAGCGATTTCATACTATTTAGTTTCTTCTGTTGCTTGTGATTTGAAGAACTAGTATTATCCAAAAAGTTCATCTCCTTATATAAAAATATACATATATTATACCATATTAATATGTAAAGTTCAATAGAAATTGTATTTTTCATCAATTTAAACAAGTTACTAATGTAAAATATGGCAACTTTGATAAATATAATAAGGCACCGTGGATGTATATAATCCATGATGCCTTATATTTCTAAACTATATCAAATTAGAAAGAGATTTTTCTATAGGTATCGAACTTCAACCACTTTGAATAGAAATCTTTTTCATTCTCTGGAGTTATGGAGTTATAATCGTCTAGTAAAGATTTAAAATCATCTTGAGATTTAATCTTAACTTCAAAACCTCTACCGTTGATTATTGGAACATCACTATAAGTATAGTTATCAAAAGTGATAATATCTACAATCTTTTTGTCACGAACTTTAATAGCAACGCTATCACGAAGAACTAAGATATCAAAAGTATCTGGATACTTATAGCTATCACTTTGAGTAGGAATTTCATCACCAATAGAGTAAGTATTGCTTACTGGTTGATACTTTAATACAGATAGACTATTTACATCATAGTAGAACTCCTCAAATATATCACCACGAGCAACTATATCGCCATTTTTAAAGGAGGCTCTATCTTGGATAGTATACTTTTCAAAATCTTCTACTACGCCACACGCAGATGTCATATTAGTAATACGGTCTATTAGTATCAATTCGCCCAAAGTTTTGTGATTTTTAAACTTATCTACGACTATAGGTTCAGTAAGAACGATATCGCATAGAGCAATCTCATTTTTGCTAAGAGTATCTGCTTGTTGATGTTCGCCAGTATTTACGTTGATAGTGTATTCAATCTTGGATAGTACTCCAGTGATTAGTTTAGTTCCTAACTTAATTAGGTATTCTTTACCAACAGATAGCTTTTCATCATCTGTCCAAAGAATAGTAGTCTTTAGATTCTTACTAATTCCAATATCTGTATTTGCAGATAGTACACAACCTCTTGATACGTCAACTTCCTTATCTAATTGAATAGTTACTGCTTGACCTACAAAAGCGTTGTCGCTTTCCTTACCAGATACTAGTATTCCTTTAACTAGAGCGTGTTCGTTACTTGGTAGTACTGTAATTTCATCACCGATTGAAATTTCACCACTTTCAATTTGACCTTGGAAACCTCTAAAAGTATGGTTTGGTCGGGATACTCTTTGTACTGGTAGATAGAAACCTTGTTCAGCTTCCTTATCGGATACATCTACATTTTCAAGATATTCAAGTAGAGGTTCGCCCTTATACCAAGGTGTATTAGTGGATTTGATAGTAACATTATCGCCAACGGTTGCAGATATTGGTATAATCTTGACATCTTTTAGATTTAATTCTTTAGATAGTTCAAAGATTTCTTTTTCAATCTCTTTAAAACGTTCTTCACTGTAGCCGACTAAATCCATCTTATTAACGGCGAATACAAAGTGCTTAATACCCATTAAGGAACAAATTCTAGCATGGCGTCTAGTTTGGACTAATACGCCTTGTTTAGCATCTACCAAGATAATAGATAGGTCAGCAAAAGATGCACCTACTGCCATGTTACGAGTATATTCTTCATGACCAGGGGTATCAGCAACGATAAAACTTCTGTTATCGGTAGTAAAATATCTGTAAGCGACGTCAATAGTGATACCTTGCTCACGTTCAGCCATTAGACCATCTAGTAATAGAGAATAGTCAATAGCACCGTCACGGCTACCAACCTTGCTATCCAATTCAAGAGCTTCTTCTTGGTCTGTATATAGTAACTTAGCGTCATATAGAATGTGACCAATCAAAGTAGATTTGCCATCATCTACACTACCACAAGTAATAAACTTTAATAATCCTTTCATGTAACAAAAAACCTTCTTTCTAGTAGTTTGGATTAGTTTATAGTTTAGAAATAACCTTCTCTTTTTCTACGTTCCATGCTACCGATAGCTTCTTTATCGATAACTCTTGAAGTACGTTCAGAAGATACAGCACTTAAAGTTTCGTCTATAATTTCATCTAAGGTAGTAGCAGTAGAAAGAACTCCACCAGTAAGTGGATAACAACCTAAAGTTCTAAAACGAACGCTCTTTAGTTGAGGAACTTCGCCCTCTTTAAGAGGAAATCTATCGTCATCAACCATTATGATATTGCCATCTCTTTCGACAACTGGACGTTCCTTAGCAAAGTATAATGGAACGATATCTATATTTTCACGTTTTATATATTGCCAGATATCTTTTTCAGTCCAGTTAGATATTGGGAATACTCTAATACTTTCACCCTTATTGATTTTAGTATTGTATAGTTTCCACATTTCTGGACGTTGATTTTTAGGGTCCCATGCTTGAGCCTCATTTCTAAAGGAGAAAATTCTTTCTTTAGCACGAGATTTTTCTTCATCACGACGACCACCACCGAAACAAGCAGTAAATCCATACTTAGATAATACTTGTTTTAATGCTTGAGTTTTCATGATATCGGTATATGCTGAACCGTGGTCAAATGGATTTATTCCTTTAGCAAGACCTTCTGGGTTAGTATAAGTAATTAAATCAAGACCATATTTTTTTGCAGTTTCATCACGGAATTTAATCATTTCCTTGAACTTCCAAGTTGTATCTACATGAAGTAGTGGAAATGGTGGTTTTTCAGGATAGAACGCTTTTAAAGCTAAGTGTAGCATAACTGAACTATCTTTACCTATTGAATATAGCATTACAGGTTTTTCACACTCTGCGACAACTTCACGGAGTATGTATATTGCTTCTGCCTCCAGTTCATCTAAATGAGATAGTTTACTCATATATAAAAACCTCCTTAATGAGTTAAATTAATCAATTCTTATTATTCCTACTGAATTAGTATGTTTTAATTATAATCTGTAAAGATGGATATGTCAATAGATTATTGGGAATTTTGTATATATTTATATAATTCCTATTTAAATACTATGATTAATTAGTTATATTGCCAAAATGGTATCAAAGCTAGAATTTTATACACCTATATTAATATAAGTATATCTTAAATTAGTGGTAGTATAAGTTAATATTTCTGTCGATTTGTCAAGTGTTTTGTGATATTTTACTATAAATATTTAATAATACATATCTGTAATATATTTTATCCATAAATTTTTATAAAACCATTGACTTTTTTAAAAAATAGCACTATAATTGAAAACATAGTATTCCAGTAGGAATACTAAATATACATAAAAGTGAGTGATTTTATTATGAAAAACAAAAAAAAGATTTTTACTTCGTTACTATTAACGATATCCTTATTGAATGTAGGAACTCTTACAGGTTGTGGTTCAAGCAATCAAAGTAGTGCAGAATATGATTATACTCAACCAGTGGAAATAACCAATGTATCGTATGACCCTACAAGAGAACTCTATGAAGCATATAATTCTATATTTAAGCAACATTGGAAAGATACTACTGGACAAGATGTTACAATTACTCAATCGCATGGTGGTTCAGGTTCTCAAGCACGTTCGGTAATTGAAGGTAATGAGGCTGATGTAGTTACTCTTGCTTTGGAGTACGATATTACAGCTATTGAACAAGCAGGTCTAATTGATAGTGGTTGGCAAAATGAATTTGATTTGGATTCTGCTCCTTATACATCTACTATTGTTTTCTTGGTTAGAAAAGATAATCCTAAAGATATTCAAGATTGGAACGATTTAGTTAAAGATGGTATAGGTGTTGTTACTCCTAACCCTAAGACTTCTGGTGGTGCTAGATGGAACTATCTTGGAGCATGGGCTTATGCTAATGAAAAATTTAATGGCGATGAAACTCAAATTGAAGATTTTATCGGCAAACTATATAAGAACGTTCTAGTATTAGACAGTGGTGCAAGAGGTGCTACTACTACATTCGTCGAAAACGGTCAAGGTGATGTTTTAATAGCTTGGGAAAATGAGGCGTATCTTACTTTGGAAGAGTATCCAGACCAGTATGAGATAGTTAGTCCAAGTATTAGTGTATTGGCTCAACCTAGCGTTGCTGTTGTAGATGAAGTAGTTGATAATCGTAATACTAGAGAAGTTTCTCATGAATATCTTGAATACTTGTACTCAGATGAGGCTCAAGAAATTATAGGTGAAAATTATTATAGACCTACTAATCAAGAAATTTTAAACAAGTTTAGCGATACTTTTGACCTATCTATGAAGTTAGTTAATATTAATGATGATATCTTTGGTGGTTGGGACGCAGTACATGAAAAACATTTTGCCGATGGTGGAGTGTTCGACCAAATATATGAGGTAAATTGATATTATGAAAAAAAGAAAAAGTAAGAATATCAATGTAATTCCTAGTTTCAAGTTATCTTTTGGAGTTACACTTGCAATGTTAAGTATTATGGTACTTATTCCAGTAGCATCGGTGATAGTATATACTTCTGGACAAAATTTTTCCAATTTTTTAGAAACCATCACAAGTAAGAGGTTACTATCAGCATATAAGGTTAGTTTTATGTGTTCGTTCATAGCTACTTTGATAAATAGCATCTTTGGAGTAATTTTAGCGTGGGTTCTTGTTAGATACGATTTCCCACTTAAAAGGTTCATGGACGGCTTAATTGAATTGCCTTTTGCTTTGCCAACATCTGTAGCAGGTATAACCTTGACTACTCTATATTCTGAAAATGGTTGGTTTGGTAAGATATTCGCTAAGTTTGGAATACAAGTATCTTATTCAAAGATTGGTATAATTATAGCTATGATTTTTATAGGTATTCCATTTATAGTTAGAAACGTTCAACCAGTACTTGAAAAGTTCGATAAAACTTATGAAGAGGCTGGTGAAATGTTCGGTGCTAGTAGGTCGCAGATATTCTTTAAGATTATCTTTCCTGAAATATTACCTCCGTTATTGACTGGTTTCGGTCTTGCTTTTGCTAGAGCCTTAGGTGAATACGGAAGTGTAGTATTCATTGCAGGTAATAAACCTTATGAAACTGAAGTAGTTCCACTATTAATTATGAGTAAACTTCAACAGTTTGATTATACATCTGCTACGGCAATAGCTTTGGTAATGTTAGTAGTATCATTTATAATAATGTTCATTACCAATTCAATACAGATATATACTAATAAGTTTACTAAGGGGTGATATCCATGAACAATGAAAAATCTAATGGTGGATTTGTTAAGTGGCTATTGATAATAATAAGTGCATTGTTCTTAATAATAATGTTAATAGTTCCTATAATAGCAGTAATCTTTAATGCGTTTAGCAATGGTTTTGATGCCTACAAGGAAGCTATCACTGATAAGTATACCACTAGTGCTATAAAGTTGACTCTATTGGCAACCGTGATAGCTGTAGTAGTAAATACTATCTTTGGATTGGTTGCATCTTGGACGATTACAAAGTTCAAGTTTAGAGGCAAGAAGTTACTATCTTCATTGATAGATATTCCGTTAGCTATATCGCCAGTAATTGCAGGTTTGGTGTTCATTCTAACCTATGGTAGAATTGGTTGGGCTTACGATTTCTTGCAATCTATAAACGTTAAGATTGTATTCTCTATAAGTGGAATTATCTTAGCTACGATATTCGTTACTTTTCCGTTTATTTCAAGAGAAATTATTCCAATTATGAACAGTATTGGTAATGATGAGGAAGAAATGGCATCTATAATGGGTGCAAACGCTTGGACTATATTTACTAAGATAACTTTTCCGCATATCAAGTGGGCGTTACTTTACGGGATAGTGTTATGTACTGCTAGAGCTATGGGCGAATTTGGTGCAGTATCGGTAATATCGGGACATTTGCGTGGAAAGACTACTACAATGCCGTTGCATATAGAAATCTTATATAACGAATTTAAATATGTAGATGCTTTTGCAGTATCATCTATATTAGTATTGTTTGCTATAATAATCTTGATAGTTAAAAGCATTGTAGAATACAAGGGCAAAAAGGATTAGGAGGTGCTTATTAGTGTACGTTGAATTAAAAAATGTTAATAAATCTTATGGAAACTTTAAAGCCTCTAATAATGTATCTTTTGGAATTGAAAAGGGTAAGTTAGTTGGTTTATTAGGTTCTAGTGGTAGTGGAAAGACCACAATTCTAAGAATGATTGCAGGTCTTGAAACTGTTGACAGTGGTGAAATTTATATCGATGGTCAACTTGTAAATGATATCCCAGCAGGTAAAAGAGGCATCGGATTTGTATTTCAAAACTACGCACTATTTAAGTATATGACAGTATATGATAATATTGCTTTTGGTTTGAACATTCAAAAGAAAAGTAAATCTGATATTAAAAAACGTGTTTCTGAATTGATTGAAATGGTTGGCTTAAAGGGTATGGAAAAAAGATATCCTAGTCAGCTATCTGGAGGACAACGTCAGCGTGTGGCTTTTGCTAGAGCCTTAGCACCTAATCCACAATTACTGCTATTAGATGAACCTTTTTCCGCCTTAGATGCTAAGGTTAGAGCAGAAATCCGTAGTTGGCTTAGAAGTATGATTGATACTTTAGGTATTACTAGTATCTTTGTTACTCATGACCAAGATGAAGCTATTGAAGTTGCTCATGAGATTATTATAACTAACCATGGTAATATTGAACAGATTGGCACTCCTACGGAGATATATAGAAATCCTAAAACTCCGTTTGTAGCTAACTTTATAGGACAGTCACAAACTATTGAAGATTATAAAAAGTTCATAGGTTTTGCAAACGATACAGATTTCATTAAGGCTATAATTCGTCCAGAGTTTATTAAAATTACTAAACAAGATGAGTTTCAACAGTTCCGAAGTGCTTGTGAAGATGCTACTGTTAAAGAAGTAAATTTTAAGGGTAATCAGTTTGAAATAAAGGTATTGGTCAAAGGAAGTCTTTTAACTGGTTATAGAACTCTTGAAGAACCTGAAATTAAAGTCGGTGAAGTAGTAAGAGTTTTAATCTATCAAGTATACGCATTCAACGATAGTACTACTATGATTATTAAAAATACTAATACTATAGACCCTAACCCAATATTTATCTAATGAAAATAAAATCCAAAGGGGAATTTTTTATGGAAATAGAAAGAATATCTACAGATGTTTTAATAATTGGTGGAGGTACTGCTGGGTGCTATTCTGCTATTACTATTGCAGAAGAAAATCCAGACGTATCGGTTTTGATACTTGAAAAGGCTAACATTAAAAGAAGTGGTTGTTTATCTGCTGGTGTGAACGCTATAAATGCTTATATCACTGAGGGTAGAACTCCACAAGATTACGTTGATTACGCTAAAAAAGATGCTGACAATATAGTCCGTGAAGATTTGTTACTAACTATGTGTGAACGTCTTAATGCTGTTACTGCAAAATTAGAAAGTCTAGGTTTAGTAATCTTAAAAGATGAAAATGGAAAGTATGTTACCAGAGGTAATAGAAATATCAAGATTAATGGTGAAAATATTAAACCTATCTTAGCTAGTGCCACTACTAAACATAAGAATGTAAAAGTATTAAATCATGTGAACGTAACGGACTATATTGTTAAAGATAATACTATCATAGGTGCTTTTGGATTTAATATAGAAAAAAGTATACTATATGTAATATCTGCAAAAGCAGTGATATGTGCTACTGGTGGTGCATCTGGAATATATCGACCTAACAATCCAACGTTTTCTCGTCACAAGATGTGGTACTCTCCATTCAATACGGGAGCAGGTTACTCTATGGGCATTCGTTCGGGTGCTGAAATGACTACCTTCGAAATGAGATTTATCGCACTTAGATGTAAGGATACTATTGCTCCAACTGGAACTATCGCTCAAGGTGTTGGTGCTAAGCAAGTAAATTCTAAAGGCGATATCTATGAAACTAAGTACGGACTAACTACATCGGAAAGAGTTTACGGTACAGTCAAAGAAAATATTGATGGTCGTGGTCCATGCTATCTAAAGACTGAGGGAATTACATCACAACAAGATGAAGAACTTTTAAAGGCTTATCTAAATATGGCACCAAGTCAAACCTTAAAATGGATTGAAAGTGGTAAAAATCCTAGTCAACAGAGCGTTGAAATCGAGGGAACAGAACCTTATATAGTAGGTGGTCATACTGCTAGTGGCTATTGGGTAGATACTAATCGTGAAACTACAATCCATGGACTTTTTGCTGGTGGTGATGTAGCTGGAGGTTGTCCTCAAAAGTATGTAACGGGTGCTTTGGTAGAAGGTGAAATATGTGCAAAATCTTCATTGAAGTATATTCAAGGTGTGGATAACATTGAAATATCTGAAGATGAAGTGCAATCTAAACTAGCAGAGTACACTCACTATTTGGAAAATAATGATGCTCAGTTCACCACCGAACAGTTAGAAGAGGCTATGCAAAAAGTTATGGATAACTATGCTGGTGGAATTAGTACCCATTATCAATTTAATGAAAAACAGTTAAATCTTGCTACTGAAAAGATTAAACAAATCATTAGATTGTCGGATAATCTACACGCCGACGATTTGCAAGAATTAATGTACGTATATGAATTAAAAGAACGTTTGACTGTATGTCTTGTATTGATTGAACATCTTAAAGCTAGAAAAGAAACTCGTTGGCATAGTTTTGCTGAAAATTTGGACTATCCAAATAAGAGCGAAAATTGGTTAAAGTATGTAAATTCTAAGTTGGTAGATGGTAAGATTGAAATTATCTTCCGTGATTTAGTAAAGGTTGGTGAAACTTATGAGCATTCTAATAAGTAAGGATTTATGCCATAGTTGTGGCAGATGTAAAGAAGTTTGTCCTGGAAATTTAATCAAATTAGATGCTAATAATAAAGCATACATAAAATATCCAAAAGATTGCTGGGGCTGTACTGCTTGTTTGAAAGAATGTCAATTTTCTGCAATACGTTTTTATTTAGGTGCTGATATCGGTGGAATGGGTAGCAAGTTATATACTAAAAAACATGGTGATATAACTAATTGGATTATTGAAAAGTATGATGGTACTACTCAAACAGTGGAAGTAAATAGTAAAGAAGCTAATAAGTATTAATATTTTATCCCTTACGAAAAAATCGTAAGGGATTTTTATATACATATATTATGCAATCTCATTTTTAGGTAGCTGAATATTATGGCTTGCAATTCTTTCTTTTTCGATTATTTTAAGTGCTGAGATAACGTCCCAACAGAAATGTTGTTCTGTAACGGTTTCAACGAAACCAGCCCTTTCCATTGTAGATTTAACATCATTTTGAACACCAGAGAACAATATTCTTTTTCCGTTGTTAGTATATTCTTTGTATAGTGTATTCAATTCAGTTATAGCAGAGTCATCTATTGTAGGAACGCCTCTCATGGAGAATATTATAGACTTTGCATCATCTAATTCATGAAGTACATCTGTAAGTTTATCTTGAGTACCAAAGAATAACGGACCTGTTAAGTATATAACTTTCGTCTTTGAATGACGATATTTAAACTGATAATCGATAATATCATGTTCAAGTTTTTCCATATTTATATTGCTTACTGCTACAGTAAGATTACAACTTTTAAGAATAAACATAATCATTGCACAAACCACGCCTATCACTATTGCAATGGTGAGGTCGAATACAACAGTTGCAATCATGGTTACAAAGAATTGCACTGATGAATATTTAAGTTTTTTATCAAAAAGATTTCTAATTGCAGACCATTCGTTCATTCTAAAGGCTGTTACCATTAGCACGCCTGCAAGAGCGGAAAGTGGTATCTTTGACATTACATTTCCTAATAGAAACATCGACGCTACAAGCGTTAATGAATGGAATACACTTACAAGTCTTGTTTGACCACCAGATTTTATTGCAACACTAGTTCTAGCAATAGCAGCTGTTGCAGGAACTCCACCAAAGAATGGTATTACTATATTTCCTATACCTTGAGCAACTAGTTCTCTTTGAGCGTCAATCTTTTCACCCTTCATTTTTCCAGCCGATGCTCCACAAAGAAGGCTTTCTATCATACCAAGTGCAGCTATGGATATTGCTGGAGTTATAAGGTCTTTTACATCGTTTAAGTTTATACCTGAAAGTGAAAGTCTGTTTTCAGGGAAAAGTGTTTTAGGTATTGCACCTACTTCGGTGACATCTAACTTCAGCACAAGCTGTACTATAAGAGCAATTATTATACTAGCAAGTGATGATGGAAACTTTTCATTCCACTTTTTAGGATAAAATATCATTATAAGTATTACAAGTAAGCCATACATTACGGCATATATATTAGGAGAAAATCCAAGTTCACCATAAGATAGTATCTTATGAATAGCATCTTCACCCTCTGAATGAGTACCAAAAAAGTTATCTATTTGACCTAAAGCTATTATTATGGCAATACCAGAAGTAAATCCAGTTATAACTGGAACTGGTATATATGATACAAGTTTTCCAAACTTAAGCAATGCAGCAATAAGTAATATTATTCCAGATATAAAACTTGCTAAAAAGACTCCTTGTAGACCATATTTACCACAAAGTGTAAGTAAAATGACAGTCATAGCACCTGTCGGCCCCGATATTTGATATGATGCTCCTGAAAGCATACCTATAAGTATACCCGCAACTATAGCTGTTATAAGTCCTGCTGCTGCATCTGCCCCCGAACTTACTCCGAATGCAAGAGCAAGTGGTAATGCTACTGCTGCTACTGTTAAACCTGCCATGAGGTCGGCTGAAAGTTTTTTTCCATTATAACCTGAAAATTCTTTTTTCAAGTCAGAAATGTACTTAGAAATCACTATAAAACACACTCTTTTCTAAAAAAAATATAATCGCAATCGCAACAGTTATTAATTATACCACTATTGTGGGAATTTTTCAATTAAATGTTCTTACAAAATCCATCAACCATATTGAAAAATATCAATGCAAACTGACAAAATTCAAAGAAAAGTTTTTGATAATCGGTTTAAATTGTAATATATTTAATGTAAGTATAGAATATAATACCAATGTAAAAATAGAAATCATGGCAGATATAACTACTTTTATAGATTTCTATTATATAATAGCTTCTTGTTCCAATTTGCAATTATGTTCTAACATATAATATATAGTATCATGATATTTAGTATTTAATAGTCTATTTAATCTTAGGATATCGTTTTGAGTTAAAGGTTGAGTAAACTTTGAATATTCTTTTAAAGTTTGGATATCCATTTTATATGGAATAAAATCTATGCCTGTTTTACTTATTAAATGTTCTAAGATATAAAATCCACCTGCATCTATGTCGCCAAAGTGTAGATATTCCTTATTTGGATTGCCTTTATATACTCTTTTTATAAAATTTCGGCGTACTTGATTGTGAAAACCTCCTAAATAGATTACAAAATCTTCGTTCCTAGGATAATTATTAAAATTTGTTAAGTTTTCGATAGTTATTACTTTTTGTCCCAATATGTGTATATTTATAATATCGTCTAATAGAGTTATAGGAAGTCCTATATCTGTAGGAAGTTTAGATAAATCCAAGTTTTGAGTAGTAAACTCTAAGATAGCATTTCCCTTAAAGTATACATATGTTGGATTGTTTACTAGATTAAAGTATGCTAAAATAGTATCTTTATTGGGATAATCTGTATATTTATAGAGTATATTCGCTACTGATTTACTAATCTTTTCAAAAATTTTGGAATTTCCAAACGTTTTGATAGAAAAATCACGGTAAAAAGTTTCTTTTTCTAATTTAAAGATTTGGTCTATAGATATAAGTTCTTGATTTAAAAGAGTAACATACTCAGAAGTATACTTTAAAGTGCCATTATTTAGTTTAGTTTGCAAATCGGAGCAGTATTTAGAAAGCACATCATTTTTGTTAGAAAACTGTTCTAATAAAGAACTTATTTCTAAGTATATATTTTTTTTAGGCGTTCTATTCAAATATGTATAGATATCAGATATCTTTAATGGATTTAATATCGCTAAGTCGTACATTTCTCCAGAGTGTAATTTTAGGTATATATATTCTTTTTGTTGCATATATTCCAATTCTTGATTGATTTCTCTAAAGGTATAATAGTCTGTTTCATCAAGGTATTTAGGAAATATCTTGGATATTTTTATTGAAATCTTTTGATTTTTCTTATTAGTGTCTATATACGATTTACTATTTTCAAACTTATTCAATAGAGTGTTTAAAAGTATTTCTTGATAGTTCATTATAAAATATATTCCTCCACAATACTACTATTGCCGATTCGCATAACCATTAATACTTTATCGACAAACTCTCCAATGACTTCTATTTTTGCAGGAGGCGTTCCCAAAATAATTTGAAAGTTCATATCATTGAAAAATTTCATCATACTTTGAATGCGGTCATCGTCCATTTTATCGAATGCCTCATCAAGAATGATAATTCTTATACTATTGCTACTATATAGTTGCAATAATGAAGATGCTATTGCTACATAATAAGGTGTTTGAGCTTCACCACCACTCATATTAGCGTATATTTTTGAAAACCATTTAATATCGCCATGTTTATTGGTAATTTTGATATCATAGTCAAGATAACTTCTATAGTCAGTATATTCTTGAATAGCTTTATCATTCATATCACTTGATGCAGTCAATCTAGAAAAAAGTTCATCAATTTCTTGTTTATGTTCATTTTCAAACTCTATAGAAAATAAGGTATCAGTATCATGTTGAATATTATTTTGTGACATAATCATTTCATATATAGCTTCTTTGTTCTTATTTTTGCTCAATTTGAAGTAATAGTTATCTTCGCCATAGTATATGTCTTTAAGAGATTTATTTAATTCTTTAAAAGATTGTTGAGCATTTTCAATCTGTTCTTTAAGTTTTGCTAAAAAATCTTGATGGAAAATACTTTCACAAGTTTGACGTGCTTGAACAAGGTCATCTTTATACTTAATTAATTCAGAGTGTTCCAACTTATTTTTTTCATCTATATAGTGTTGAATGTTATCATATCCTATTCCCAAGTTACCGCCATCGAATTTATATTGTAGATTTATAAGTTCACGTTCTACATTTTTTAAATCTCTTTCATAGGAATATCTATTGTTATTGAAGTTATTAATCATAATATCGATAGTTTTTCCTTGTTTCAAGCGATTATATTTTCTAATAGCATCATCTTCAATTAAAGAATTATCTTTAACTAGATTATCATAGATGGTAGTTTGATACTTTATCTTTTCATTACAACTTGCAATATCATTGGATAGTCTTTCAATATTGGATTGTGACTTACCACTTTTTATAGTAGCCTCATTATATTGATTATCCAATTGTTTATATATGCGTTCTGCTTGAGTTTTTCTGTCAATCAGTTCAAGATAGTTCGGATTTTGTAAAGCCTCATTATACTGTACTTGTGCATTAGATAGTTCATCTTTAGCTTTTGAATAATCTTCAATGATATTCACATTATTAGAGATATCATCAATTTTTAATTTATTTATCAAAAATAGGATACTATTAACTTTCTTTAATTGATTTTCTAAAGTATCTTTTTCATTGTTTAAATTGGAATATTCCAACTGTTTAATTTCCAATTGTTTATTAATGGCAAATACTCCAATGTAAGGTAAATCGTAAAATTTATGATTAATCTTAGTTATGGCATAGTCTTTGTATAAGATACAATCTTTAGTAATGGAAATTAAATGATTTTTTAAATTGGAAATTTCATCACAACGGATTACATCATTTAATAGATAGTCTGCATAGACTTTAGAATATCTATTTTGAGATACTACATAGTTTGATAAGCTATCTTTATTGGAAGAAATATTCAAACTTAGTTTTTCTAGATTTATTAATCCAACAGTAGATATTTCATTTTTATATCTATTATATACCATTAAAGCTATATCATAGTATTTAGGTTCAACTAAAATGAAAAATCTTTTAAAGTTTAGATATCCTTCAATAGCATTTTGCCATACATTATCAATTATTTCAAGAGTATCACAAAATATGTACACATCAGATACTATATGTCTGTTTTGAAACTCTTGTTCAATTAATCTTTTTAATTTAGTGGTATCTTCTGGATAAGAAAGTTTTTTATCCTTTAAAAGATTAATTTCTTGTTGAATACGATTGATATTCTCTCTATTTACTGTTAGTTTAGTCTTAATATCATACTTTCTATTTGTATAATCTTCTTTTAGATGTTCTATGGTTGTAGATAACCTATTACACATAGATATTTTATCTTCAATTGTAATATCTTTTGATAGTAATTCATTAATATTAAAAGATATTCTTAACTTTGGAAGTATATTTTTTAAATCTTTAATGCGATTTAAAAAATTATTATATATTGGAGTTAAATTTGTAAGTTTATCAGTGCATCTTTGAAGATTATATTTACAATCTGATATTAACCTACTGTTATCACTGGAATTTAATGAATATTCCAAAGTTTTAAGTTTATTAAGAGCATTATTTCTATCAATATTAAGGGTTTGAATGTTATTATTAATTAAAGATATCTGTTGTTTAAGATTGGTATACATTAAGTTTAATTGGTTTAATTCTTGATGTAATCTTTCTAAATTAGCCATTTCAATCATTATTTTATAGATTAGAATATTATCTTTAATATCGGATATTTTATCTTTTACTTTTAAGATATCGTTCAATTGATTAATTTGTGTAGATACCTTTTCCATAAGTTCGTTTAGTTCATCAAGGTGTTGAATGTTGCTCAGTAGATTTTTAATATCTATTTTGTGTTCTTGTAAGATAAATCTATTTATAAACTCTTTGACATTATTCATAGGCTTAAAGGCAATGGATTGGGGTATTAGTTCAAAAAAACGAGCGTTTACATTACCTAATCTACGCATGATTTGAGATTTCATTTCAGTTTGAGTTCTAATAGTAATAATTTTTTTATCGTTTACACGAAATTCACTATCCATTGCAGGACGATTTCCAACCATAAAAGTGATATCATCTAGTGCATTATCTAAAATAAACCATTTAACATCTAAAGTACTATCTTCATCAGGGCTATCTATTTTAGCACCAATAACGAAGTAGTTGCAAGTGTTGTCATCGAAGAACTCTATAGCTATATAAGATGTTATACTTCCAGTACGAAGATATTCTTTGCCATCTACACCTGTTTTACAACGAACGTAACCTTTTAAATCACGTTTACTATTTTCGTTTGCGGATTTATTAAAATTTCTTGAATTGGCAGTTAAGATATACTGAATAGCATCTAAAATAGTAGACTTTCCAGATTTGTTTTCACCAGCAAGAAGAAATGACCCTTTTATATTCAAAGTTTCATTTACAAAATAGTGCCAATTTATCAACTTTATTCTATTAATTTTCTTCATCGTATATGTTTCCCTTTGCATATTTTTTTAACTTTTCGGAAGTATCATTGAACACTTTGTTTAGATTATCTGTTGGAACAGCAAACAAAATAGATGGATATATTTTTATTCTCATATCTGGATTAGATATATCATTATCTAGCTTATCAATGATATTATATCTTTGGAATATAGTTAGAGCTTCTTGTAGGATAGTTTTATCTAAAGTAGGTTTATTTTTAACTCTTAGAATATAATACTCATTGTGTATCTGTTCCAAGGTTATAACCACTTCTTCGTTTAATGATAGAGTGTTCTTTGCTTTAGCATAAAGAAGTCTTAAAATTAGCAATAGTATACTATGATATTTTCTAAGTTTTATCCTACATGATTTATCTAAGTTATTGTGTAAGCCTATAACACCATTAGTATCATCAATTTGTAGGTTATATCCCAATAGGTCAAAATATTCAGAAAACTTATCTTGATATTGCTTGACATATTGATAGTCTAAGCGAGTATCATCACGTTTTTTCAGTAAGTAGCAATGATTTAATAGTTTATTAGCTGTTTTTCTAAAATTATCTTTACTAATAGAACCAAGTTCATTTTCAAAACTCATATTTTGTGTATCCTTTCGATTTTAAAGTCCATAAACTCAAAACAAGATTTTACTATTTTGTTATTAACATTTGTTATAGTGTAATCGACTTTGTCAGTATTTGCATACAATTTGATATATATAATTCTAATCACATCACGTTTAACACATAGTTCCAATTGAGATGCTAATATGTAGGGTCTATCCTTTAAGATGTTTATAACATACCTATTAATATTTTTTTTAGAAAACTTATTCTCTTGTTGATGCTTTAGCTTTTCTTTTAATTGATTTCTTTCAGTTTGTGAAATACTGTTATCAACATATATTTCTTCAGGAATACCTGTTTTTCTATCTATAGGAATTACTGCTAAAGATTGATTATCTATAAAACCTTGTGGAATTATTTCAAAAAGTGGTTCTAAATCACTAGATATATAATCATTTAAACTTTGATTGTTTACATTTATATCTTCTACCATACTTCTTAAAATTTGATTTATTTTTCCTTCTATATCATTATTATTGCTTAAAAGGAACTTTGCTCTAGCGATAGCACTTTCTATATACTTGCTATTTCTATAGTTGATATCTTTTACTATATCATCATAGGTGTACTCAAAAGCATAGATTATGTTATTTATCATATTGATAATAGTTTCTTTAGCGACTTCAAAGTTAGAACACTCTTCAACTTTCATGTATCCATTTGTGGATAAATTTAGTATATTTTCATCATTTAGTATATATTTTAACTTTTCAATTATAGATTTTCTAAATATTGATATATTTTCACTTGTATGAATACGTCTAAAAGGTTTAGAAAATATATTATTTTGATATTCAAAGAACATTTCTATTATATCCTTAGTATCTTTATCCATAGTAATGCTATCGATGTAGTTTTTAATGTTGGAATTTAACTTTTTTAGTTCAGAAATTAATTCTTTAGTTTTGTAGTATACTTCTTTTATAGCATATTGATATGGCTTATCATAAGATTTCTTATTATTCAATATAGAATATATTGTGGATACTGAAGCCTCATATTCCAATTCATTATTTTTAGTAATACTTCTTAAAGATTGTATTATCGTTACCGAATGTGATAGCAAAGTTATTAAGGTTTTGTATTCTAAAGATTGTTCTAATTCAATCCAATTGCAGTCTTTTAATTTTCTAATAATTGCTTGAGCCTTTTCCCTTGGAGTGATAGCAATACTTTCTGTATCGTCCTCAAATACTATATTGTCGGATTGTTTGTTTTCAAAATATGTTACTAACTTGTCAATAATATATTCTTTATCTACGCCATAAGAGAGTTCATTATTATATGTTTCATAGATTATTATTAAGCAATCAGCAAAGATATCATGATATTTACTTGTTAATGGTTTAAAAAAATTATCGCCTAATATTTCAAATAGTTGCAAGATTATTCCTCCAAAATTTATTATAAGAAAATATTTCCATAGTGTATTATAACATATTAGATTAAAAATATCAATACTTGAAATAATGGTTCAAAAAGAGATATTTTATTTCAAGTAAATAATATTGTGACATACTCCTCCACTTAAAGATGTGAGATTTTTGCCGTATTTAGTTAAAAATTTTTTCTATTTACACACCATATTACACACTTCCATCGATTGTCTGCTCAATATTGCTTGTTTATTACGAATCGTTATTAAAAATTGATTTCCGTGTTAAATCGTAGATTTGTATTGACAATAATAGAATATAATTGTATAATATAACTATAAATAGTTAAAAAACATTGTTTTAACTATTAATTAAATCTACAATTATTTTAAAAGAGGGTTTTAATGGAAAATTTATATAATAAATTAATATCAGTAACTTTAAGTGTAGGTTTGTTGTTAGTATCTTCGACAAATCAAATTGAAGTTTCTGCCACAAATGATGTTGAACAGATAAATAATCTAGTTTTATTTGCTCAATTTGATGACTTAAGCACTTACAACTTTATGGAAAAAAATACAGATTCCATGGTAGATATGTGTAATAGTACAGCTACACAAAGGTCTTTAAAAAGTTATGTTGATACTATATCTTATGGAAAAGCATCTGTTGATAGCTACTTTCCACAAATGCAAGATGGTGTTATAGTTCCATATAAGTTAAGTCAATCCAAAGAAAACTATCTAAACTATGAACTTCTAGTAGCTGAAGTTTTAAGTAACATAAAAGTTTCAACTGATATCGATTTAGATGGAAATGATGATGGTGTTATAGATAATATTATACTTGTTATTGATGGAAAAGCTCAAGCTATGAATGATATACTTTGGCCAAAAGCATTCTATTTAAGCGGTTTGGAAATAAATGGATTATCTGTTGGATATGTTAACATTCAAAATAGTTATTCAATGTTTGAAAATTTAATATCTGGTGGAGTTGGTGCAATATGTCATGAGTTTTTGCATTCTTTAGGATATCCTGATTTATATCATAACGATACAAGAACAGGTGTTCCTGTTGGGCGTTGGGATATAATGGCATCAAACTCAATATTTTTACAATATCCATTAGCATATCAAAGGGCTAATATATCTAATTGGCTTGAACCTACTCAAATAATTAAAGATGGTTCATACTCTTTAAAGCCAGTATCTGAAGATAATGGAAATAGATTGTATATTTTAAAAACTCCACTATCAGATACGGAACTATTTGCCATTGAATATCGAAAACAAGGTTCAGCATATTCTGAGGAAATGGATACTAAAATTTATGGCACTGGTCTAGTGATATACAGAATAAATACTGAAGTGGCTGGCAATTACAAATATGATACTGATGGTGTATACGTCTTCAGACCTAATGAAACTACTCTTAATGGTGGTGAAGGTGATATATACTTATCCGCATATGGTAGCGAGAACGCTCCAAAAGAAATAGGTTCGTTAGACTTTTCTGATGGAATATCTCAAGGAGCGTTAGTGTACTCAAATGGAACTAATAGTGGCATCAAAATAAGTAATATATCTTTGCAAGATGATACTGCCACTTTTGATGTCCAATTTTCTAATACTACCGATGCTAAACTTTGGAACACTATTACAGATACATCTAATTTTACTGATGTTTCTTCTGTAGATATAACTACTCTTAATGAAGTTCCATATATGGTTACTTCTAATGGCTCATCTGCTACGGTTAGTTATCTTAAAGATGATACTTGGACAACCTTAGGCAATAGTATAGGTTCGGGGCAGTATGGAAGTGTAAACAATGCTAAGATAGTCATTGCTAATGACACTCCATACGTTATGTTTAACGACTATGATTTTAATATTAAACTCTATGGATATAATAAGTCTACTGATACTTGGGATTTAAAATATTCTAGTTCCGAACTTTCACAATATACAGATATTACATCTAATGAAGATAAAATATATATTTCCTATACCGTTGGAAGTTTTCCATATGCTTTGAACATCTTGGAGTACAATACTATTGATGATACCTACAAAACTATAGGTGATACTATTAGTGAAAATGCTTGTAATCTATCCATAGAGTGTAACAATGATAAAATATGGGTTGCTTATCGTGATTTAAATGATAATAGTATTCCAAAGATATCTACATACGCTGATAATACTTGGACTACTAATACACTTTCAAATGAAAGTTGTAGTTCAATATCTAGTGCAGTATATAACGATACCTTTATAGTAGCGACTACTGGCTCTACTTGTGGATTGTATCAAATAAAAGATGACATTATCACAAGTTTAGATATGCCATCTAATATTGAAGGTTCGATATTTGATATAGTTCCTATAGTACAAAATAATGATATCTACATTGCTATTAATACACAACTTCCAGAAGATTTTATAGTATATCATTATGCTGATGGTTTATGGGAAAAGTTGGGAAATAGTTTAGCTAACGAAATAGTTCGTTCTTACAATATGATTTATTTAAAAGATAGTCTATATGTTCCATACATTTCCAGTGTTGGAAATTTAAATGTAAAGAAGTATATTCTAAAGACTACAGATACGCCAGTTAATCCACCAGTTACCGAACCAACTACTACTACTGAAACGACTACAGAAGAACCTCCAGTGACTGAACCAGAAAAGCCATCAACTGATACTACAGGTGACATTAATCTTGATGGAACTGTAAACTATTTGGATATATTACTATTGAAAAAACATATCTTAAATGTAATTCCATTAGATGATACTCACGTTTTAAAAGCAGATATTAATTCCGATAGTTCTATAGATATATTAGATTTAATATCTTTAAAAGAGTTAATTCTAAAGTAAGTATTAGATATCTTTTATATAACATTTTCTAACTTTAAACAACTCTTTTTGGTACTTAATGGATAATTTGTCACTTAAAGAGATTAATCTCTTATACACTAAATTGTTAGGTGATATCTTTTTTTGAGAGTATATATAGTCAAATAGAACTTTGATAGCCTTGTCTATATCTTCTAAACTTTCGTAACATTGTGATAGTAATACAACATATTTTGGTATAAGTGTCGTATCTTGATTTTTAGATTTAAATATTTTTCAATTGTGATTATAGCCTTGTAATACTGTTTGTGAGCCATTCTACTTTCTAAAGTCAACATATCATCACAACGTTTTATGTAATCAGATATTTGAATATCATCATAACGATTAAAATTTATACTATTTAAATCATGGTATAGTGAAGCTACGTTTTGATATCTTTTATTAGGGTCTATTTGAATACACTTTTTTATTATCTTATAAAGTTTTGGATATTTAAATCTACTTACTAACTTTTGATTTGGAAACTGTCCTGTGAACATCATATTCATAAGAACACCTAAGGAATATATATCAGAACGTTGGTCAGTAGGTTTAAAGCCAAAGTGTTCAGGTGAGGCATATCCATAAGTACCCATTATGTTAGTATCTTGTTTAGTGGTATTATGTATTTGTTGTTTAGATATATCAAAATCTATCAATACGGGCTTGTCAGTGGTAGAAATTACTATATTTTTAGGAGATATATCTTTATGAATAATTCCAATAGAATGTAAAGCACTTACAGCTGTACAGATGCCTTCCATATATTCTATCATATTATCAGCTAATAAAAATTCATCTTTTAATAGAATATTTTCTAAAGTTCTGCCATAGATATATTCTTCTAATATTTCCACTTTAGAACCTAAATCTTTTATTGAATATATTTTAGGTAGATATAGACAGTTTAATCTTTTTAACTTTTCGTATAGTGATTTTTGCTTTAATGGTATGTATTTATGAATATATAGTCTATCATTGTATATATTTTTTATTACAGATACTTTTCCTATCGTATCTTGGGATAGTATTTTTAACTCTTTAAACTTATTCAAAATATAGCACCTCGATTAAATATTTATAAGTTTATTATATCATTTTTATGGGAGATGGTCAACATAGGAAATTTATCTACTGAGGAGCTATCAAATGTTCTTGAAAAAACTAAAGATACATTAAAATCTTTTTTAAAGAAAAATGAAAAAGAATTTTTAAAAAAAGATGTATCTGTTATTTTGAATGAACTATTAGCTGAAAAAGGTTTAAGTTTAAAAAAAGTTATCAAAAAGTCAAATTTAAATCCTAACTATGCGTATCAAATATTTAATGGTCAAAAGAGTAAGCCATCAAGGGATAAGTTAATAGCCATATGTATAGGCATGAATTTGACTATTAGAGAAACTCAAAAAGTTTTAAAACAGTGTAAGGTATCGCCACTATACGTTAGGTTTAAAAGAGATGCTATTATCATGCATTGCATAAAGAATAACAAAGATGTTATATCTTTAAATTTGGAACTAGAAAGTAATAATCAAAAATTACTATAGATGACTATTCATAGATTTTAATTCAATTTTAGAGGTGATTTTTTCTTGTCTATAGATAAAAGAAAGTTACATAGTTTTTTATATTCTAATGGCTATAAGTATCTATATCATTCTAATGTGATAGCAATATCACAATTGTTTATAAGTCAAGGGGGACTTTTATCTAAACGAGAACTTAAAAATCGTGGTTTGGAATATCTTTTGAAATATTCAAATAAGTTAGGTCGTTCGTTTGATACTTCTAATGATATACCAGTTAATCCACTTAACTTAGGAAAATTTTATTCTAAGTTTAATATTCATGGACCAGTATGTTTTGTTCTATCAATAGATGTTCTTTTAGATGATACTCTTCCAAATGTATATATAAATTCTAATGGTGTAGTAAATGAGATGGATACTCTATACTGCAATAATATGAATAAGTATTTAAATATTTTTTCATCTAACTCCAATAAAGAGTTTTCTAAGTTAAATATGATTTACTTCAAAAATTATAATAATGTCATTCCGTTTAATCCATATCTGAAAAAGATAATTTTAGAAACTCCAGTAACTTATGATAAAGATATCGATACTATTGTGAAAGAAGGTATTAAATCTTTTGAAGATTATGTTCACAGTAAAAATATAAAAGTTCCAATTGAACATTATAGCTACATAATAAATCCTAAAGAGTGCAATGCAAAACTGTTCTATATTTTGAATAAAACAAATCCATAGATATTAATCTATGGATTTTTTATGTAGAAAAAAGTGTGTCAATTTGACACATTAATTAATCAGTAGATTTTTTGCATAGAAAAAAGTGTGTCAATTTGACACACTATATTTAAACTATCTTAGTTGACCAACTTTCTAAGTTCCAGATATCAGTAGCAATATCGTTGTAAAATTCAGGTTCGTGACTTACCAAGAGAACGGTTCCTTTGAACTTTTTAATAGCTTCTTTTAGAGAGTCTTTGGCATCTACATCTAAGTGATTAGTAGGTTCATCGAATACTAACAGATTGTATTCTTGTAGCATTAAATCGCAAAGTCTAACCTTTGCATTTTCTCCACCAGATAAAACTTTCATTTGAGTAGTTATGTGTTCTGTAGTAAGTCCGCATTTTGCTAATGCCGAACGCACTTCGCCATTAGTCATAGATGGATACTTGTCCCAAATTTCTTGTAAAGCCGTCTTTGAAGATGATACTACTTCTTGTTCAAAGTATCCCACTTTTACAAATTGGTCTAATTCTATAGTTCCTTGTATAGGCTTAACTATTCCTAATAAAGTTTTTAATAAAGTGGATTTTCCTAAACCATTAACACCTTTTATAGCAATCTTTTGATTTCGTTCCACTTGAAAATCTAATATTCTAGTTAAGGGTTCATCATAGCCGATTATTAAATTTTTAGCATCTATTACCACCTTACCAGTAGTTCTTGCAGATTGAAATGAAAAAATAGGTTTCATTTTTTCCGATGTAGTAGTTATTATATCCATTTTTTCCAACTTACGTTGTCTTGAACGAGCCAACGTAGCAGTAGCTGCACGAGCTTTATTTCTAGCAATAAAATCTTGTAAGTGAGCAATTTCTTTCTGTTGTTTTTCGTAGGCTTGTTCCTGTTGTTTCTTTTTTAGTTCGTACATACGTTTAAATTCGTTGTAATCGCCTTTATAACGTGTTAAGGAAGCATTTTCTATATGATATATTACATTCACAACATCATTTAAAAAAGGAATATCATGTGATACTAATATAAATGCGTTATCGTAGTTTTGCAAGAAGTTCTTTAACCATTCAATATGATTTTCATCTAGGAAGTTAGTAGGTTCGTCAAGAATTAAAATCATTGGATTTTCTAGTAACAGTTTAGTTAGTAATACTTTTGCTCTTTGACCTCCTGATAGTTCTGAAACGTCATGGTCAAGACCGATTTCCCCCAATCCTAGACCGTTTGCGTATTCCGATATTTTGCTATCTATAGTATAATATCCGCTCTGTTCTAAGATTTCTTGAATTTCTCCAACATCTTCCATTAGGACGGTCATTTCCTCATCGGAACAATCTGCCATTTTTTCATAATCGTCTAACATTTCCTTTTCCAAGTCGGTAAGATGTTGAAATGCTTCTTTTAGGACATCTTTTATAGTCTTACCAGCTGTTAGAGTGCTATATTGGTCAAGATATCCAGTTGTGATATGTTTACACCATTCAATTTTGCCCTCATCGGGAGTTATTTTACCTATTATCATATTTAAAAATGTTGATTTACCTTCACCATTAGCACCGACTAATCCAATGTGTTCGCCTTTTAGTAGTGTAAATGATGCATCTTCTAAAATCATTCTAGCACCGAAACCGTGTGTAACGTTTTCTACTTTAAGTATACTCATATAATTCTCCTTAATATAACATGATAGATACTATTTTATCAAAGATTTTATTTGATGTCAATATTAATCATGGGGGTATATTGACTTTTTAGAAACATCATGATATTATGATTACAAGAAATTATATCCTCTTACGAAAGGACTTATTTAATATGAAAAATTTTAAAAATATAAGTATAATACTATCTGCATTGATATTAATTAGTAATGCATCTACTTTTGCAGTAGCATCGGATACTATAAATGTTGGTACTTCTCAAGTACAGATTAGTTCTCAGTTAAAAGATGCTAATATAGACTATTCCGAAACTACCGATACTATAGAAAATCCAACAGTTGGATATACTAGTACTATTTGGTATACTTGTAAACCTGATAATACTCCTGTATACAATCCAACTGCAAATTTGGTCTTGATGTTTATAGATATTGGAGGTTTTTCCAGTGGTGCAAACGGCTCTACTGATGATGATGGAAACTATACTGAGGGTTCGGACTACGATTTAGATAGTACTTTCTTTACTAATCTTAGAGCAACTTTTGAAAATTGTAGGAAAAATGGCTGTACTATAGCAGTTAGATTTAGATATGATGCTAATGGTAAAACTAATCCCGAACCTAGTACCTTTGATAAAGTTCTATCACATATTAAACAGATACAAGATGATGGTATATTAGAAGATTACAAGGATATATTATGTTTTGTAGAAACTGGTTTCGTAGGTGCTTGGGGTGAACAACATAGTGGTAAGTATACATCTTTAGAGTACAAGGCTAAACTGTTAGATGCTATGTTAGATTGCGTTCCTGAAGAAATTCCAGTTACAGTTAGAACTCCAAATACTTTTGCTACATGGGCAAATATCTCAATGAGCGATTTAAATACATACGTTCCAACTGGTGAGGCTCTTAGAGTTGGTATGTACAATGATGGTTATATGGGTTCGGATACTGACCTTGGTACTTTTATGTTCAACAGAGAACAAGAAACTAATTGGTTAAGTAGACAGACTATAACATCTTATTATGGTGGCGAATTTTCAGGTAATCTGGATTGGGCTAAAAAGTATGATACTTATTTACCTCAAAACGCAATACCAGAGATGTATAAAACTCACTTGAGTTATATAAACTCAAATATCTACAACCTATACAAAGATTATACTTTCTCAAAAGATTATGACGTTGCTAATGTAGATAATTCTGCGTATTATGGTCAAACCGTGCATAAGTTTATAAGAGACCATCTTGGTTATAGATTTGTTCTTAGAAGTTCTAAACTTAGTGAACAGATATATCAAGGAGGTACTTTGAATTTAGATTTCAATGTGGAAAATACTGGATTTGCAAATCCATTAAAGCATCAAAAAGTTGAAATCATACTTGAAAAAGATGGAAAGTATATTTCTACGCCTGTGGATTTAAATACTATGGAATGGTATTCATGCACCACTACTAATTCTAAGATATCTTTAAAAGTTCCAGCAGGTCTTGAGGCTGGTGATTGGAACGTTTATATTAGAATGTCTGTAGGTAATCAAGATATTTCAGATAGTTACAAACGTTGTGTAAAGTTTGCTAATAGCGATATCTGGAATACTTCTATTGGAGCTAACTATTTAGGTTCAGTAGAAGTAGTTAAATCACAAGATATAGATTTGATTACTGATAATACTTTCTATCAAACAGATGTGGAAAATCCTACAATATTCAATAGTAAGTTCTTAACTTATAACGATATCGTTATTGTTGATGGTCAGCTTTCTAGTTCTACCGAATGGACTGAAAAGTCTAAAGTTTTACAAGATAATCAAAATGAACTATATATATCTAATGATGATAAAAACTTATATGTCATGGCAAAGATAGTTCAAAATGCAGAAAGTCCAGTATACAATCTAAGAATTGTCAACGAAACTAATGGGGAAACTTATTGGTTATACTATCAACCTAATGGATTTGTATACTTTAATCATAATGATGGCAAACCTATTGGTTGCATATGTAAGCATATTGGAGATTATTGTGAATTTCAAATTCCATTTGGCAATATCATGGGTTTACAAGATGGTGTTAAACTATCATCTGTAGAAGTAAACGTTCAAGAAAGTGCTGAAACTGGTTGGCCTAGTGTTGGTAGATTAAAATCGGGAGAATATACAATATCCAGTAACTTTGTAGTATATTCAACATTATATAGTGTATCCTTAAAAGAAAATGACACTCTACCAATGACAGTAGAAACATCTTTAGATGATACTGCAAGTTATCAATGGTATCATGATGGAAAGATAATCGATGGTGCTACAAGTAAAGATTATACTATTCAAGAAGCATCTAAAGATAGCATTGGAAAGTATTCTGTAGTAGTAACTTCTAGTAGTGGAATTGAAAAAACTATAGATATCTGTAACGTTATAAATGTATATAATAGTACTTCAAGTGTGCTAGGTGATATAAATAGCGATGGTTCTAGTGATGCTATAGATATTCTACTATTGAAAAAGCATCTATTAGGATACGATATTTTAAGTAGTTCACAACTTAAATTAGCTGATATATCTACAGATAACAAAGTAAATATTATAGATTTATTAAGTTTAAAGAACATTATCTTTAAATAAAAAAAGTTATTTTTTATCATAATATTTCTTGACAAATATTTCTAAATATGATATTATTATTTTATAATTAATGATGTTTTTTCTTTTTGAAAGGATTATTTTTTAATATGAACACTATAGAATGTGTACTGCCTACCATAAATGTATGCTTTGCTAGTAATGATATCTATTGTGAACATTTGGCAACGGCTATATATTCACTTATATGTAACGCCAATATGTTTAGATGTTATGATATATTAATTGTAAATAAAGATATATCTATTGAAAATAAGAATAAAATTCTTAATTTGATACATAACTACAAAAATTTTTCTATACGTTTTATCGATGTATCTAACTATGAAAAGTTTGTAAGCTACAACGTTGGAGCATATTACTCAATTGAAACTAATTATAGACTGTTTTTATTATCTGAGTTATTTAACAACTATGATAAAATAATATATCTTGATAGCGATATTGTAGTTACTGGAGATATTTCTAAACTATTTGATATATCCGTTAATGGCTACCTTGTGGGAGCTATAAAGGATAGTTCTATTAAATACTATGAGATATCTAAACGTGCAATATACTTTGAAGATAACTACATATACAACATAAACACTTACAGAACTAAATTTCTTAATTTAAAATTTCCTAATGACTATTTTAATGCAGGTGTATTATTGATTAATCTTAAAGAATGTAGAAAAACTATCACTTTTCATGATGTTATGAATACTCTACATAGCAAAAACTTTATTTATAATGACCAAGATGTTCTAAATATACTATTTAATGGAAAAGTTAAGTTCCTAGATGTTATTTGGAACTATATGAACAATATAGAAAGTTTTCTTAAAAATAATTTGTATAAAAATTATTATATTGATTTAAAACGTCAAAATTATAATATTATACACTATATTGGTCAATTAAAGCCTTGGAATAGCAAAGTATATCTTGATGAGTATTATCATAAGTATAATATGCTTATGAATGAACTTTAAGGAGGTTCTATTTATGAAAAATTTAAGCGAATCATCTGTTAGAAAGACAGTAGTAGGTATACTATGTGTATCTATGCTTATGAGTAATCTATGTGTGCCAATGTACAATGATACTATTAGTAGTTCAATTACAGCAGGTGCCGTAACTATAGATACTACAGATGCTCCTGTTATTGATATTTCGCAACTTACTCCAGAAAATACAAGTATAGATGTTAAAATATCTAACGTTAAGAAAATCGATTGGAGTGTTGAAAGCGAAACTAATAGAATTTGTAGAACTATTACTATCAAAGAAGATGGCACTTATGTGCTAACTGGTAGTAATTTGATTTCTTATGAAAATGACTATGATGATACTCTTGTAGATACTCAAATAGTAGTGCCAGAGGGCGTTAATGCTAACTTAGTATTAGATGGTCTAAATATAAATAACAATGACAAGGAAGAAGTTGGCGTAAGTGGTCGAATAAGATTAAATGTTGAAACTATAACACCATTTTTGATACAAGGTACTGCCAATATCTATGTTGAAGATACATCTTATGTACAAAGTAACTATACTTCTCTATTTGAGGTAAATGGAACTCTTAATATAAAAGATATGAACCAAGATGCCTCTTTAAATATGGAACTATTATCTTGTAAGTCTGGTATAGAAATTATTTCTACAACTGATACATCTCCTCAAACTAATATGTTTAGTGGAAATGGTATTATAAACATCGAAAATGGTACTTTTAGTGGTGTTTTAAATGAAAATTCTGTTGGTGGAACATATCTAGAAACTATATTACCTGTAACTACATCTAATAAGATAGTTTTCGATATTAAAAATATGAACATATCTGGCGGTGTGTTTGTAAGTGAAATTGGTTTTGGAAATTCTAAAAACTATACAACGCCAAATATTGATGATGTATATTTAAATAATCTTAAAATATCTGGTGGTGTTTTCCAAAGTGGTGTAACCATAAACGGAGATAATGAAAATGTTGAGTTATCTGGTGGTGATTATAGTAACATAAGTATATATAACTATTCTTATAATCTACAAGATGATACAATAGGACAATATTATGATGATGTTACTACTAATCATACGCTAAATAGCATTATTAATAGTAATTATGCTTACTATTACAAATCAGATGATAGTATGATTATTTCTGATGAGTTATTAAATTTAAAAAACACTCCATCATCTGAATGGTACAAGGAAAATATTGAAAAAGTAACAGTAGATAACATATATATAGATAATAAACTTAAAGTGCTTCCAAAAACAAGCAATACAGAATATAATTCTAATAATATCATTACACTTTCTACCTCATCTACAGACCAAGCCTTCCTTGATAAGTATAAAAATAATGGTGACATTAAATATCAATGGTATAAGGTTGAACGTAATGAGGATACTCAAGATATAGTTCAAACTCCTATAGAAGATGCTACTCAAGAAACTTATGACGTTCCTAATGATAGAACAGGTACTTTTGAATATCTTTGTATCTTAACTTATAATGATGGTTCAAAAGATGTTCAAGTTAGTAGTAATATTGCTACTGTAACTGTAGATAAAGTATCTAATAGTATAACTCTTCTTGATAGCTATAAAAAAGAGTATGCTTGTAATGAAACTATAACAAATCCTACAGATGAGCAAGTTACTCTAACAGATACTACTGCTGAGGTATCATATGTATGGCTTGATAAAGATAAAAATCAATTGAGTGAAATTCCTACTGCTAGTGGTGAGTATACTTTAAGAATAGTATCTAGTGAAACAGAAAACTCTCTTGAAAGTTATATAGATGTTCCAATAGTTTTAAAATCACATGATTTATCTAAGATATCTAAAGTAGATGCTAAAACTAATAGTTGTACTGAAGATGGTAATATAGAATACTATATCTGTCAAGATTGCAAACACATATTCTTAGATAAAGATGCTACTCAATCGGCTACTTTAGATGATGTTCTATTAGCTAAAACAGGTCACAGTTACGGTGAGCCTACTTGGACTTGGTCTAAAGATAATACCTCTGCAACTGCAACCTTTGAATGTGCTAGTTGTAAAGATATACAAGTAGTTGATGCTACTATAACTACTGAAGATAATAAAATTATCGCAACAGTAGTATTCAATGATGTTCAATATACTGACAGTGTGGATATCCCAGTTGAAACAACAACTTCAACTGAAGAAACTACTACCGTTACTACAGTAACAACTCCAACTGATGAAACTACTACTACTACCACTACTGTTACTACTACAGAAACTTCAACTACAACTACTACAACTACTACAACTACCGATGTAGAACCTAATATTCTATTAGGTGATGTAAATAGTGATGGTAACATAAAAACTAATGATTTATTAATCTTGAAAAAGCATTTAATGGGTTTTATCGATAAAGATGACATTAATATCGCTAATGCCGACATGAACAGCGATGGTAATATAAAGACTGATGATTTATTAATTCTTAAAAAATTCTTATTAGGTTTTAGTATCGATTAATCTATATATAAAAAAGAAGTCCAGTTTAATTAAACTGGACTTCTTTAATATTATTATATTTCTAGATTATTATCTTTGTTTAGTAGAGGTGTCATGCTCTTTACACATATCATCATAGTAGATGCGTTATGTAATAGTGCCGACGTCGATGGAGATATTAAACCAAAGAAACCTAATGCTAACAATGTAGAATTAAATCCAACTATAAAACGATAGTTTGTCTTAATACGTTGCATAAGTTTAACACTTAAATTTCTCATTCTAATTAATTCAGCAAGGTTTGAACCTCTTAGAGTGATATCCGCAGTTTCTTTAGCTATATCCGATGCATCGCTCATGGCAACCGATACGTTAGCTACTGCTAAAGCTGGAGCATCATTAATACCATCGCCAACCATTACCACATGATGATTATCTTCTTTAAGTTTTTCAACATAGAAATGTTTATCTTCTGGTAAGATTTGTGCATGATATTCGGAAATTCCTAACTGTTTAGAGATAACTTCAGCAGTTTTAGAACTATCACCAGTAAGCATTACAACCCTATCGAAACCTAGAAGTTTCAAATCACTAATAGTATCTTTAGCGTCTAATCTTGGGGGGTCACTGATACATAAAGCACCAGCCAACCTATCACCAATAGCTAAGTATATTACAGAACAAGCCCCAGAAAGATTGTCAATCTTTTGTTGTTGTTCATTGGAAATAGTTATATGTTCGTCTTCAACAACAAAGTGACGACTACCTATAATCGCTTTTTGACCATGTAAAGTAGTAGAAATTCCATGAGCAACTATATAGTTTACTTCTGCGTGTTCTTCTTCGTGATTTATATTTCTAACTTTAGCACCTTCTACGATGGCTCTAGCCACACTATGAGGAAAATGTTCTTCCAAACAAGCCGATATCTTTAAGACTTCTTCTTCAGAATACTTTCCAAATGGAATAACTTTTTCAAGTTTAGGTTCTGCATTAGTTAGAGTACCAGTCTTATCGAAAACTATTGTATCTGCAACTGAAAATTCTTCAAGATATTTACCACCTTTAACAGTAATATCATAGTCAGATGCCTCTTTAATAGCAGATATTACTGCTATCGGTGTGGATAACTTTATCGCACAAGAATAATCTACCATTAATATGGATACTGCTTTAGTGACATTTCTAGTTATTAACCAAGTCAAGCCAAACGCTAAGAAACTGAATGGTACAATGTTATCGGCAAGAGTTTCAGCCTTACTTTGAACACTAGCTTTTAAGTTTTCGGAATTGTCAATTAGTTCAATAATCTTACTAATTTTGGTATTAGATGAAAGTTCTCTTACTTTAATAACTATAGAACCTTCTTCTATAACAGTACCAGCAAATACTGTCGCATGAGTGGATTTCATAACTGCTAAAGGTTCACCTGTCATGGATTTTTCATCAATTGAGGCTTCACCATTAACAATTTCGCCATCTACTGGAATGACACTACCAGTTCTAACACGGATACAATCTCCAACTTTAAGTTCGGAAATAGGAATTAAAACATCAGTTTGACCAGTTACTAACCAAACTTTTTCAGTTTTTATAGCTAAGCTATCGGTTAATACTGCACGAGTTCTTGCTTTAGTGTAGTCTTCAAGCAATCCCGAGATGGATAGTAAGAACATAATAGTTCCAGCAGTTTTATAGTTCTTTTGCAGTAGGCAAGCCGAAATAGATGCACCATCTAATACATCTACATTTAGTTTGCACTTTGCAAGAGATTTTAACCCCTTAGATATATATTCTAAACTATTGAATATCGTCTTTATGCGTACTAATGGAGTAGGTAATAATGCTTTTAATAGTATTCTATTTATTACCAATTTACTTAAATCGTTTTTAAAATTATTATCTATTTCCTTAATTTGATATTCTGTAGTTTGTACGATTTCTAGTTTCTTAGGATTGAGTTTTGCAACTATATTAATTACATCTTTGCGAAAACCATCTTTATATTGAACTAGTATACCTCCATTTTGATGGTGAACATCTACAGAAGTAACGAAATCTTTGGAAATAAATAGTTCATAGATAGAATTTTCTAACGACTTATCAAAGGCAAAAGAACCACATTTAAAACGAATTCTTTTTGGTTTATCGTAAGTAATTTGAAACTTCATTATTCAGTCACTTCTTCATCATTTAGACCAGCTTCAGATTTTGCATCATAGCAAATATCAGATGCCTCATCTTGAATATCTTGGAATTTTTCCTTAACATCATTTTGTAGTTTCATACCTTTAGCTAATCCAGAAACTACTAGTTGACGTGTCTTGTTAGCAGTAACAATCTTTTTGCCTACTATTATAGCAACTGCTCCACCTAAAGCGTATAAGAATTTTTCATTTTTGAATATTTTTAGCATAATAAAAATCTCCTTTAACTTATAAAATGATAATATATTGTTATTAGTAACAAGTATACATCTAAATTTAGATATTGTCAATATGAAAATAATGAAAATTTTATGAAAATTTTTCAAGCATATTAAGAGTATCTAGTATGTAGTTGATTACATACTAGATATTCAAATAGTTATTACTTTATTTTAGATATTATCCATTTTTGACTATCTGCACCAGTATAGGTAGATACGAATATATTCCCGTTAGATGTCGCAGTAGTTCCGTTAGCCGTACCGTTATCGTTGCCATATACCGATAGTGCTAACTTAGTATTATACTTAGGAACTATCTTATATACACCATCTTCTACTTCAACGAATAGCCATTCTTGAGCAATATCGTCAATAGGTTCATATATTTCCACGTTTGCACCTGATACAACGTTTCCATTAGACTTAACTATATCAAGAGTTTTATCTGTACCATTAGAACTAGACATAGCACGTATTCTATACGAGTTTTGATATAAGTCCATTTTGAACTTTTGTTCAGTACTGCCATCACCAGTCCATTGATACACATTAGTACCATTGATATCTTTTCCATAATCGACATTTACATACTTACCACTTTCAAGATTTTTAATAGTATATACATCTCCATCGTTAAATGGGAATACATATTCACTACTAATACTACTACTAGATAGTACTTCTTCCCAAGGTGTAGCAGTTGGCCATTTAGAAGTATCAAAACTTTCACGGATACACTTAAAGTAATATTCTAACTTCTTTCCACGTGGACTATTTATGGATATAAAATTTCTATCAATATTTTTATTGAAGTAACATTCCATAGCATATCCGAATAGTTCAGCACGGTCTTCAGTTGGGAATGTAGTCCCATAACTACTTACAAAGTATTTTTCATTATAAGAATTTTCCCAATAATCATTATAAGAGTATGTATATTCAAAGCCCTTAGGGTTGTAGCTATTCCAAGAATCCTCATTGAATGGTGCATCTTGATGAACTTCAGTATATGATGTTAATCTAGCGTCTATCATATGTGAAAGTTCATGGTTTAGGGTATCTTCCCAACTATCATACGCATCAGCATCAATAACCATCATGTGAATATTATTATTTTGATTTACAAAAGCGGCAGCAAAATCTAAAGAATCGCCATCATTACCTTTTATTTCACTAGATAGGTATATATTTACTTGGTCAGTACTTCCAAAGTATAATTGTTTAAAGAAATCTTCTGGATAAACTTCTAATATGTTATCCAATTCGGTTAATGCTGAGTTAGTTGTAGAAACATCTAAGAGTTGTTTTACAGAATAGCCAGTATCTTTAAATAAATCAGAAGTGACAGTATCAGCGATATATACATTTATACCATACTTTTCGCCAATGTTTTCTGCTTTGGAGTACAACTTTGAGAAATCCTTGTTTTTTCCAACCATGGATTTTATTGAAGTATAGTCGGAAACTACTTCCCAATCTTCACCACTTGTAGAATTAGAACTATCCCATAGTAATATATTATAGTTATTATTGAAATCATAGGTTACAATATAATAGTAAGGAGTATTTCCAACCTGTTTTATAGATGTGTTAATATAATCGTAGCCCTTACCAGATGTATTTCCCTTGTATTTAAAATTTGCTAGATTATAACCATCTTGATTAAAGATATCAATAGTAGCATTATTCTGTAAGCTATTTATAGCAATGATATTGTCATCATTATTGAACTTCATACTATCATATAGGTTAGCTTTGTAGTATTTTCTATCGTTGCCAGTTTGAACGTATGAAATATTATTTCCAGATGTCTTACTTATTAAGAAAGTATTATCTGAAGTACATTCTACATAGTCATTACCCATAAAACTGCTATAATTAATAGCGTTTTCTTTAACGTTCCATGATATTATTTCATTTCTTAAAGTAGAAGTATTCTGTCCTGTTAATAAGATATTATTTCCATCGTTAGATATTCCACGGATATAGATACTACTATAAGGCATTTCAAAAGTATCATAAGTGAAATTTTTTCCGTTAAGATTTACTTTATAAAAAATACGATGGTCGTTATCATAAATATATATAGATGATTTTGAACCATATGTATATATATCAATCCAATCTGTATTTAGCATACTTGAAAAATCATAAGCATTGACAATGTTGAAATTTTCATCATAGATGGTTATAGTCTTTTCTATAGTATTCCATAGAAAGATTTGATTACCTACTATATAATACTCAGTAAAGTATACATCTTTTAGGTTAGAAATTTCTTTTTGAGTACTTATATCATATAATGATAACTCATAAGAAACATTTTCAAACATTTCATCAGCGGTTCTTTTTATTATAAGAAGATTATTGCCAATAGTATCTGCTTCAATGTGGTCAAATTGTGATGTGGTTTTTAATGACATTATATTATATAAACTATCATATCCTGATACTAAGGAAAATTTAGATAAATCTATATTACTGGAATTTAAACTAGAGTTCTTTAATTCTACAATATCTAGTATATTTATAACATTATCAGAATTGGTATCACATTTAGATACAATATCTGAAGTAGGTTCAGTTATACCCAAAGTAACTTTTTTAGATATCAATAGATTTAAATTACTAGTAGTATCGGCGTATACGCTTGGGATACTAAATCCACTAGCTAACAAAACCACTGCACTTATATATGATATTATCTTTTTCATGAGAAAATCCTCCTGTATATAATTTTTTTTAATATCTAATAATAATATCCTTTTGAATACAGAAATGTTGCACAATAAAAATCAAAATTTATTATTAAGTTTAGTGTATCATGATAAATTTGATATGTCAATAGGAAAATTCAAAATATTGGAATATTTTTTAAAAATGTTCAAAGTGTCAAAAAATAATCATTGACAGTCTTTAGAATATCTTATATAATGTAAATATTGTTTATTAATCATTTGGGAGGATTTGAAAAAATTTATGAAATCGCATTTAAAAAAACTAATAATCTTCTTGATGGTAACAGTATTTAACATAATGTTACTTCAAGGAATTGTCTGCGTGGCTGATGAAAATTCGGATAATATCTTTACAGTCGGATTTGACGCTGAATTTCCACCTTATGGATACAAAGACGACAACGGAGAGTATATCGGGTTCGATTTGGACCTTGCTCAAGAAGTTTGCAATCGTAATGGCTGGACGCTACACAAACAACCTATTGAATGGAATTCTAAAGATATGGAATTAAATTCTGGTTCTATAGATTGCATTTGGAACGGCTTTACTATGAATGGTCGTGAAAATGATTATACTTGGTCTACTCCATATGTAGATAATTCACAAGTAGTCATAGTCAATAAAGGTTCAGGTATTGAAAGTCTAAGTGACTTATCAGATAAGATTGTAGCCGTACAATCTGATAGTTCTGCTTTGGCTACTCTTACTGGTGAGGACGCTACTGAAGAAAATTTGAAGTTAGCATCTACATTTAAGGAACTCCAACAGGTGGGTGACTATAATAGTGCCTTTATGAACTTAGAAGCTGGTGCCGTAGATGCCATATGTATGGATATTGGTGTTGCTAACTATGAAATTAAATCCCGTGGCGATAAGTTTGTAATGTTAGATGAACACTTATCTTCTGAAAACTATGCCATAGGCTTTAAGTTGGGTAATACTCAACTTCGTGATGAAGTTCAAAACGCTCTACTTGAAATGTTAGCAGATGGTACTTTTCAACAGATTGCTACCAAGTGGGGCTTAGAAGATAATGTCTGTTTATCGGCTGATGATGTATTTCTTGATGAAACTACTTCTAATACTACAAGTGTATCTTTTGGAACTAAAGTTTTAGATATTTGTAAACAACTATCTAGTGGATTGTTAGCATCACTATCAATATTTGTACTTACTTTAGTATTTTCACTTCCATTAGGACTTTTAATAACTGCTGGTAGAATGTGCAAGTTTAAGCCTATACAATGGTTGGTAAAGATGTACATATCTATAGTTAGAGGAACTCCTTTAATGTTACAACTTTTAGTAGTATTCTTTGGACCATTCTATCTATTTGGAATGAACTTATCTTCTACATATAGATTTTATGCTGTAATTATAGGATTTTCATTTAACTATGCAGCCTATTTTGCTGAAATTTATCGTTCTGGAATACAAGCCGTTCCAAAAGGTCAATATGAGGCTTGTACAATATTAGGATATAGCAAGACTCAAACTTTCTTTAGAATAGTATTTCCACAAATGGTAAAGAACATACTTCCATCGGTAACTAATGAGGTTATAACCTTGGTAAAAGATACCTCTTTAGCATTTGCACTATCATATACTGAAATGTTCACGATTGCTAAACAAGTTTCAGCATCACAAACCACAATAATGCCGTTATTTATTGCTGGAGTTTTTTACTATATATTCAACTTTATAGTAGCGTTCGGCATGGAAAAACTGGAAAACAAGTTGAACTACTACAGATAGGAGCGTATCACTGAAATGTTAGAAACTAAAAATGTATTAGAAGTTAAAAATATTAAAAAGAGTTTTGGAGAGTTACAAGTCCTAAAAGATATAACTTTAAATATTCAAGAAAGTGAAGTAATATCCATATTAGGACCATCAGGAAGTGGAAAATCCACTTTTTTAAGATGTATTTCCATGCTAGAAACCGTTGATGGTGGTTCTATGAAGTTTTGTGGCTTAGAAGCTGTATCTAATGTAAATGGAGTATCCACCTATGCAGATAGACAAACTTTAAAAGAAATTCGTGAAACTTTTGGATTAGTATTCCAAAATTTCAACTTATTTCCACACTACTCCATACTAAAAAATGTAACAGATGCCCCTATACACGTTCAAAAGCGTGATAAATCGGAAGTCCTTAAAGAAGGTCAAGAACTTCTAAATAAGATGAGTTTGGGTGATAAGGCTAACTACTATCCATATCAACTTTCAGGAGGTCAACAGCAAAGAGTCGCTATAGCTAGAGCTTTGGCTATGAAACCTAAAATGTTATTCTTTGATGAGCCTACATCTGCGTTAGACCCAGAGTTGACTGCCGATATTTTAAGAGTTCTAAAACAATTAGCTTCCGAAAAAATGACCATGGTAATAGTTACTCATGAAATAGATTTTGCTCGTAGCGTTTCTGATAGAGTCATATTTATGGATAGTGGCGTTATAGTTGAACAGGGTTCTCCTAAAGATGTTATTGACAATCCTAAAAATGAACGTACTAAAAACTTTTTGAAAAAGATGCAATCTGAAATATAATCTAATTAGTTAATATTAATAATTTTCCTTGAAATATTGTGGAAAATTTGTTGACCTTATAAAAAAATCATGATATAATATTAAATATAATATTTAATTCTATTAATTTAAACGTTTTTGTTTGGGAGGGGTATATATGGAATATGAGTATATATATTCAATTGCTTTAGATTTAATAGAAAAACGAAAAAAAAATAATTCCAATTTCCTTCATTATTCGACAATATGCGTCATGGTTACCGATAAGGGAAATGTTTTTTCTGCTTTTAATAGATATATAATGTTAGAAAATAATCAAATTGAAAATAGTTGTGCAGAAAAAGAAGTACTAAAGATAATATCTAAGACTAATGAAAACAAAATTCAAGCCTTTGTCGTAGTGGATTGTAGTACTAAGTTGCCTATCATTCCTTGTAATGATTGCAAATTACAAATATTAGGTATCAATAAGGATAATTCTAACTGTTGGATAATGCTACATGACAAAACTTTTAGTAAGTTCTATGAAATCTATGCTATCAGCACTTCGGAAAATGTGAACGATATCACCGATTGGACAGAAGGTTGGGATTCTCCTCAACCGGATAAACCTATCTATGAAAAATATACTGCCGATTCTACTAATAGTCTACTCATTCAAGAAGTTAACAATAAAACTTTTGTAACTAGTAGTACTAATTCTAACGGTTCTAAAATAGAAGTTAAAACTGATAGTCAATCATTTTTAAGAAAACGATTAAGTAAAATAATTAACTGGAAAGATTCTAATATAACTAATGATGTTAAAACTCTAAAGAAAGTTGTTCGCCAGTATAAATATACTAAAAAGCAACTACTATCCATGGCTAAAGAAAAGAAAAAACAAGCTAAAAAAGATATGCAAATTTTGGATAGTTGTAATTCAAAAATATGATATTATAATCAATAGTATAAAAATGTGTGATATCTCTAGACCAACTCTTGATAGATATTTAAAATTAATTGAAAGTAGTTAAATAAAAAATCCTCATATCTATGAGGATTTTTCGCTATTCTAATTACTAGACAAAAATTTTATCTAATTATCATCGATTCTATCTTGGATAGTATCGATTATTTTATCAGCCATATTGTCTTTACTTTCAAAATTTTTAATGATGCAATCACCTAAAATAGATATATTATTTCCTAAATTTTGTGCTCTAACTAATATACAATTAATTAATTCAGCAGGATTTTCTTTAATAGACATCTTAACGATTTTATACCTTTTATTGGATTTATCTACAACTATTATATTATGAACCTTTAGAAAAAATAGTCCTCGTATTGTAAGTATTAATGAGCATAATATTGTAATACTAGGTAAATCATCTACCATCAAACATATACACCATAGAAATACTAAAAAAATAATATTGCCAATATCAACGGTATTTTTTACCTGTATAGATTCTATATCAAAATATGAAATAGATTTCTGTAATATTTTTTTATAGATTATCTCATTTTGAGTTAAAGTCACATTGCTAATATGATTTTTTCTAGAAAATGAATTATTACCAAATAAAACAGTCCTTTTAAAATAAAAAGTTTTATTTTCTGAAATATCTTGTGATAAAGCTTGAATATTTTCTACTGAATTTCCACATCTATTGCAAAATTTATCAGTATCTTTTAATATATTACCACATTTTTCGCATATCATACATATTTCTCCTTAAATTTTTAATATTCAAACAATAAGTATATACTTTCATCATAATAGATACAATCTAGCACTTCGTCCTGATATGCAGTAAAATCTTGTTCATCTATTCCGACGTAAGAAACTTCCATTTCATCATAATTATAATCATTATTATTACTAGAATAGTTATGTGAAAATTGGACAGTAACTTTTATATTTTCATCAGTATAACCAACAAACTCTACAACATCTATCATATCATCATCAGCAGCAACAAAGGAATCCCACGAATAATCATAAAAGTAATTTTCAAAAGCTTCTCCTACTGTTTTACTTGTATAATTATCCAAAACACTGTTGCGAACATCATCAACAGAAAAAAAAGAAACCGTTGATGCATAATAACTAATTGCACCGATAATTAAAACTATCACAACTACAACTATAAGTATTATTTTTAATTTAGATTTTTTTACTATTGGTGAACTATTTGTATTTAAACTATCATAATCATTAATAAAAGAATTACCACAATTAGTGCAGAATTTTGAATTATCAGGAATTTCAGTTCCACATTTATTACAAAACATATACTTCTCCTTTTTATTTACTAAATATCCAACTAAATAAACCATGCAATATCATTACGGGAATAGTCAACCAACCAAAAAAGATGCCTTCTAACACTTTTTTTATAAAACTATCTGTAAGACTATTCGTAAATTCATATCTAACGTTAAATATGTGATATTTACAATATTCCACACTTTTAAATCCTAAAATGCAATAAACAATTAATAGTATCATAAAAATATTCTCCCTTATAGATAAAATTTAAATATTATATTTATTGGTAATATTATATACCAAAAGTAGAGAAAAGTCAATACCTTTAGATAACATTTTTAATACTTATAGAAATTATTTAGATAGTTCAACCAATTTAAGGACTATATCAGCAACGATTTTAAGTTTATCATCTGAAAGACGTTTAGCACAAGAAGAAATCATATTAAGGTAAAACTGTCTAGTATCAGCATCATTAGCAGTAATAGTATCATCAAAGAATTGAGAATAACTGACGTTTAAAGCCTCAATAATCTTGTCAAGAGTGGTCATGGTAGGACTTTTTAAACCTCTTTCAAGATGCCCTAAAAATGCAGGATTTATCCCAGCTTTAAGAGCTAATTTTTCTTGACTTAATCCTTGTTGAACACGAAAATATTTAATCTTTTCACCTATATAATTATCCATAATTAATAACCTCCAAAGTTTTTAGTATCATGATACTTTTATTATTGGTAGTTATCAATAGAGTATAAGTATTATAGATTAATATCTAAAAGTATTTAATTTCTTCTTCTGTAAGGTTAGGATTAATCTCTAATATTTCACAAATTTTGGTTAATATCATACTTTCATTTTTGGATAGTCTATCCAATTGAGCAGATTTTTCTACATATCCTAAATCTAAAAGCCATTTAGATAGTTCACCTCTTTGAAAGTTTTTAACCAAATCGGAAATGTTAAAATTAATCCTTAAATCCTCTAAAGAATCTATTTTTTTACCATTCATAAACATTGATATCACCTCTTTTCAAGTGATATCTTATCACAATCCACCAAAAAACAGAAGATATATCAACTTCCAAATATAATATTATTTTCGGAACTACTTTATATTGACAAAAAAAATGTGCTTTAAAAAGCACATCTTTCTATTTTATGAAGTTCTTAGCAGTTATAATAAATAGATTTTCAATATCCATGAACATTTCACTTATTAGAACCAATTCAGCAAGATTTTTGCTATTGGGATACTTTCCATCAATTTGGGATAGATTATATAATTTCTCAATAGTATTAGAAGTATCTTGACTGTTAATCCTTGCAGATACGAACTCTTTAAATAAATCAGGATAATTATATATGGTATTTAGTAACATTTTTTCAGCTACTGGATTTTCTGTTATATCAGATTGAGAAAAATCTAAAATTATGTTTCCATCAAGATATTTTCTAATGGCATCTAAAAAAGGAACTGGAACACCAACATCATAAACACCATTATTAGAATAATACCAATCACTTAGATTACTATACTTCAAAAAACAGTAGTCAGATAGCTTATTATCTATACCATGATATTTCGAATAATATTCACATAGTTCAACATATAGCTTAAGATATTCTAAATAATTTTTGAAGTTTTTACCATTGTCAATATCTATTTGATATTGTTCATATTTAAAGATAGTCTTCAAATTTGGAGTATATCCACTATGAGTGGAAATATAACTTTGTTTTCTGGTGAGTATCGCAAAACACACATATGCGGATATCTCTCTAAAATCATCATTTGAATTCAATATTTCTATTAAATTTTCTATATTGTTTAATAATATATTACTATTTCTATACTTATAATATATATCATATTGCGATATTAATTGAGTTACTTCTACTGGTTCAAAAGATACATTTTTTCCTATGATATCCAAATTATTTAAAGATGCAACTATTTTCTGTAACCTATTCTCAAAAACAGATTGACTTTTTATATACTGATAAGCCTTTTTAAACTTCTTAGATTGCTCCAACCATGCCAGAATGTTCTGTTGATTAGTTCGCATTGGATTTTTATTATCCATTAAAAATCCAGTATCCGTCAAAACCATACAATATAATTTTAAAAGGTCGTTAGCTGGTGATTTTTCAGCCAATTTACAGATATCAAAATATATACTTTCTTTTGATGTAGTATCTATATTGCAACGTCTTAAAAGACCTCTAAAACTCCAATAGTACTCCTTTGACTTCCTTAAACTTTCCTGAAATGTCAGTCCATGAGTCTTTAAAACACTTTTAAACGGAACATAATCATCAACAGATTTTTCCAAAAATTCATTTACTTCACTATCCATGATAAAACCTCCTTTTTTTAACAAAAAATCACATCTATTATAAGTTCATATTATATTTTTATCCGATATAGATTATATCATGTCAGTTGAAGTAATTCAATATGTTTATAATATTAATTTATATACAAGATGCTTTTAAGAAAATAAACTTTATCTTCAATTTAAAATTTTTCTTGAAATGCTATATATTTTGTGTTATACTCAATTTAAGATAAATAAAATTTATTTCCATATTATTCCCTATGTTGACAAAAAATAAACAAAGTTATATAATTTAATAAATATGTGGTTTAAAAGTTATGTTTATGAGGTTGTTATATTATGATGTTAAATAAAAATAGTTCCAATACAATAAAAAAAATGCCAAACTATCTAGTGATGTTCATTATATTCATTAGTGTAGATATAACTCTATTTTTGATATTTGGAGTGTTCCTACTAAACGGTATGGAGTTCACAAGTTTGGATATATTAACTGAAATGCCTACGCTTCAAAAGGTCTATTTCCATTGGAAGTACTATCTTAGATACTGTACTCTATGGTGTATACTAGAAGATATAGTCATAACTATAATATATGCTTACTATACCAATAAAATATTAGGTATAGGAAAAAGTATCACGGGAATTAAGTACGAAAGTACTAATCTATTTATAAAAACAGATGTCATATATATGTGGGTGGCTCATAGTTGTATAAAGATACTACTTAATCTACATACAACAGCCATGTTTTTAAGCGTTCTTGAGTATACCCGTGAATCTAATTGGACTACTTTCCAATTGCAAGATACAGACTTATTTATCCCTAAAGATTGCTTTGATTTAATAGACTACAGTTTGATATTAGTTCTAGGAGCAATTATATCTACATTCTTTATGCTCATAAACTATACTAATTGGAAAAGAAATTGGAACTATATAACCATTCCATTAATGCTAGATGCTCTTTTATTACTATTTACTTCAAAGTTTACAAATCTTGGATTGGGTAAAGTTTTAATAGTATGTGTTATCATGGTAGGTGTGACGGCATTTATTACATATTTTATCCAATCTAAAGTAAGTTCAAAAGAACATACTGAAAAATCTGCAACTAAAAAGAAAAATTTACATAGAATAGTATCTGTATACTCAACATTATTTATAGCTATATCGATAGGTTGGTGCGTCATTCAATACATATCTGGTGTAGATAACAAAAATACACTATTTGGTATGCAATACTCTGCTATTATAAAGTTTTTAACTCCAATATTTTTGATAGTAAACAATATCTTAGAAAAGAATGAACAACACAACCCTGATAAGTATATACAATCACCTAATAACCTATATAAGTATAACACTCTTACTTTGATATTCTTTAGTTGTTTAGTATTGGTAATACTTGGAGAGTTTGGCTCTATAGTATGTATCTTAGGCTTGACTATAGTAATGTCACTACTATTTATGGATTTCTTAAATTTTGAAGGGAAATCTTTTTGGTATACTATAAAATACATTCTAAAGTCTGGTTTAGTTGGATTAGTATTAGGACTATCCTTAATATTTGGAGAAAACTTCTTACTACAGAAAATCTTAAATACTAATGGATTGCATCTACAAGATTACAATTCACCTATATTCTACATATTAGGAATTATAAGTATAGCAATCTTAATAATAATAGGTATTGGAGCATTTATACTACTATTCTCAAGTGGAAGTTTCACTACTTGGATTTATAAAGTTCTTGAATGTTTAAAATATCCAAAATACGCCATATTGAATGTATTTGCTAAGTTGACTAATAAACTTAACAATCAGCATTTTGCATCTAAGCATAGAAATGTTGAAGTTATTAGTGAAAATATATCGGTGTGTATAGTATTGATATTCATTGTTGGTCTTGTCCTTGGATATAACTTCGCCTTTAGTGACTATTCAGGAAATACTATCTTAAAAGCCTACTATATGACTGCTGGAAATTTTAGCAATGAATTTGAAATAACTCCTAACATCACCGATACTAGAACTACTGAAGCTAAATATATAATCAAAGATGGTTTTTATTGTGAAAATCCTAATGAGGTTTCTGAAGATTTAAAACAACAACTTCAAAATAAATTAGAAAATACTAATTCAGATAATCAAATTATTGACTACATAGATAACAACTCTACTAATATACTAACACGTTCAAATATTTTGTACACTCCAGAAGTATATCAAGGGACATCTTTAAGAATTATGAAAATAGTAGATAGATTATGTTTCAGTTCTAAAACTACAGAACTATCCACTATACAAAGAGCTTTAAGAGAAAATATGGGCTTTAACATAGATAAATCCTATAGAACTTATATTTCAACACTTCAAACTAAAAGATATCTTACTAGTAACTACTTTTCAAGTCCATTAGATGACGGTTACTCAACTTATTACAACGCAGATGGCTCTCTAAAAGATACTTTTTCTTATAAAAAAGATATCTATGGTAATGATACCAACGTAATAGTATATAAAGTTCCTACTGAACACGATTATACTATAGTGTACGATGACAAAACATCTGAGGTTGTTACCCTACAACTAGATGAAGAAGGCAAAATATTTGTATCTGCTGAACCAACTACTGCGTGTAGTGATTACGTTCTATATACTCTAAGCAAGTTGGGAGTGGGTAACGTTCTACTATTGATATTCGTTCCATACTTCTGCTTGATTATCTTACTTTTTGTTACTAACTCAAACGTTACACTATTAAACTATAGTTATTCTAATTATATGCACTATGCTATCCATGGTTTAGGATTGCTATATGCTATATCTTTTGTCATACAGACTATAGTTATTGTACTAGGTGTATTTGGAGTATCCTTATTTTCGGGATTATCTTTACCTTTAGTAGCAAAAGGCAACTTTGAAATGTTCGTTAATGGTCTTTGTGTAGCTATTATGCTAATCGCTCTTGGAGATTCTAACGATACCGTTAAGGAAGGTGTTTAACAATGTTTTTAAAAAGATTATTCTCTGATATTTCATTTTTAAAACGAGTTTTCTTTGGCATATTAATACTATCATTTTTTACTGTAGCGATATATTTCAGCTTTTGTACACTACTAGAACCTACTGACAGTTTAAATTCTAAGACTTTATATGCTGTTTCAAATCCATATGAAAAGGAAAATAGTTCTAAAGGAATTATCTATGATTGCAATAAATCTCCACTTTTAGCGAATATAGTTATCAATTCCAAAGGTGAACCTCTCTATAATGAAGATGGTTCTTACAAACTCACCAACGAACTTGACAGTTTAGACAACGTTCTATATAGCAGACGTATAATAGACTCTAAAAATTCATACTGTTGGTCTAACATATTAACAGAGTATTCTGGTGGCTTGGATAGTTCGTTTGCTAACATACTACAGGATATCCCTTTAAATTCCAATGATAGCACCGACATCGTTCTAACCGTAGATAGCACCGTTCAAGCAGAAACTTATGATGCTCTATCTGAACGTAAATATAGCAGTGCAGTCGTATTAGATTGTAACAATGGAAATGTAATATCTATGATATCTAAACCATCATACGATTATAACTCTTTTAGAAATAGTACCATTCCTTATACTTATTCAAATACAGATAATTCTCACGATTGCGTTCAAGACTACTATAAACTATGGAAATCTGCTTATAAACAAGATAATCTTAAAGAAAAAAATGTCAAAAAATGGGTTGAGGGCGAAAATGTCGCTACATTGGAACAAAAATGGAAAGATGATGGCTTAATGTATTCACCTGAAAAAGTAACCGATTTGGAAGATTATTGGAATTTATATCAAGAATACATTCAAGGTGTTTCAGTAGATACTCAAGATGATAACTTTAAAAATAATAACGAATTAGACGGCTTTAACTTTAAAGATATCTTTAAATTAGAATATCAATTTTCTAAGGAACAAGAAAAAAACAACTCAAATGAAACTTTTAACTTCATATGGGAACCTAAAAAACTCGGAAACGGTGTAGATTATATTCCATTTGTGAAGTTAAGCAATGGAAACTATCTTAAACTATGTTATGGAAACAATAACTTTATCTATGAAGATTGTATAAATGCTAATTTCGACCCAAACTTTTCATTTCAAAACTATGCAGTATCTTCTAGTGCCCCTGGAAGTTGTTTCAAGATTTTGTTATCCACACTACTAATAGACAGCGTAGACGATTCTATGCTAACAGACAGTGACGGAATTACTACTGTAAATGTTGGCAATAACTATAAAAGTGCTGTCGGTGATAAGTTTCCTGCTCCATTACCAACCGTGGAAACTGCTACACAGAATCATAGCAATCTAAAAGAGGCTTTAACTACAAGTTCTAACCAATACTTTTCCATGACTGCTATAAATTTGGATAAAATCTTAAAATCTACTGATAGCTATACTTGTACTTATGATGGCACTATATCTTTAAGCAATGATGAACTATATAGTTCTGGTTCAATTTTGCTAAACTACTACAAGGATAAGTTTGCTATAAACACTAAATTAGGTTCTTACTTTTCCATGGAAGATGCTAAAATACTATCATGTTTAGATAACATTCTAATAGATACTACTACCTCTGAACAAGATAAGGATTTAGTATACGATTCTACTCTATGGTATGATTTAGATGAACAAGGAAATCCAATACAAGCATACACTAATAGTTCATATAGTTTGGCTCAAAAGATTGGCGATACTGCATATGGTCAAGGCTACGATAGAATTTCGCCTATGTATATGGCTATGGTTATGGGAAAATGTCTAACTGGAACTATGTACGTTCCAAACATATTGGCAGATGAAACTGAACCTCGTACTATTGGAACAGATTTCAACAAAGCATCTACTGTAGATATTATTTCCGATAATTTGCAGTACGTCTATGATGCTCATACTAATACCTACGGTGCTTATTTCGATTTTCCAAGTAACTTTAAATTTTATTCTAAAACTGGAACTTCTAGCGTCGATAAAGGTGAAGGTACTCAAAGTACTTATGGTTTATTTGCTGAAAAGTCCAACTATCATACACAATCGGATAGTTCAGAGAAATATCAAATAATCTGGTACGTTGGTGGCGTTACTGATGGTGTGAATACTTATTCTATAGTACTAAGGTCTTTCTTTGATGATAATAGCTATTCGCTAAAAAAAGAATTTTTAACTATTGTAAATTCATTATATCAAAATGGATACCTAAACGAATACTAAACTGGAGGACTAATATGGATAATTTAAAAGCTATAATATTCTTTTTTGTAGCAATATTTTACAAAAAGTGTTTATGGTTATCAAAATTGATATACTGGGCGATATACTTTGCCATAACAATATATGTATTAACCATTACCGATATATTTCACTTTTCCAGTGTATTACATATGTTTTTGATACGTTGTAATTCTACTACTCAAATTGTAAGCGTGATATTGTTGATTTTATATACATTCTTAACGGTTTATATCGATAAAAACGCTTCTATTAGTGTAGAGTTCCTAAATACTTTTGAAAAACGTGACAATATTTCTAGTTGGGAATTTTGGAAAACCATCTTTAAATTGAAAAAATAAGGAGGATTCTATATATGGCTTTCGATTACAAAGGTTTTACTAACGATGTAAAAAATACCTATAAAAAAAATAATCTTGATGATACCGTGGATTTAGATAATATGGATTTGAATGACTTAATTGATAATCCAACTATTAACGACCAAACAGATAACCAATCTAATACAAAATACAGAAATGTAAGAAAAAAAACCTCAAAAGATACTAGAACTAAAAAAACTACTCCTAAAAAATCCGAAGTAGTATCTAACCCAAAGATTTTATTTGTAAACTCTCCATTGAAGATTGTAGCTACACCATGTGCAAAATTAAATTCATTTTATAAATCTGCTACTAAAACTGAAAGTTTTATGAATAAATGTTATAACAATACGTTCAAAATAGATTTAACTACTACCAATAGTCCAAATAATGTGGCTAGACAAATATATCTAAATAACAAAATAGATTCATTTTTTATTCATTTCGATTTTGAAAAGTTAAAAGATAAGTCTTCTTTAGAAAAAAATATCATTTTAGCCATAGAAAACATAACTTATGATACAACAATTTCCGATAATTGCCATTTGATATACACTGGTAATGTAAAGTATCATCGTAACTTAGATGACACTCAAGCTATAGATAACTTTATCTTACAGATTAAGTTCACAATTAAAAATGATACTACAAATAATGATACTTACAATATCGAACGTATTGAAATTTCTATATCGGATTTCAACCATGTAAGTGAAATGAACCTTTTAGGTAAATGTATATATTCAGTTAAGAATAAAATAGATGTTCTTGTAAATAAAAAATCCAAAAATACAGATGCAAATAAGTACAACGATTTAGATGGTAATATCGTAGATATGAAGGAATTTAAAAGTACTACTAGGTCGCAATCGGCGTATTTTTCACCATATAAGCCACTAAAAATTATGCAAGATAATACTAATGTTGAGTATAATATAATCCTTAGATATTATTCACAATTCAATCTTATACAATGTCCTATATGTAACACGCCAGTCAAGAACTTAGGTATCTCAGGAATTGTACTACAAGCAGGTAACTCCAATTCAGAAGCTCAAGAAACATCTAATGAGATATTTAGTTACTTAAAATCTTTAACTACCAATAGAAATATCACTGAAGAAGATAAGAAACTTCTTGAAATGGTCTACGGAGTTATAGTAAGCAACATAGAAAATACTGAAGATAAAGATATAAGTTTTCACAAACTAAATCTAAATACCAACGATGACGGAAAGTCTATGATTACTATAGAATGTAAAGAAAAAAATGGAACTACTCAAACCTATAGCACCGACGATTTGAAAAAATATACTCGTATTCCATTAGGTGAATTAGTGAGCTTTAATGAAGATAAACCTGAAAATTTAGATATCAAGCCATTTACATCTACAGATTTTTTAAAATCCAAGCAGTTCTTAGACCAATTTAATGAGATAACTTGCGAAAATTATGATAAAGATAAAGATTATCATACAAGTAATCAACTGTTTCTGCTAAAGTATGGCAAAATTTCTCCTAAAGTGGATAACTTTGATAACTATTTAATCCACGATACTTTAATAACTCAACTTTGTGATACTTGTTGGAATCCACTTCCACAAGATTTCTATAATTATGACGAAGTTATTACTCAATACTATTATGGAAATCCAAGTACTGGTAAGACTGTATTATTATGTTCTGAATATAACGAAATAGAAAAGTATAATGAAACTGCATCTAAAGAAAAAAAGATTAAACTAAATGTATTCAATGATACTCACTTGTTATATGGTGCAGATGGTTCTTATTCTAGCAATTCGTATATAAATAAAGCTATTGCTATAAAGAATGGTAACTATTTTGTAGGTACTAACGCTTTGGATATCATTCCTGGGAAGTTATCTAGCTTAACAGTGAATAACTTGGATAAAAGCACCGACTATGATATAATGTTCAATAGCTACGATATGGCTGGAATTAAATCTTCATCACGTTGGAACTCTGATAAAAATTTGGTATATGTATACAGCCTACTAGATGACCCTTTAACTCTAAGTGAAAATGAAAATAGTCTATATGGAAAGCTAATGAATAGTTTCACACATATAGGCGATAACTGTCGTAACTACAACATACAAGTGTATTTGACTAAAATAGATGAATATCCATACTTTATATATCAACAAATAAAGAAGTTAAACACTCTTTGGACAGAGTATTCCCAAATAGAAGATTTGGACTATATAAAAAATTCCATGATATACACTCTAGCATTATTGGAAATATTAGAAAATAGTCTAAAAGTTGATTTCAAAGATAGACCTGTAGAAGAAATTATATCGCCAAAACTTTTGGATATAATACAACGAAACACACAAATAACATCTTTTAGTGGCTTGACATACTATCAAGCACACGAAAAGATTGTAAATACTAAACAATATAACACTATCGAAAGTATGGACGTTATTGGAAACTATCTACATAGTTTAGATGTAATGAAAGATAATTATATCAAATTAAGAACCTTTATTACATCTTTAATAGAGATAATTACTAATAACATCTTAAAAAACACTCATAGCTTTTTCTGTTTTAGAATGTATGCAGTATCTTCCACTGGTTATAGTAAGCTAGAAACCGAAGATACTTCCATTGATAAGACTAAAATATACAATCCAGAGTTTGTTATAGAGGCTCAAGATATCTTAAAGCATACCACATATGAATTTGTTAAAGATAAACGTCAATATAACGATTCTAGCAATACTAATAGTATTATAACTCAAATATTCAACCCTACGGAATATTTTTCCATACAAGAAGATGATTTCTTAGGTTCTAACCCAGAATACCTTGCTTATTTTAGAACCGACCAAAAAATATCTATTAAAGATTTTTTAACTAAAAAGTTATATTCAAACAGTCTAAAATATAGTGATTTATATGTGGATAATCCTAGAAATATAGAAAGTGTTCTAAAAAATTCAAAAGAACAACAATCCATAAAAAGATTATACATACTATACTGCAAAAATAACTTTGATGTTAATTCTTCAGTGGAAAATAATTGAAAGTAGGTAATATTATGAATAATAGATTAATCTGTACTAAGTTTGCTCATGATTATGCATACTATCTTATTGAAAACGGAAAGGAAAAAACTGTAGATAGTTCTTATTTAAATCCATTAGAAACCAAACTAATTCAAAATGATATCTTAAAGTTACCCAATAACACCTCCGTTAATGGAACTTACGGCTATTACTTTGATGTAAACACTAAAACTCTAAAACGTAGTGTATGGTCTTATGATACCAAAAAAGATGACAGAGGTTACTTAGAAGTTCAATTTATATCTTTAGATGACATAGATAGTATAAATATTAATCAGGAATTTTTGAGTAGTCTAAGAACTCTATTATTGACTACTTACATATTCTTTGAAAAAGAATTATACTCCTTATTTAGCATAGATTTAAATTCTTTATTTGCAGTAAAACCATCTAATGAAGATTTAGAGTTGTTTTTAAGTTTATATTTCAACTTTTTGCCATCTAGTATAGCAAGTAGAATTATATTTGTCAATAACTACTCAGAATATTCAATTAAGATAGGAAAATCTGTAAGTTGTAAAGCAGATAACTTATCTGATGAGTATAAAATTTCTGAAATAGAAAAATACTGTCTAATAAGTTGGATTAATAACAGTATAACTTCTTTTGAATACAAAACTCTATTACATTTAAGTTGGCTACAAATTTTTAGATACGATATCAAAATAAAACCTTATTGCAAAGATACCATATCTGTAACAGAAAATAAAACCTTAAAGTTAGTAAACAATCCAATTGAACCGCCACTTATCGATAAGTTTGATATTACTTTTAAGTTCTATGAAAGTTTTACAGAAAAAACTCTTGATAGTAAGACTACTTTAATAATATCTAAATTTATAAGCAATCTAATGCAGAAAATCTTGGAGGAACTATATTCTATTAGCGATTTCAAGGAAAAGTTAGAACTATACAAGTATATACTAAGCAAATTGAAATCTTTGCCTAAAGGTTCGCCAATATACTCCGATTTAAATGAATATCTTTACTTTTCGGCTAAAGATATACATGATAATGTTGAAAGTCTATCTTATATTCAAAGATGCTTTAAAATATTAAGTACCTTAGATACAAATATCTTCGATATAGATGCTGAATACTATTCTAAAATATGCTTTAACTTTGTAAAATCGGTTAAAAGTGCTACCGAATTGAAAGGAAAGATTAAATCTATAGATAACAGTTGCTCAATAACAGATTTCTTTAATATAGTTCAAGTAAAGTATATTCAAGATAGTATATCTACTTTATATGATAGTATTTTAAATAAATCACTTATACTATTAAAAGAATATCATGGCTATTGCGATACTTCGGATTTAAAATTTACCTCATTAAATACCGAATTGGAACTAATTATAGAATTAGCTAATATCATAAATAAAAATCCAAAACAGACATACTTATCAATGTATGCCAACAGTTGCAAAGATAAGATGCTATTACAAAATTTAGCAATCTATTATATCAATGAAGATACTATCTCTTTAACTGAACTGCTAAATCTACTAAAAGATTTCACTATAAAAGATTTCTTTACTAGATTTAATCTAGCTATCTTTGATGGTTTAATCTCTGCTTTAAATAGAAATTCTATTGCCAATAACGAAAAAATTCAATTGATAAAATTGTTTGAACTGTATAAATCCTTTAGATATGAGTTTGATGACATAATTAACATATGTATGGAACAAAAATACTCTAAAGATAGTTTAAATAATGATATCTATAACTTATCATTAAAAAGTCAAGACTTCATAAAGACCTATTTAAGTACTTATAATGTATGTAAATCCAATGAGGCTAAACAGATACTATGTATTTTAAATAAGAATATCATAGGAAATCCAAGTTTATCGGCTATGATAATGTATATCTACACCGAAAACATAGTAGGCAAGACAATGTTCCATAATTATACATACTATTATCAGCTATACAGATTACTCTTTGACTTTTTAATTGAAAAAGAAGATTTATCTATAAATCAAATTGAGTACCTACAAGATATATCTAAAAAGAACAGTTCAATATTCCATAAGGAAACTTTTTTAAACAAAACTTCTTTTAAGATTAAATCTCTATTCAATAAGATATCTTATAATAAATCATCTTTTAAAAATATAATAGATGTTGTTTCTATACCATCGATTTCAAAGAAGTTCATAAACACTCTACATGAGGATTTATCAAAGCAGTATGACATCAAAGATGAACAATACAAAAAGTTGTTACTAAAAGAACTTCAAGATTATAATAATGCTTATAAATATCTATTTAGTAATAGCATACTCAATCAGCACTATTATGATTACGTTTCTATGTTGATAAACTACATCACACAACAAATAAAGAGGTGATTTTGTGATTTATTGGATAATTATTATACTATTTGCAGTCTTTGTAGTTAGTATCATATTTGCACGTTCTTCCATAATAGTAAGAGTTTCTATAAAGTTAAATGATAACGTTCATATTGGAGAAAATAAATCTTTTAAAGATGCTTTTAAGTATGTAGATGTCTTAATGGGTCCCGATAACATAGGTAGAAATCCTAACTATGTTAAAAATGTTAAGTTCTCCGATTTTTTAGCTTGTGATACTATACTCTTAACTTCCAATGATGATACTTTAAAGATATCTAAAGATAGAGTGCGTAATATATCTATCAAAGTAGATGAAGATTCTAAACATAAAAACCATTTTAACTGTACCATATCAAATTGTGGAATAGAAAAGTTACCATCATACCTAAAGTTTGTTACCACCACCACTGGAAGTAACAAGGGTACTATAGGAGCTATTACTACTCTTGTGACAATACTATCCATAGGAATATTAGTACTGTTTAACTATCTGTACTATAGCGATAGAACTCAAGAACTAACTAATCTACAAGATAATATCACGGCTATACAATGCAGTGATGAAGATAGTTCCACCTTAAAATTAAATGAGTTCCAACAGACTAACGAAAAAGTCTACTATAGTGAATTACCATCTATTGATTTAATAGTTATCACTAAAGATAAGAATACCTTTGTAAACTCTGAAAGTAAGTTTAACAATCCAGTAGATGTAAACACTGTATTGATGTTCTATGAAGATAATCTATCTGGACGACTAAATATAGATGATACTTCGGAAGATACTATTGAAGATTACAATGAAAATGTCACTTATTATAATCTAACGGAACTATATCTTGATATACCTATAGTATTGCAAGACTATCCAGATATCCACACCTTAGGCGAACTATTTCAAGGTGACGTTTCATACAAAGATGAAACTGGCTACAATGCAGTAAAATCTTGGTTCAGAGAAGTATATCATATGAATATACACTCTGTAACAGAAATTCCACAATCTATATTTGCAGATTGCTTTGGAACACAATCTTCATTATCGATAAATTTAAATCAAGACTTTGTTAAGTTCATGTACTACAACTACTTAGATACATCTTATACTAGCGAATACTATTCATGTATATCCACTAAAGATATGCTACTTGAAAATAAACCTACATTTTCAAAAAATCTACAAAACCACATACTTGAAGCATCTAACAAACTTGGATTGAATGAATATAACTCATCAGTAAGTAACGCAATGGTCTTTTTAGATGGTAATTCCATCGTAACCATAGGAAATACTGTCCGCATGGCTGGTCAGGATAGCGAATATAAATATCTATTAGAAAAAGGATACTACAGTAAAATTTCCGATGCTACTACTACTCAATGGAACGATACACTATCGGAAATATATGCTATGAACCCAAAACTAAATATAATAGTTCATAGTAACTGGGATATTATCTTAGTAGATTTATTAGAAAGTTTATCCAACATGAACAATAATACCTATAAAGTATTCTGTAAAGAAAATCATGCTGATACTTTAAGTAACATTAAAACGTCACTTACTTCTAAGGAAATCACGGAGTTTTTGTATTCCATATGTGAGGCAAACTCTACTTTAGGAGATAGTATATCTAAAGAAAAGCAGTTTATATTCAACATTAGAAATTTGGATTTAGGTGTAACAACCTCTTTAGGACAACCTAACGTATACACTCTAAAAGAACCAATTCAAGATATCGTTCCTTATACCAACAGATTAGTCAAGACATCATTATACTATTGCTTAAAGGCTACTAAAGGAGATTATTAGGAGGTGCTATATGGTCGACTTTTTTAAATCTGTAATAGATTTTTATTCAAATATTATATTTAACTCCGAAAACTATCCATGGATAATAGTATTTATTATAGCAATGCTATTATGTTCTTTTTTGACTGCTCTTTTTAGAAAAGATACTTTTGCAACAGAATATGTATCATACGCATCGCATTACATTTTGGGAGTTATAATATGTAATACTTTAGAATATATAATCTTGTATATGTATAATAGTCAAATAAAATACCTAATTTTTATAGGAGTACATATAGTATTATTTTTCACATTTTACTATTTAATGTATCCAGCAAGATATAAATCAGACAGTTCCAAAAAGTACGTTGAGCAAGAAGTGGGCATGAAAAATATGTTTGTATTGAAAAATAATACTGAAGATACTAATAATAATCTACTAATATATATCGTTCCGACAATATTAGCATTTTTGATACTTTTTGTAAGTAACTTCTTTTTTAAGTATAAGCATAATACTTTAAACACCAGTGTTCCGTATTATATAATATATGCTTTATCAATGCTTGGATTAATGATAGTTATATCTAATGCCATACTGTTTATAATAAGCAAAAGTCTGCATAAAAGCAGAAAATGTCAGCACATATTCGGAAATACTTTGGTATTTTTAGGAGTATTATTTTTATTAATAGTACCAACTAATATGAATTTTGTAAATATATCACCATTTCAATATGGAACAATTCCAAAATTTATAAATAGTAAGATATCTAACTCTTCAAATACTTCAATTGATGTCGAACCTGCTCAACCAACCTCTGCTAATACTTATGAACCTCAAAATTTGATAATAAATCAAAGTATACTAGATTACGCTCATAATTCAACATTCGATGTAACTAGCATACAAAATCTAAAAAATAGTGAGTTAAACTGTCATGAAAGTGTTACTCCATACTTAAATGAACAAGTTACTCAATATAGCAATCAAATAATGAATAGCATTATAGAAATAACTATGAACAATAAAATAAATCCTAGTTACTTAGTAACTCAAGTACTGGGATATAATAAAAAGTATGGTAAACAGTATTCCGTTGCCAATCCAGATGGCAAGGTATTCAATATTGATATGACTTCTGTAGATAAAACTAGTATGACTTCTAAAGAATACGCCAAGTTTGTATTTGAAACTTTAAGAAAAAATTTCAGTCCAGTGGCACAAAGTCAAACCGAACTAGATGCTTTCCAAGATGGTGATATATGGTATACATACTTTGCGTTTTATACTGAACATTCCATTGATTATGTCACTTTCTATCTAAATTTAGATGATAAAAATAATATAATCGGTGTGGACTACACTATGCTTAGATTTATTAATCTAACAGATATATCTACCGACCAAGATTTTTCCATTGAGGACTATGCCCTTGAATTAGATAATATATACTATTCATTATTTTCAGATACACTATCTAGAAATTGTAACCTATATGATACCCTACTCACTACAAACTCTTATGATAATGCCGATTTAACATATCTAAAAAGATACTCTTGTACCTATTCATAGAATTAATAACTATTGAATATACTAAAAAAATCCCCTTTACATAAGGGGATTTTTTTTAAAGTTGCATTAAATAAAATATTATGTTACAATTAGTATATCGCAAATATTACATATATTTTTATAAGGAGGTTTTAAAATGGTAAACATTGCAATATGTGATGATAATAAAATATTTTGCTCAAGTTTGGAAAAAATACTATCGAATTATAATAAATTTGATATTAATATCCAAATATTTAATCAAAGTAAACTGTTTTGTAATCACATTAAAGAATATTTTAACTTTGATATCATATTTTTAGATATTGAATTTACTCAAAACGATTTTAATGGTGTTCAAGTGGGAAATTTCATAAGAAATGAACTACACAATAACAAAGTGCAGATAGTATATATATCCGCAAATGAAGAATATTCACTGCAACTTTTTGAGTTTAGACCTATGAACTTTTTAATAAAACCTATAACTGAAGAAAAGGTCTTTAAAATATTGGATACTTTCGCTAAAATAAATGATAAGCATTTGTATGTAAAATACTTCGAATTTGAATGTAATAGCGAAATAAATCGAATTCCTATAGATGATATAATGTACTTTTATAGTAATAAACATTCCATAGGTTTAAGAACTCATGATAATACAAACTATCTAATGTATGGTAAGTTAAATGATATACAAAGCAATCTACTATTTAAAGATTTTGTATCAATACATAAATCATTTTTTATAAATTTAGATTACGTTCTAAAATATAGTTATACTGAAATTCAAATGCAAAACAAAGAAATTCTACCTATAAGCCGTGCCAATAGAAAAGATGTTCACCAACAAATGATAATCAAAACGTTTGGAAAGTTTTAGGTGAGAGTATATGTTAAGTTATAGTATATATTTATTATCAAATATTTTCAAGGTATATATTTTGCTCAGATTTCACGAGCATTTTTTTACTCCAAAAGACCTTCCCAAGTGGTTAAGATATCTATTTTTTGGTATATACTTTCTAATAAATAGCCTAACATATATAATATTCGATAATAACTATCTAAACTTGATTACTAATATAGTTCCGTTATACTGTATAACCTATCTATACTCACTAAAGTGGCAAGAAAGAATATTTTTTCCAATAAGTATATTTGTGGTGATGCTATGTATAGAAAGTCTTATATGTAATATTTTTATTACAATAGTCCACTATAATTCAATAGCTGGTTTAAGTGTAATAACCAACTTGACTATGCTACTAGTAGAACGTTTCTTTGAAAGTAGAAATCTAACTATAGTACATAGTTATAATATCAATCGATTGCATTTTATAGCCATAATATTGGTAGTCATGAGTAGTATAGCTATAGCAGTCGTAACTATGACCAATTATAATACTCATATAATAATAATCACAATAGCATTATTTTTGATAAATTTGGTTATATTCTCACTTTATGATATGATATCTAAAATTCAGCAAGAACTCTATGAAAAAAAGATTATCGAACAGCAAAACAAAGCATATAACAATCAAATAAAGTTATGGGAAAGCAATAGGTCAGCTACTAGAATATTAAAACATGATATGAAAAATCATATTATAAGTATACAAATGTCACTAGAAAATGGAAACTATCAAGAAGTTGAGGAATATATTACTCAAATGAAAAAATCTTTAGATATTAAAGATGAATTTATTAAAACGGGTAATCTATCAGCAGATAGTATCATAAACTATAAACTAAAAGAAATTAAAAATTTAACTGAAAATATCACTTATAATATAAATCTTCCAAACACTTTATTTATAAGCGATTTTGACTTTAATATAATCTTAGGCAACCTTCTAGATAACTCTATTGAAGCACTATCCAAATGTAATAAAAACGATAGTTCTTTTGATTGCAAAATAGAATATACTCATGGTATATTAAAAATATTTATATCCAATACATATATTGGAACTCTAAACAAAAAAGAAAATTCTTTTAAAACTACTAAACAAGATACTAACCTTCATGGAATTGGTCTTGAAAGTGTAAAAAACACCATAGCTAAGTACAATGGTATCTTAAAATTTAATAATGATGGAAATATTTTTAAAGTAAATGTTGTTCTATGTTCAGATGATGTGAAGTTGTAAAGTGCAATTTTTGTCAAAATCATATACCATTTTTGCAATCCTCTTGATTTTTACAAAAATTTCTAATATAATATAGTTAACATATATGTTATATTATTAATTGAAAAGAGGTATTTCTATGAAAAGTAAAATTTCAAAGTTTCTTGTCAAATTTGGTGGATTTATGTCAGCAATAGCACTTACACTTGTCACTGCGACATCTAATAGTACATGCACATGGTATATCTATCAAGAAAAGATGCCTGAACAAGCTAAAAAGTTAAGAAAGTTCTAAATCTGCCTTTAAAATCGATTGATTAAGATACATCTTAACCAATCGATTTTTTATGTATTATTAAATGTATAATCATAAGTATTTAATCTATGAATAATTATACTCTTTAAACATGAATATATTTTTTGTATGCGTATATTTTAATATGTCACTTTTTTAATTTGTAAATAGTTTCTTAAGAAGCATTCAAAATACTATGTTTTGTACTATTATGAAAATTAATCTATACTTATAGTTTAAATCTATGAGAATTTATAGTTTATATGTATTTTTATATATTTAAATATTATGCTATAATAAAGACATCTTGAAGAGTAAAAATATGAGCGTTAAGTGTTATCTGAACGGGAAGTTGTCAGGTAAACGAAAAGTTTCTAACTTGCGGTTCATATTTTGCATTCCGCTTCATATAGTGAATTATGACACTTATTATAATATATTATAAGTATCTTCTTTTTTCTCGCTATATGAGTGAGATTTAAGGAGGTTTTTTTATGTTAATTAGTAAATCAAAAGGAAGTGTCTTAAAAAACACTCAAACTATGGTGATACTCTCACTATTTATAGCTTTGAGTATAGTTTTAGGTAAACAGATATCTTTTACTGTAGGTGCTATAAGAATAAGTTTTGAAAATCTACCTATACTGATGTCAGGCATATTCTTTGGTCCTATAGCTGGAGCAATAGTCGGTGCTTGTGCAGATATAATAGGTTGTCTAGTTACTGGATATTCTATAAATCCAATAATCACTTTAGGAGCTATATCTATAGGGTTTATATCTGGAATGTTGTTTAAAACTACAAGTGTAGATAATCTTAAATGGAAGTTAATACTATCTATTGGAATATCTCACATAGTAGGCTCTATGGTTATAAAATCTATAGGATTATATATATACTATCACTATGCCATATCGATATTAATTTTAAGAGTTCCACTATATATAGTAATAGGTTCTTTAGAAACTACTATAATATATATGTTAATACAGAATAACGCTTTTAAAAATCAATTGGACAGAATTACTTCTCGATTATAACTTAAAACTATGGATATCAATAATTTATCAATATTTTTCATATTAGTAATTGTATGATACAATAATCATATAACATATGAGAAAGGTTTTGATTATTAATGAATACATCAATTATAGGATATCCAAGAATAGGCTCACTTAGAGAACTAAAGTTCGCTAGTGAAAAATACTTCAAGCAAGAAATATCTGCCCAAGAATTACAAAGTACAGCTAAAGACTTAAGATTAGCTCATTGGAACGTACAAAAATCTAATGGTATAGATTACATTCCATCTAACGATTTTTCATTCTATGATAATCTATTAGATACTGCTGTACTATTAAATGCTATTCCAAAGCGTTACAAAGACTTAAACCTATCACCATTAGATACTTACTTCGCTATGGCAAGAGGATATCAAGGAACAAATGGAGATGTTAAGGCTCTAGCTATGAAAAAATGGTTCAATACTAACTATCACTACATGGTAGCAGAAGTTGATGACGATACTTGCATTCAACTTAACGATACTAAACCATTTGACCTATATTCCGAGGCTAAAGAAAATAATGTTATCACTAAACCAGTGATTATAGGTGCTTTTACTTTCTTAAAGTTAGCTAGATTTACTGGTAAGAAAAATATATCGGACTTTGTAGAAAGCACAATCAAAACATATTGCGATATATTAGAAAAGTTTAATTCTCTTGGTGTTGAATGGGTTCAAATTGATGAGCCTTATCTAGTTAGAGATTTATCCAATGAGGATATTGTTCTATTTACAGAACTATATTCTAATATACTACAATCAAAGAAAACTGTTAAGGTTCTACTTCAAACATACTTTGGTGATGTTCGTGATTGTTACAATGAAATCTGCAACCTAGATTTCAATGGCATAGGCTTGGATTTCATTGAAGGCAAAAAAACTTTAGAATTAGTTAAATCTAATGGATTTCCAAAGGATAAAACTCTATTTGCAGGTGTAGTAAACGGTAAGAATATCTGGAAGAATAACTATTCCAAGACTATATCTACTATAACTGAACTACAAAAATATTGCGATAATATAGTTTTAAATACATCTTGTTCTTTATTGCACGTTCCATACACTCTAAAGAACGAAACTAAACTATCTGATAGCTATAAAAAGCACTTTGCATACGCAGAAGAAAAACTTAAAGAGTTATCCGAACTAAAGAATATCTTATCTAATGAAAAACCACTTGAAACTACTGAATATGTTAACAATGTAAATCTATTCCAAGAAGATAGAAATTGTAACAATCCAGAAGTACAAGAAAGATGTTCAAAGCTATCTGCTGATGACTTTGTAAGGCTTCCTAAGTTTGAAGAACGTGAAAGAGTTCAAAAAGAAGAATTTAAACTTCCTATATTACCAACTACTACTATAGGTTCATTTCCACAGACTGCCGATGTTAGAAAAAATCGTGCTGACTTCAAAAAAGGGATACTATCCGAGGAAGATTATAATAAGTTCATTCAAGATAAGATTAGCGAATGTGTAAAACTTCAAGAAGATATCGGCTTAGACGTTCTAGTTCATGGAGAATTTGAACGTAATGACATGGTTGAATACTTTGGAGAATGTTTAGACGGTTATATCTTTACTGAAAAGGCATGGGTACAATCTTATGGTACTAGATGCGTAAAACCTCCAGTAGTATGGGGAGATATCAGTAGAGCAAAACCTATGACTATTAAATGGTCCGTATACGCTCAAAGTTTAACAGATAAACCTATGAAAGGTATGCTAACAGGTCCAGTAACTATACTAAACTGGTCATTCCCTCGTGAAGATATTTCTCTAAAGGAATGTGCATATCAAATAGCACTAGCTATTAAAGATGAAGTTCTTGACCTTGAAAAGAATGGTATCAAAGTTATACAAATAGATGAGGCTGCTCTCCGTGAAAAGCTACCTTTAAGAACTTCTGACTGGAAAGTTGACTATCTTGATTGGGCAATCCCAGCTTTTAGATTAGTTCATAGTAGTGTTAAGGCAGAAACTCAAATACACACACATATGTGTTATAGTGAATTTGCAGATATCATTAAGGAAATAGACGACATGGACGCAGATGTTATAACTTTTGAAGCATCACGTTCAGATTTAACTATCCTAGACGTTCTAAAAGATAATAACTTCAAAACTGAAACTGGCCCTGGTGTATATGATATTCACTCTCCAAGAGTGCCATCTAAGGAAGAAATTGTCAACGCTATAGATAAGATGCTCCAAAAGATTTCTATAGAAAAACTTTGGATAAATCCAGATTGTGGCTTGAAAACAAGAGGTACTACTGAAACTGTTGCTAGTTTAAAAAATCTAGTTTTAGCTACTCAAGAAGTAAGAAAAAATATAGCCAACAAGTAATATTTATTATAATTTGTAGAAAGTCTGTACAAATAAAGTGCAGACTTTTTCCTTTTTTGGTAACATATTACTAATTTATTAATGTATTCAATCAATTTTCCTATTTTTACTTGACTTATATTTCCTTTTAGGATATAATGACTTTATAATTTACGATATAATAAGGAGTAGAATAATGGCTACAAAAAATAACCATACTAGTAATATAAATGGCGACGCAATATTATATAGTATCTTAAGTATATTGGCACTTAATATTGACTTGAACATTTCTCAAAATGAAACCTTAGCATCATTCTTTGATTGCTTTAAAGGTTACAGTATAGTAAATATAATCTTATTGATAGCTTTGTACTTCTTTTTTAAATGTGCATTAAAAATCTATGAAAATGAGTTCAATACCACACGCAGTAGGTTATGTTGTGGAATACCCTCAGGATTATTTACGTTCTTCATGATTTTTGGATACTCATTTAAAAAAGAAGATAGTTGGTCTTTAATATTTAAAGATATACTTCAAATTTGGAAATGTACTATCGCAACTTTTGGATATTATATTCTTTTTTTCTGTTCAATAGTGATGCTTTTCCATTGGATAAATAAAATTATTACATCAATTAAATCCAAAAACGTTGATGTTAGTAATAAGTATATTAAAAAGTATCTAAATAGTTTAGTAAGATATCCTTTTAGAACTTCTTTTATTACTCTGTTGATATGTTACTTGCCTATTTTGATAATTTCATATCCTGCAACGTTTATGGGTGATACAAGGCATCAAATAGTACAAGCATACAATCCAATAGATTACTATGGTGGCTTTGGTGTAGATGTAAGCCAATCGGATATAAAAATATACAACCATCACCCAGTAGTGCATACTATGATTATTCATGGGTGTTTAGTATTAGGTACAACAATATTTAAATCTTATAACGTTGGAATTTTTATCTATATTCTATTACAATCGATATTCATGTTTGCAGTCATGTCCTATTTGATACAACTATTCATTAAATTAAACTTTTCTCCAAAAGTTATATTTGGAATGTTGATATACTTCATCTTATCTCCAAGAATTGAAAACTATATGACATTAGTTACTAAAGATGTCTTCTTTGCTGGATTTGTAGTATTATATATTATATCATTATATTACATACAAAGTAAATCTATGAATGCCAAAAGAATGGCTCTTTTTGTGATATCCATGCTAGGAGTTTTTCTATTCAGAAATGATGGTAAATATATAATAATTATATCTTTAATTATATGTTTACTCTTAAATAAGAATATTAGAAAGTTAGGAATAGTATTTATAGTGTGTATTGCCATATTCAGCAGTACTTATAGCAAGATAATATTACCATCATTAGGAATTGCATCTGGTTCAGTAAGAGAAATGTTATCAATTCCATTCCAACAGACGGCAAGATATATCCGTGACTATCCTGACGAGGTAACTCCCGAAGAAAAAGAAAGTATATCAGCTGTATTCAATTATGATAAGTTAGCTAAATCATATGACCCAGATATCTCTGACCCAGTGAAAAACTGTTTCTATTCTAATGCAACTTCCGAAGATTTAAAACAATACTTCTCAACATGGTTGCAAATGCTATTTAAACACCCTAGCGTGTATATTGAGGCTACTATGGATAATACTTACAAATATTTCTATCCAGATACTAACTACGCTATGAATTATAGCTATGAATACAGTGAAAAAGTTATGGTTCGTACTAATGAATCTTCACAAGTTCTTGACCTTAACTTTTACTATCCAGAAAATTTAAGAACGTTAAGAACAAACTATCAAGGTTTAAGAGAAAGTTTATTTAAAATACCAATCTTATCGATACTACTATGTCCATCAACTTATACATGGATATTCATTCTATGGTGTTTCTACTGTATAAAGATTAAAGATTACAAAGCATTATCATATACAGCCGTTTTAGGCATTCAAGTGTTGATATTCATTGCAGGACCAACCAATGGAGTGTATTTTAGATACTTATATCCGTTTACAATATCATTGCCAACAATAATACTATTGGGAATGAATAATATAAATAAAGACAAGTATAGAAAGGAAATCAAACAAGATGGAAAATAAACAAAAAAGGATAGCAGTCTTAGTTCCATGCTATAATGAAAGTCAAACTATAGGAAAGGTTATCGATGATTGGAAAAAAGTACTTCCAGAGGCTACTATCTATGTATATGATAATAACTCTACTGATGATACTGCAAAAATCTCTAAAGAACATGGAGCAGTAGTCAAACATGAATATCAACAGGGTAAAGGAAACGTTATCCGTAGAATGTTCCGTGAAATAGAAGCCGATTGCTACCTCATGGTAGACGGTGACGATACATATCCTGCAGAGTTTGGACCTCAAATGGTAAAACTAGTACTAGAAAAGAATGTCGATATGGTTGTAGGTGATAGACTATCTTCTACATACTTTGAGGAAAATAAAAGACCTTTCCATAACTTTGGAAATAGTTTAGTAAGAGCATCTATAAATAGTCTATTTAAGAGTAACGTCCGTGATATAATGACTGGATATCGTGCTTTTAGTAGACAGTTTGTAAAAACTTTCCCTGTACTATCAAGAGGTTTTGAAATAGAAACAGAAATGACTATCCACGCTGTAGATAAAAACATGGCTTTAGAAAATGTAGTAATAGAATATCGTGACCGTCCTAGTGGTAGCGAATCTAAATTGAATACCTACAGTGATGGCATAAAAGTTATGCTAACTATATTTAGACTTCTAAAGAACTATAAACCTACAAAGTTCTTTGGAATAATCGCATTAATACTAGCCATAATCACTTTGATACTATTCATACCTATATTAGTGAAGTTCTTTAATACAGGATTAGTTCCTAACTTCCCAACTTTAATAGTAAGCGGATTTATCGGAATAAGTGCATTACTATCACTATTCACTGGATTTATACTATCTACTATAGCTGAAAAAGACAAACGTGATTTTGAGTTTAAACTCTATCAAGTAAACAAAGATTATTCTAAAAAATGATATCTTAAATTTAAAGTGTGTCAATTTGACACACTTTATTTTTTTGGATACTATTCAAAATTAATCGCCTTGAAATTTTTATCTACATATGATATACTATATATCAGTTTATGCCTAAATTAGAATGTATATCGATAAAAAAGAAACAAGGTGAATTTTATTTATGAAAATAGTCATTATTGGCAGTGGAAAGGTTGGAGGTAATCTTTCGCAGAGCCTTTCCAAAGAAGGTCATGATATAACTATTATTGATTGTAATGCTGACGCTCTAAAAAAGATACAAAATACTCAAGATGTAATGTGCATAGTGGGAAATGGTGCTGATGTAAATACTCAGTTAGAGGCATCTGTTGAAAAAACTGGACTTCTTATAGCTACAACCCCTCATGATGAACTTAATATTCTATGTTGCTTAATTGCAAAACGTCTAGGAGCAAGAAAGACTATATCCAGAGTTAGAACTCCAATATATTATAATCAAATAGATTTAATTAAAGAAGATTTACACTTATCTATGGTAATAAATCCCGAACACACTACAGCAAATGAAATCCTTAGAGTGTTAGTATTTCCACCAGCAGTAAAGTTGGAAATCTTTGCAAAAGGCAGATTTGAATTGGTGGAATACAAACTATTAAACAGTTCCTATATAGTAGGTAAAAGGCTAGCAGATATCTATAAACATAATAAAATAAAATGTCTTATATGTACTGTTGAAAGAAATAATGAAATATTTATCCCAACTGGTGACTTCGTACTTCAAGCAAATGATAAGATTAATATTTCTGCATCACATAAAGAGTTGGAAAAGTTCTTTAAAAGTTTAGGTTCTACTAAAGCAAAAGTTAAAAATGTAATGATAGTCGGTGGTGGCAAGATATGTTATTATCTTGCAAAGCAACTAATTCCACTTGGAATGCGTGTTAAAATCTTTGAGATAAATCTTGAAAAGTGCAAAGAGTTAGCTGAAAAGTTTCCAAAAGCCACTATAATTCACGGAGATGGTACAGACCAAGAACTTCTTATGGAAGAAGGTCTTAATGAAGCAGATGCTTTTGTATCGCTTACGGGTATAGATGAGGAAAATATTATCATGTCATTGTATGCACAAAACAATTCCAATGCAAAGGTAATTACAAAGATAAATCGTGATAGCTATCAAGAAATAACTTCTCAACTTGGCTTGGATTGTGTACTAGCTCCTAAAAACTTAACTGTAAGCAGTATTCTAACTTATGTGAGGTCACTGGATAATACTAATAGTAATATTGAATCATTATATCATATTGTAGGAAATAAGGCTGAGGCTATTGAGTTCAAAATTAGAAACGATATCCCTAACTTAGTTGGAGTTCCTCTTAAAGATGTGATTTTAAAGAAAAATATTCTAATTGGAGGAATTATTAGACAAAAAGAACCTATAATTCCAGATGGAAATACTAGTATTCATGTAGGTGATACTGTAATTGTAATCTGTAAAGATTATCATTTCTCAGATATCACGGATATTTTAGATTAATTGGTAGGTGTCATATGAATAAATCTATAGTATTTCATTATCTATCTAAGATAATGTTAGTAGGTTCTGCAACATTCCTATTGCCATGTATAGTAAGTCTATACTACAAGGAGTTTGAATGTGCAATATCATTTTTTATAGTTGCGTTTGCAGTAGCAATAATATCTTTGCCTTTAGCGATTATTAAACCTAAAAATAAACATATGTACGCTCGTGAAGGTTTAGTGATAGTGGCTTTAATGTGGGTAATATATCCAATATTTGGAGCGTTACCATTCTATATTAGTGGAGCAATTCCAAACTTTATAGATGCCATATTTGAAAGTATATCTGGATTTACTACTACTGGCTCTACTATATTAACAGATATAGAAAACCTTCCAAATGGTATTCTATTTTGGCGAACCTTCACCCACTGGATTGGTGGAATGGGTGTATTAGTACTTGCAATAGCAATATTTCCATCTTCAAATGATTCCATGTATCTAATGAGGGCAGAGTGTGCTGGCCCACAAGTTGGTAAGATAGTTCCAAAAGGAAAAAATTCTGCTAGATATCTTTATAGTATATACTTAGGTCTTACAGTATTGACTACAATATTTTTAATCTTAGGAGGTATGCCCGTATTCGATAGTATATGTCATGCTATGAGTACTGCTGGTACTGGTGGATTTGGTTTGAAAAATAATAGCGTAGTATACTACAATTCTGCATATATAGATGTGGTTCTAACTATAAGTATGCTCCTATTTGGAATTAATTTCAATATGTACTACTTCTTGATAACTAAACGCTTAAAAGATGTATTTAAAAATACTGAATTAAGAGTATATCTGCTAATAATATTAATCTCTACAATATTGATTACTATAGAAATATATCCAATATATGAAAATGTATTTACTAGTTTAAGATTTTCTTCATTTCAAGTAGTTTCAATAATTTCATCGACTGGTCTAGCTACTGCTGATTACTGTCAATGGTCCATGTTATCACAAACCATACTTGTTATTTTAATGTTTATAGGTGGTTGTGCAGGTTCTACAAGTGGAGGTCTTAAGGTACAACGTTTTATAATAATGTTCAAGAGTGCTAAAAAATCCATTAAGCAGACATTAAATCCGAAATCCATAAACATAGTAACTAGTGATGATAAGTTTTTAGATATATCAATAGTCCATGGAGTTCATGCCTATTTGATAATATATCTAGGATTTTTCTTAATATCGTTACTGTTGATATCTTTAAACAATGTTGATTTTTCAACATCATTTACAGCAATTACTACTTGTATAAATAATATCGGTCCAGGTTTGGCAAAAGTTGGCCCTACTGAAAATTTTTCATTCTTTTCAAATCTATCTAAGATTGTTCTAAGCATAGATATGCTACTGGGTAGATTAGAATGTTTTCCTATTATAATACTATTTTCCCCTGCCATTTGGAGAAAAAAGTTTTAAGATGTTGTGTATCTATTGACAAAATTAATACCTATGTGTTAAAATCATTAATATCAAAAGTTAGGAGTGATTTATTTGATTATATCCATATGTTCCGAAAAGGGTGGCGTAGGCAAGACTACTTCTGCGATAAATATTGCACATAGTCTTGTAAGTTTGAACAAGAAAGTTCTTGTAATCGATTTGGACCAGCAAGGCAACTGTTCGTATTCGTTAGGATATTCAAACGACGGAAAACCTACTATAGCAGAACTAATCTATAATGAAGTATCTGGTATACACATGATTAATACCATTGATACTATTAGATGTAATGAAAATGGTTTGGAATATATTCCTGCATCGCCATTATTAACGAATATAACATCTATAATATCCAATGATAGAGATTGTAACTACGTCCTAAAAAGATGCCTAAATGATGACTATTTTAAAAAATATGACTACATAATTATAGATTGCAGAACTCTTTTAGATTTATTAGTCGCTAATGCTATGAACTCAAGTGATGGAATAATCATTCCTGTAGAAGCTGGAATATACTCCTATGCTGGTCTTGAAAAAATGATTGATAAAGTTAAATCTATAAATAAGAGTACCAATCCACATTTAAGAATTTTGGGAATACTATTGAACAAGCAACAAAGAACCATAGTAGGAGCATCTATTAGTGATACTATTAGACAAGATTATTCTAATCTTACTTTTAAAACTACTATACCATACTGTCCTGCACAAGTAGAAAAGTCTATAATAAATCAATGTAGTTGTGTGCAAGATAAATCAAGTTCTTTAGGAAAAGCATTTATGGAACTATCTAAAGAGATAGTATCTAAAACTGAAATATAGTTCAAAGTGTGTCAAATTGACACACTCAGCAAGAAAGGATTTGCTCTTATGAAAAGCAGAATAGATTTATCATCTATTAAAAAAATGCCACTTGGCAACGATACTCAATTTAATAAGGATACTCCCAAAACTTTAGTAGATACTTACACATCTACATGGGGAAGTACTACCGAAAAAGTTGAAGAAATATCTCTTGATAAGTTGAAATTTTTTGAAATGAATGGTATAAGTCAACCATTTAATATTAATCAAGAAAAGATTAATCAAATAAAGCTAAGTGCAAAGGATATAGGCATTATAACTCCTTTGATAGTTCGCAAGGTAGATAGTTACTATCAAATCATATCAGGACATCATAGATACTTAGTAGCTAAAGAGTTGGAACTTTTAAGCGTTCCATGTATAGTTAGAAATATCAATGATGAGCAAGTATATAAGTATGTCGCAGAAAGTAACATTCAAAGATTTAAAATATGTCCATCGGAATATGGAAATATATTCCTAAGATATATGGAAGTTCGCAAAGATATCGACTTAACTGCTCAAGAAATAGCTGATAAGTTTGGGTTATCTAAAAAGACTATGTACAGATATATAAACGTGACAAAACTAATTCCAGAACTTCAAACTTTAACCGATAAGGATTTAATTAGTCTTGATGCAGTGGATATACTCAGTAAACTATCGATTGAAAATCAAAAAGTTATAAATGAATATCTGCTAAAAAATAATAAAAAAATCATGGTAGGCACTGCAAAAAAGATATATTTATTTACAACAAATAATAATATTCTTACTATCAAAGATATAGAAAATATGATGTCTAGTAAATCAAAAAAGTATAAAAATAGATTGTATAATATTATCGCAAAAGATAAAAATATCAACTGTACCGAAAAAGAACTAGATACTTTAGTTCTAAACTTTCTAAATGATTATTTCTCTAAAATGTAAGCTATAAAGTGTGTCAATTTGACACACTTTCAATTTTAACTTTGAAAGGAAGTATCTTTTTTTATGATAATATATCTTCTTTCTGTACCAAATATCGACGATTTTGAAGTATATACAGAATATTTAAGGTTTGTATCTAATGAAAGAAAATCTAAAATAGATGCTTATAAGTTCAATAAAAATAAGACAGTGTCACTGTTCGCAGAACTATTAATTAGATACATCATAAGTAACGATTTGAATATATCGAATGAAAATATTATCTTTGATTATAATGAGTATGGAAAACCTATATTGAAAGATTTTTTAAGATATAATTTTTCTATATCTCATACTAATAACACTATAGTGTTTATTTCAAACGAACTTCCAATAGGTATAGATATCGAAAAAATCAGCAAAGGTAATTTAAGTTTATCAAAAAGATTTTTCACATCTAATGAGTATGAACATTTAAAAAATAGTGGAAATCTTGATATTGATTTCTTTAAAATTTGGACTATGAAAGAATCATATATTAAAATGTTAGGCACTGGATTATATACTTCTTTAAGTTCATTTGATATATTTAAGCCGTCAAATAACTATAAATACTATAATACATTATACGGTGAATATTCGATATCAGTATGCTATCAAGAAAAAGATATTCAACCTATTGGACTTGTGCCAATTGAATATAATATCATACTAGATTATTTTAAATAAAAAAAGAACGATATTAAAAAATATCGTTCTTTTTTTCATGTTACAGGAATATGTAATATTAAGTAGCAGTTTTATTATTAAAACTTCCTAAAAGTAGCATAACACTCAAACTAACAAGCGATAACACTACACAAGTATAAAGCTGATTTAAAGAAAACATCATAAAAACAATAATGATAACACTATCTAACATTAATAAAAATATTGTTCTTTTTTTATATACTGATTTTTCTATTGTATCTAATGGTTTATTTCGACTTTCTACTGGAGAGAGAGAGATTATAGTACCAATACTAATAAGCCATAATAATACGACTACATATATTGGCAGAACGATAAACTTTAAAATCAAAAGGACTAAGAATATCATTAAAGTAGAAAACGTCGTACATCTTAAAGGAGTCTTTGCATGATAACCACCAGCAAAACTTCTAATAGGAATGTAAATAATAGAAAATAATATACTCTGTAATACTTTGTTAAATATAATTCCTAATAGCAAAGTAATAGATATATTTAATAACATCATAAAAAGTTGCCGAAAACCATAACTATACAGTTCTGAATTTTCTTTAGATATACAATCATGCTTTATAAGGATATCTGTTATTTTAGTAGAAATTGCATTAAACATACATCTTACCTGTAAACACACAAACTTGGAAATTTTTAGCTTTAATTATATGAGATGAATTTTAAATACTTCTTTTTTATCAAGAAGTTGAACTTATTATAACAAAATATTTTTTAAAAATCAATGGGTTTGCAAAATTGGTATATAAATTCGACAAAACTTGCACTTTTTAGATATATCATGTATAGTTACTATTTACTAATATATTAGATATGTATAATTAAAATTAGTGTACCTTTACATCTCCTCGATTAGAAACTATTCTATATCCAACCGATTGTATTCTTCTTTCAAGACAACCTTTACATTCTCCAGCTTCTTCGCCTGTACAGATTTTATTATCATATAGTTGATACTTCTTCCTTACTATTGTAGGCGACAGATTAGGCATTACAACATTTGCTCCAGCTTTTAAACCTAATTCACGTCCTATTGGACTTATAGTTCCTAGTGCCGTTGTAGATGGTATTAAAGCATATGGAAACATTAGTCTTAAAATGGATATCATTTTTAGAGTTAAATCTAAACTACCATTTGGAAAACTCTTGAATGGAGTATCCTTGTGTGTGATATAAGTACCTATACCAATCATATCTGGTTGTAGTTCTTGGAGAAATCTTAAGTCTTCGATTAAATTATCAAGTGTTTGATATGGAGAACCTACCATAAATCCTGAACCTACTTGATATCCTATCTCTTTTAGATTGAATAGACATTGTTTTCTATTGTCTAAACTCATAGTCAATGGATGTAATTTCCTATAATGTTCATTATTGGCTGTTTCATGTCTTAGTAGATATCTTTCTGCTCCAGAATTATAATACTCTTGATAGCTCTCTTTTGATTTTTCTCCAATTGATAGTGTTATAGCACAATTGGGATATCTATTTTTTATGCTGTATACTATGTCACATATTTGTTTATTTGAGTATACAAAACTTTCACCACTCTGTAGGACGAAAGTTCTATATCCTAGATTGTATCCTATTTTGCAACAGTCTAGAATATCTTCTTTGGTGAGTGAATATCTCTCTACATTGGAGTTACTTTTTCTAATTCCACAATAGAAACAGTCATTTTTACATATATTAGAAAATTCAATTAATCCACGAATGTATACATCTGTTCCATAGTTTAACTTTCTTACTTTGTCTGCGTGTTCATATAAAGATTTATTTGCTTCATCATTGGATAACAGTTGATACAGTTCGTTGTTAGAGATATTTTTATTATCTTCTAGTTCTTGGATAATATTTTCTATGGATATCATTCTATTAACATTCCTTTCAAGGTTTTATTATAGATTAATGTTATCATTTTTGATTGCTTTTGTCAATGTGATAATTTAAAATCAATTTTAAGGTGTCTAGGAGCTTTTCTAAGAGGTTTTATCTTTTGGATAGTAATTTTACTACTAAACAGTTAAAAGCTATCAGAAAGGCTACTATGCTCTTCTAGAGATGTTTTTTATTTTATTCATGGTTTTTAAATTCTTTAAATACTTTCCTAGATAATATAATTGTATATTAAGGTTATTTTAAGTAACCTTTTAAACCTATTAGAAATAATTGATTTGGTTTTCTTTTTTATTTTATCTTACATGGTATTATATTTTGATGGTATAGTTATTTTTCGTATCCTTTTAAACCTATTAGAAATAGTTGATTTGATTTTCTTTTTTTATTTTATCTTACATGGTATTATATTTTGATGGTATAGTTATTTTTCGTATCCTTTTAAACCTATTAGAAATAGTTGATTT
>ERZ825670.243-NODE-243-length-77675-cov-7.593159_pt1 | contig 77675 bp, 70 predicted proteins | sample MGYA00519929_ERZ825670 | MGnify/ENA primary metagenome ERZ825670 (study PRJEB31778, sample SAMEA3449207) | human gut metagenome | biome: human gut; feature: human-associated habitat; material: faeces | place: United Kingdom | collected 2010/2012 ...
CCTTGAAATAATAATCTTTTTTGACTTGACATTTTTACTAATTAAAACTATAATTTATTATATAATATTACTATAAAAGGTGGGATTTTTTATTATGAATGAAACTATTGGAGCTACATCGGAAGATACTAATGTGGTCGGTGCTATGGTTTCAGATACTATTGAGGAAACTAAACAGATAACTTCACTTTTAAGCGACTTTCAAAGTATGGTACTATCTGCTTTGCCTACTATTATAAATGCAATAGTGTTCTTGGTTATTGGAATGGTAGCCATTAAAGTGTTACTTAAATTGATGTACAATATCTTGGATAAGACTAAGATGGACAAAACTGCTACAGGATTTATAAAGTCTGCTGTTAGAATTGTCTTATATATACTTTTAGGAATAATAGTACTATCTATACTTAATGTACCTATGACATCTATAGTTACTATTGTGGGTACTATGGGCGTTACTATAGGTTTGGCTCTTAAAGATAGCTTATCTAACGTATCAGGAGGTTTTATAATACTCCTTAACAGACCTTTTAAAGTAGGCGACTACGTCGAAACGGCTGGAGTTTCTGGTACGGTTGAACAGATTGGAATATTCTATACTACCATAGTCACTAACGATAATAAGACGGCTCATGTACCTAATGGTACTATAACTAACTGTAATATTGTAAACTATAGCCAAAAAGAACTCCGTCGTCTTGACCTTGAGTATACTATCTCTTATGATAGCGACTTCCAAAAGGCTAGAGATATTATCTATAATGTGGTAATCAATAATAGTAAGGTTCTACAAGATAAGGACATTGTTATTAGAATGGGTCGTCAAGATGCTAGTTCTATAGTAATATTCGTTAAGGTTTGGACTACGCATGATGATTATTGGGACTTGAACTATGATTTAAATGAGGCTATAAAACTTAAATTTGATGAGGTTGGTATTGAAATACCATTCACTCAATTAGATATTCATTTAAAAGGTGATGAGAATAATAAGAAACGTATCTAAAAAATCGAAAAGATGTAGTAAGTTCAAGTATAGGCTATCTTGGAGGTTTTGGGCATTGTTGATAGTGTTAGTATTTATATTTAATGACTATACTCTAAAGGTTACTAAAGAAACTATTACTTCTAGTAAGATATCCAATGAGGTGAAGGTAGCCGTTATTAGTGATTATCATGCTTTTTATATAGGAGTTCCTAATGTAGCAGTGTATACTGCCTTGAAGATTGAAAATCCAGATGTAGTATTCTTTATGGGTGATATGTATTCAAACGGTTCTAACGAATATTTAGTAGATAAGGCTTTGAACTTTATGACACATATTGCTAATATGGGATATCCTTGCTACTTTGTAAACGGTGAACATGATAATAGTACATCTTTTTTTGAAAAGTTGGAAAGTAATGGTATTAACGTGCTCCATTATGAGATAGATACTCTTACTGTTGGCGATACTAAGTTAAACATATACGGTATTAATAATGTATATTTCTCTGATACTTTTGATTTACATAACGAATTTTCTCCACCTAATCCTGATGAGTTTAGTATCTTATTGGCACACATACCCATGTACGATTACTACAAAGAGTTCGGAGCAGACCTTACTATCAGTGGGGATACTCATGGTGGATTGATACAACTTCCATTTATAGGGTGTCTTTACTATGAGGGTGAATTTTTTCCAGAACTTAAACACAATCCATTAGACGTTAAAGATAAAGGTCTATTCGATTACGATGGGGGGGATTTATTCATAACTTCGGGATTGGGTAACTATCCGTTGCCTGTTAGATTTAATAATCGTCCTGAAGTGGCTATATTGACTTTAAAATCTAATTGACTTTTTTATCTTTAAATGATATACTTATTATATAATATATTTTCTATATTTTAACTATACAGATTGGTGGTATTTCTATGAAAAAATTATTTTTAATGTTATCTTCACTATCTTTGATTTTATTGACTTCTTGCAATGAAAGTTCTACTGATAAAACTTCTGCTAAAGATTTCATCAATGCTAATACTGATGTTAGTATCGTTGAAGTTAGCAATGGTTTAAATGTGAACACGGATACTTATAATGAAAACTTATTCAACTTACAATACTTATCTTTAGTAGATATAACCGATGATATGCCAGTATACAATAGTAATACATATCAAACTATTGACGATATAACATATACCTCATTATGTGGTTATTTGGATATTCGTAATATTGATTATTCTAATGATGATACTAAAGAGTATAATCATTATTCAACTTTTGGAAACGGTTCTGATTTAATTTCAGTGCCATTAAAAGATATGCCTAATGCTCAATTTTGCATAGTAGATGATTACATATACTATCTTGAAGTAGCTAAAGATAGATGTATCTATAATAATGCAATCTATAGGTGTGATAAGTTCGGAAATGATATCGAAACTATAGTAGAAGATAATCAAGGTTCATTCTACATAGTGGGCGACTATCTAATATATATGAATACTAAATCCGATTATACAAGTTTGAATTATACTTTTTATAATTTAAGCACTAAGGAAAGCGTATCGATACCTTTTAAAGATAGCATTTTAAATATCGTTAATGGTAAGATTTACTGTCATAATCAAGATGATAATATCTACTATTATTATGATTTTAAATCTAAATCGGTGGGTAGTTTTGATATTCAATCTTATGATACACTCCACTATTCCGATAACTATATGTATTCCTATAATACAAGTTCCTTGACTATATACGATTATGATGGAAACATTATCAATAATGTAAAGTTTCCGTTTGAAACAGAATTGTATCAGCAAGTTACTGGAACTTCATATAAAGATATTTTTTACGTTTCCAATGATAGCACTATCTATAGTATAGATTTATCTACTGGTGATATATCTAATGAGTACACCGTAAACATTCCAGATGTTACTAGTTTAAATTCCCTTAATATAGAGTATGTAAATAATAATGATATCTATTTTTCATGCTATTCAAAGGATTTTGAAGATGCTAATTTCTGTCACTTATTTAAATTCAACTTAGATGATACTTCCGTTGAGTTTATTGGCAAAGATTTCTTTTCATAAATTTGTAGATAAGTTTTAATCACATATAATTGACTTTTCACTATTATAGTTATATAATTAGTAAGTGAAAACTTTTGTAGTTAATAATCTTATTATTGGCTACTAATATTAACTATACAGATTGGTGGATTTTTTATGGAAAAGTACAGAAAACGCACTTGGTGTGAAATAGACTTAAATGCTTTAAAGTATAATATAGATACTATTAAAAGTATCACAAATAAAAGAATTATAGCCGTAGTTAAGGCTAATGCTTATGGTCATGGAGATGTTGAAATATCTACAGAACTACAAAATTTGGGTATAGATTTCTTTGCAGTATCCAATCTAGATGAGGCTATTAAACTTCGTGAACACGGTATATTAGGTGAAATACTAATCTTAGGATACACTCCAGTAGAGGAAGCCGAAATGCTTCAAAACTACAATATAATTCAAGCCGTGTTAGGCTACGATTATGCTATAGCATTGAATAAATCCCTAGAGGATAAAGGTTCTACTGCTAGAGTTCACATAGCAATCGATACTGGCATGAACCGTATAGGATTTATTCAAAATGAAAATCATGATACACTAGAGGATATCAAAAAGGTGTATGATTTAAAAAATCTTAAAGTTGAGGGTATGTTTACACATCTATGTGTTGCCGATAGTTTCCGTCAAGATAATGTTGATTTTACAGAGTATCAACTAAACAATCTTGATACCATAGTTTCCGAATTAAAAAAATCGGGATATGATTGTGGTTTGGTACACGCTCAAAATAGTGCAGGTTTGACTAATCTAAAAAAAGACCAATACGGTGCTGTAAGAGCTGGTATAATTCTATATGGATTAAATCCTAGTGATGACGTTCGCAAAGATATAGTATATAAACCAATCATGTCGTTGAAGAGCGTCGTTAGTATGGTTAAGTATATATCCAAAGGCGATACCGTCGGCTACGGCAGAACCTTTAAGGCAGATAAAACTATCAAAGTAGCAACCGTTACGGCTGGTTATGCTGATGGCTATAGCAGATTGCTCTCTAATAAGGGCGAAGTTCTTGTGCATGGCACTAGATGTAAAATAATAGGTAACGTCTGTATGGACCAATTTATGATTGATGTTTCTAATATAGATAATGTTAAATCTGGTGATACAGTTACTCTAGTAGGTACTGATGGAAATCAAACTGTAACACTAGACGAACTTGCTAACATAATAGGTACTATAAACTATGAATTAGCTTGTAATATCAATCTTAGGGCAAGTAGAGTATACATTAAGTAGATATTTAATATCTTTTGAATATAAAATAAAACCTCCAGTTGAAAATCAACTGGAGATTTTTGTACTATTGTTGAATATATTTTATAACTTAATAGTAGCAGTAGTTGAGTTTGGAACAACATCAACAGAGATTTCTTTGCCATCAACTATAGCAATAATCTTGAAAGACTTATCAGTTTGAGTAAATGAAACGTCAATAGAGTTGCCATTTCTAACGGCAGACATTTCCATAACTAGATTAGCTTTATCATCATAAACCTTAGTAGTAGCAGATTTGCCATCTTCAAGATTATAAATCTTAAATTGAGCATCTTGAACGTAATCGTAGATAACGTTCATATCGAAGTTACCGAAAGTAACTATGCTATTAGGTTTAGCTAGTACAGGCATTTCAAGGAAGGAACACTTTTTATCGAAGTATTTTCCACCTTGATATGTTTCACCAGTACAGATATCAGTCCAAGTACCCTTAGGAACATAGAATTGTGCAATACCTTCTTGATTTAGTACAGGAGCACATAGTAGATTATCACCAAGCATATATTGACTATCTAAGTATAGACAAGCAGGTTCGTCGGCATAGTCTATAACCATTGCTCTCATCATAGGAACGCCAACTGTAGAAGTCTTAACGGCTTGAGAGAATAGATAAGGCATCAACTTACCTTTTAACTTAGTGAAGTATCTAAGAACTGCACAAGCATTTTCTGGATTGTCTGGAGTATCTTCCTCATAAGCCCAAGGAACTCTATAAGATGTAGAACCGTGTAATCTACTATGAGTTGACATTAAACCAAAAGCACACCAACGCTTATAAACATCAGGTGATGCAGTTTGTTCAAAACCACCGATATCGTGGCTGAAGTAACCAAATCCCGATGCACATAGTGACAATCCACCACGAATAGTTTCTGCCATAGATGAGTATTCAGCAGAGCAATCTCCACCCCAGTGTACTGGGAACTTTTGTCCACCAACAGTAGCACTTCTAGCGAATAGACAAGCATTATTTTCGCCATAGTATTCTTTTAGAGCGTTGAAAACGGTCTTATTGTATAAGTAGGTGTAGTAGTTGTGCATCTTAATAGGGTCAGAGCCGTCAAAGTACTTGATACCCTTAGTAGGTATTCTTTCACCGAAGTCAGTCTTTATAGCAGTAACACCAGTATCGCAGAGTTCTTTAATCTTACTTGCGAACCATTCACAAGCCTTAGGATTTGTAAAGTCTACGATAGCCATAGCAGGTTGCCACATATCAGTTTGGAACACGCTACCATCAACATTTTTGATAAAGTATCCATTTTGAACGCCCTCATCAAATAGTTTTGAACTTTGACCAACATAAGAGTTAATCCAAGCACATATGCCCAAACCTTTTGCTTTTAAACGTGATAGCATTTCTTTAGGATTAGGGAAACAATCCTTATCCCATTCAAAGCCACACCATTCAAATTCTTTCATCCAGAAGCAGTCGAAGTGGAACATCTGTAGAGGGATACCTCTTTTAGCCATACCGTCGATAAATTCATTTACAGTATTTTCATCATAGTTAGTTGTAAACGATGTTGATAGCCACAATCCAAATGAACTTGCAGGAGGTAGTGCAGGTTTACCAGTCAATGTAGTGTAGTTAGATAACACTTCTTGTAGATTTTCTCCACCTATAATAAAGTACTCTAAACTTTCACCCGATTGTGTAAACGATACCTTAGAAATAGTATCCGATGCTACTTCAAAAGAAATCTTATCGGAACTGTTTACTAGTACGCCATAACCTCTGGAAGTTATATAGAATGGTATGCACTTATAACTTTGGTCGGAACAAGTGCCACCATCGGAGTTCCAAGTTTCTACTACTTGACCGTTCTTAACAAATGGAGTGAACTTTTCACCAAAACCATATACGCACTCACCAACAGATAGTGTTAATTGTTCCCTAACGTATGTAGTGTGTGGGTCTGCTGGATATGCCCAAAATGGGTCATCTGCTTGAAGTTGAAGTCTAGCATCTGCATGGAACTGACTTTCTTTAATATAAGATGTAGCTCTCCAACTGCCACCAGTCAACTTTTTATCTTTGTAGAAAAATTCCACATTCCAGTTTTGACCTTTATCTATTACGACCTTAGTATTACCAGATATTAGTTCAACTTTATCATTGGAGTTATTTATAGTTGGAGTATAGCCTAAATCCTCATTTAGTTCAAACTTAGGAGCGTTATCTAATACACCCTTGAAGTGCTTTATAGATACCTTGATAACGTTTTCTGCTTTAGATGAGTATACTATTTCTAAGTTTTCGCCACCTAAAGTCATTGCTCTGTTGTAGATTGTGCTAGGTGTAGCTAGTACTGTTACAGAATTTTTATCTGTAGTAACCTTGTACGCTTGAGAGGCATACTTTACCTCATAACCTCTTTGATTAAGCCAAAGACCATCTGAAAATTTCATATTTTTTAAAATCCTCCTTATAGTTTAATAACGCATTTCTTTGGAAACGTTTTCAGTATAGAACAAACTTCCAAGAGTTCTAATTAAGAGTGTATCATACTTTTGAATATATTGCAAGGGGTTTTTTAAAAATTTTTTAAAAAAATTTTTAATTTAGGTATTGCAATTTATAGAATATCTGCTAAAATATTAGTAGGGATTTCTTACTGTTTGGATTTCTTTAATCTTATCAGTTGGATAATTTTTAAAGCTATTAAAAATATTATAGTTCCAAATATAGAACCAGTAAAGTCTAATAGTACATCGGAAACCTGTCCACTTCTGCCAGATATGAATAGTTGATGTATCTCATCACTAGATGCGTATACTAAACAGATTAACAATGAAATGAAAACGTTTTTTTGATGGGATATCTTCTTGTTGGCTAGAGTTCCAAAGTGTGTACACGCTCCTAAAAGTGCGTAGATACTAAAGTGTGCAGTCTTTCTAATGTAAAATTGAATACTTTCCACTATCTGCGATTGCTCTATTGAAGACAGCTTTTCAAAACCATTATAGAAAGTTTTTAAAAGCCATCTGCCAACGTTTCCACTAGTGCTACTAGATACTTCTGAATTCTCAGAAGAAAAGTTGAATATTATCAACATACATATGATGGTAGGTATCCAATATAGAAATTTTTTCTTGTTCATAGTATAGTAATCTCCTTTAGTTTGGTAAGTATATTATACTACTAGATTTTAAACTTTTCAATGGTTAAAAATCATTTTGCGTACCATATGACTATGCTATGTTGTGATTTTTTTGAAAAGTAATCCATAAAAAAATAAAAATACTCTTGTATCTTAGATGTTATCATGTTATAATTTATACAGCCGTTTAATACGAAACAGAAATATAAATATATATTATAATCGATATTTTCTGTAGTGAAAGGAGTAAACTATTTTTATGGCTTTATTAAAAGAATTTTTTAACAACAAATGGACTAAAAGGTGTGTATCAATATTTAGTCTAACGTTAGGAATTTTGACTGTAATCTTATCATACATGGCACTATTCTACGATGTTGTAATAACTAATGCTAAAACTTTTGGTATTACTATCGCAGTAGTTGTAGTGGTTTTAGGTGCTGTTATGATATATACTAGAAAAAACTTAATAACATCTATAATTTCAATGTTATCATTGTTATTAATACTACCTATAGTCATGTTCTGTTGGGGGAATTGGTTACTAGTCATACCAATAGTAGTGTTATCTGTAGTAATGTTTTTCTTATGTGGAGCTAGTGAAAACTTTAAAACTATCATAGGAACTATATACGTCATGATTTACATTATGGCAATTATAGCATACTTCTTATATAGCAATCTAATAGTTGGACAGACTAGAGATACTAAGTCCGAAAATTATGTATCTGGCACTGGTACTTACAGATGTTACATAATAGATACTATCGATAGTTCTACTGGTAGTACTAAAATCTATGTAGAACCTAATACCTATGATACCTATTACAACGGTATAGCCTTTATAGCTAAAGATTATGAAAGAATAGTCTACAATATTAGAGAAAGAAAAGAAGTAAATATCGAATGGCGTGACGATGACTTATATGTCGATAATGAACTTCGTTTCCGTAGTTCCGATGCCGTAGACAATTATTGGTTTGTTTTTAAAGATTATAAAACTCGTGTTACAGATATTAAAGATACTATATCAGAGCTATATAAAAAGGTATCTAGTAAGCTATTTGGTTCTAAGAGTGACTCTACTGCTGAATAATCTATTGAAATATTTCAAACTTTTGCGTTTGAATGAAATATAATTTAATCTTAAAAATTTTGGAGGTATTTCCCATGAGTGAATTTTTTAAAGAGATTGGTAAAATCCAATATGAAGGAAAGGGTTCAACTAACCCACTAGCGTTTAAATATTACAATCCAGATGAAGTTATCAACGGTAAGACTATGAGAGAACAACTAAAGTTTGCACTATCATGGTGGCACACTATGGGTGGCGATGGTACTGATATGTTCGGTTGTGGTACTGCTGATAAAAAATGGGGTGGTAAGACTCCAGAAGAAGTAGCTAAGAATAAAGTAGACGTTGCTTTTGAAATCATGGACAAGCTATCCATTGATTACTACTGTTTCCACGATAGAGATTTATCTCCTGAATATCCAACTTTAGCAGAAACTAACGAAAAATTGGACGTAGTTGTAGATATGCTTAAACAAAAGCAAGCTGAAACTGGTAAAAAACTTCTATGGGGTACTGCTAAGTGCTTTGACCACCCTAGATATATGCACGGTGCTGGTACTGCTCCAAATGCCGATGTATTCGCTTTTGCAGCTGCTCAAATTAAGAAGGCCGTTGAAAGTACAGTGGCTCTAGGTGGTCAAGGATACGTTTTCTGGGGTGGTCGTGAAGGCTATGAAACTCTACTGAACACTGATATGGGTCTTGAACTTGATAATATGGCTCGTCTAATGAAGATGACTGTTGAATATGCTCGTTCTATAGGTTATACTGGCGACTTCTACATTGAACCTAAGCCAAAAGAACCTACTAAACATCAATACGATTTCGATACTGCTACCGTTTTAGGTTTCCTACGCAAATATGACCTACTTAACGATTTCAAAATGAATATTGAAGCTAACCATGCTACTCTAGCACAACATACTTTCCAACACGAACTAAGAACTGCTCGTATCAATGGAGTATTCGGCTCTATAGATGCCAACCAAGGCGATATGCTTTTGGGTTGGGATACTGACCAATTCCCAACTAATATCTATGATGCTACTCTTTGTATGTATGAAGTCCTAAAGGCTGGTGGATTTACTAACGGTGGTCTAAACTTCGATAGCAAGGCTAGACGTGGCTCTTTTGAACCTGTTGATATCTTCCATAGCTATATCGCTGGTATGGATACTTTCGCTTTAGGTCTAAGAATTGCTGACAAGTTAATCAAGGACGGCAGAATTGACCAATTTGTTGCTGATAGATATTCTTCTTGGAATAGTGGTATCGGTAAGGATATCATTGATGGCAAGGTATCTATGCAAGACCTTGAAAAGTATGCTCTTGAAAAGGGTGAAGTAGTTCAAGTCGTTAAGAGTGGCCGTCAAGAAATGCTAGAAAGCATCATGAATAACATTATGTTTAATGTTTAATCTTTAATTTTATGTTGAACGAATAGTTTGCCATATGGGTGGGTTGAAATATATCCACCCTATTATTAAAAGGGGATATTTATGTTAAAAGATACTATCAAAAATTTTTTGGAATACTATACTAAAAATCAAAATGAAATCTTGCTTAAAATAGATAATTGGTACTATCAAGAAAACACGCACTCTTTGGATTTTTTATCTTTGGAAAATAGTTTTAATATTAAAATCCATGATGATTTAAAAGAATATTATCAATCTTACTATTTTGAGTATATCGAGGGTATTGAGTATAATGGTATAGGCTTATCATTGGATAGAATACTCCCAAATAATATAGATTGTATTCTATCTTATATTGAAAGTGAGTTAAATACATCTAAAGATTTTCCATTATTTCAAATTGGTAGAGAGGCTGGTTCGGATTTACCTATATTTTTTGAAAATAATACTGGAAAGTTATACACCTATGAATATCCTCCATATATGAAAAGATTAAATTTAGTTGCCAACTCTCTTAAAGAGTTATTTACTAATTCTAAAGTCTGTTTATAGAAATAAATCTAATTATAGATAATTATTAATTATTATATATTAACTATTAATTAAAAAGGAGTTGTTTTTTTAATGTCATATGTAATCGGAGTGGATTTAGGTACTAGTGGTACTAAAACCGTACTATTTGATGAAATCGGAAACGTAATAGCATCGCATACAGTGGAATATCCACTATATCAAGAGAAAAACGGTTGGGCTGAACAAGACCCTCTAGATTGGTACAATGCTACTATTACAACTATCAAGACTGTATTAGATAAAAGTAATATCGATAGTGCAGAAATCAAAGGTATTGGACTATCTGGACAGATGCATGGTCTAGTTATGCTAGATAAGGATTTCAACGTATTAAGAAAATCTATAATATGGTGCGACCAAAGAACTGGCAAAGAATGTGAAGAAATCACTGAAATTGTAGGTGCTGAAAAAGTTATCGAGATTACTGCAAATCCTGTACTTACTGGATTTACTGCATCTAAAATTAGATGGGTTATGAAAAACGAACCTGACATATTTGAAAAGTGCAGATATATTCTATTACCTAAAGATTATGTTAGATTGATGCTCACTGGTGAACTTGCTACTGAAGTATCTGATGCATCTGGAATGCAACTTTTAGACGTTCCTAATAGAAAGTGGTCTAAAACTATGTTAGATGCCTTAAACATATCAGAAGATATGCTTGGAAAAGTTTATGAAAGTCCTGAAGTTACTGGAGAAATCACTCAAAAGGTAGCAGATATCACTGGACTTAAAAAAGGAACTATCGTGGTAGGTGGTGCAGGTGATAACGCTGCTGCATCTGTTGGAACTGGCGTGGTTGAAGATGGTAAAGCGTTCACAACCATTGGAACTAGTGGAGTAGTATATGCACATACATCAAAGGTTACTATAGACCCTAAAGGTAGAGTGCATACGTTCTGTTGTGCAGTTCCGAACTGTTGGCACGTTATGGGAGTAACTCAAGGGGCAGGACTATCGTTAAAGTGGTTTAGAGATAACTTCTGTACATCGGAAAAGGAAACTGCAAAACTTATGGGTGTAGATGAGTACTATCTAATGGATAAGGAGGCTGAAAAGATTCCAGTGGGTGCAGATAGATTACTATATCTACCATACTTGATGGGCGAAAGAACTCCACACCTTGACCCCAATGCTAGAGGTATGTTCTTTGGACTATCTGCAATACATGGAAAATCTCATATGCTTAGAGCAGTCCTAGAGGGCGTTGCTTACTCTCTCCGTGATTGCGTTGAAGTCTTTAAGGAAATGAATATCAACGTAAACGATATGATGGCTTGTGGTGGTGGTGGAACTTCTCCACTATGGCGTCAAATGTTAGCCGACCTATACGCTTGTGATGTTAAGACAGTAGCATCTAAAGAGGGTCCAGCTTTGGGCGTAGGTATACTAGCTTTAACAGGTTCTGGAGTATACTCTAGTGTTCAAGAGGCTTGTGCCAATATTATAAAGACTGATAAGGTTCAAGCTCCTATCAACGATAATATTCCTAAGTATGAAAAGTATTATCAACTATATAGAGAGATATATCCAGCAATTAAGGAACAATGTCAAAAGTTGGCTAGTTTATAACTATGAATAGTACCAGTTATAAGGTAGCATTAGGAGGAATAATATCGGCATTATGTTTGGTTAGTATGTTCCTTACGGGAGTTATTCCAATATTGAGCCTAGCACTTCCCATGATTGCAGGTACTTTAATGATGATTATTAAAGTGGAAGTTAGTACTGGTTGGTCGTTTTTGACTTATATAGCAGTATCAATGTTGTCGCTGTTTGTTACCTTTGATAAGGAAAGTTCTGTGATGTTTATATTTCTATTTGGATTATATCCCATACTAAAAACTTTTTTCGATAAGGTTAAACTCAAATTAGTTAGAGTTCTTTCTAAACTGATATACTATAACGTATCAGTTACCATAGCTTTTCAGATAACTTTTAAACTGTTCGGTATGGAAGAACTTGCCGACCAAATGAACCAATACTTTCCGCATGGTATGTTAGTCCTTTTGATTGCTACGAATCCAGTATTTTTGATGTACGATTATGTTTTAAATAATCTAATTGATATATACTACAAAAAGTTAAAACCTAAGATATCTAACGATAAGTAAACTCTATAGATTACCTTAAAATTTTAAGGTAATCTATTTTTGTCGTATAGGTTTATTATAGGAATGTTTTTCTTTTTAGCCATTCTAACGGTTTGAGCAGTACCAGTAGTATATCTGTTATCGCAGTAGCATATACATACGTCGGCAAGTTGAACCAATCTAGTATTACGAATTTTCATACATTGACTATGATAGTTCCAAGATGTATACTCTACGGTATCTGCCAATTGAAGTATTCTGTTAAATTCCAACTTTTGATGTTCGTTCCAATATAGAGTTTGATGTTCTGTATTGCAAGGTAATATCAGGTGCAGTTTAATATTTGGATACTTTTCTCTAAGTTGAAGTACTACTTTACTACATATAGTATCCCAACCTATAGCACCTCCAGAATAGAAGTCGACAATTCCATTCTATACATAGCTTTCAATAGACGTCATTAGCATAGTTAATAGATTGATATTAATATTAACTGTCCTATGCCCAGTAAAACAACAAGATTTCATTATGTATCTCCTAACTTGTAGAATTTGTTATATTTAAAATTATACACCTAAAAAATAGTATTTACAATACCTATATTTATATTATTTTATTTATTTGCATATAATATAATAATTAGTAGATTGGAGTGTATTATTGTGGATATTGGTAAAAGATTGAGATATATTAGACAGTCAAAAAATATTTCTATATATAAGTTATCGGAAGAAACTGGGATATCACAAAACCATATTAGTGGCATTGAATTAGGCAAACGTCAACCTACTGTTGATACTCTTAAGCGTTTGGTTGCTCCTTTAGGAATAACATTAGCTGAACTTTTTAATGAGAATGAAAATATTTCTATTTTATCAAATAACGAACGTGAACTTGTAGAAAATTATCGTATACTTCCTAATGAAAAAGCTGATATCTTATTGAAATTAAGTGATATATTGAAAGAATAATGTATATGGTTGATGAGAAATTTATTAGAGAACGAATTGATAAATTAAGAACTATTAAAAAAGAACAGTTAGAACTTTTAATCAAAGTTGCTAAGGAAATGAAATCTTGATACTATAAAAAACTTTCTAAAAAGTGCTTGACAAATTTTTTAAAATGTTGTATTATGTAATCAATGAATATTTTTAAAGGCTATGACGGGAACGCAAATCGTTATGGATATTTGCAGAGAACTATCTAACTGCTGAAAAGATAGTATTGAAGTTCGATTTTACTCCTCCCTGAGCTTTCGGCTGAAAGATTTTATATCGACTAGGTTTGAACGGGTTCTCCCGTTACAGAGATACACATTGTTTGATGTGATGGAGTGAACGATTTATCGCAAGATATCGTTAATTGAGAGTGGTAACACGGAAGTATATCGATTTTATACCTTCGCCTCTCTATGTAGTTTTATCTACTTAGAGGACGGAGTTTTTTTATTGGTTAAAATCGGTTAATATTAATATTTTGGAGGTATTTTTAATTATGAAAAACGTTGAAAAGTATACTAGACAATTCTTCCCAGTGAAAAATGCTCCTATGAGATGGGCAACTAAAACTTACATAGAAAAAGCACCTATCTGGTGCAGTGTCGACCTTAGAGATGGTAACCAAGCACTTATAGTTCCTATGAGCCTTGAGGAAAAACTTGAATTTTTTAAATTTTTAGTCAAAATAGGCTTTAAAGAGATAGAAATAGGTTTTCCAGCAGCATCTGAAACAGAGTATGAATTTTGTCGTACTCTAATAGAGAACAATTTAATTCCAGATGACGTTACTATTCAAGTATTAACACAATCAAGGGAACATATTATAGCAAAAACTTTTGAGGCTTTAAAGGGTTGCAAGAACGCAATAGTTCACTTGTACAATTCCACATCTGTAGCACAAAGAGAACAGGTATTTAAAAAGGGCAAACAAGAAATAATAGATATCGCTAAGTTTGGAGCAAATCTATGTAACGAATATCGTGCCAAGACTGAAGGTAACTTCCGTTTTGAGTACTCTCCAGAAAGTTTTACAGGTACAGAACCAGAGTTCGCCCTTGAGATATGCAACGCCGTTATAGATATCTGGAAACCTACTCCAAATGATAAGGTTATAATCAACCTACCAGTAACGGTATCACATTCCATGCCACATATCTACGCAAATCAAGTTGAGTATATGTGCGATAATCTAAACAATCGTGAGAACGTAATAGTATCTTTGCACCCACATAACGACAGAGGTTGTGCCATTGCCGATAGCGAAATGGGTCTTCTTGCTGGTGCTGACAGAATTGAAGGTACTCTATTTGGCAACGGCGAACGTACTGGTAATGTGGATATAATCACATTAGCTTTAAATATGTATTCTCAAGGTGTAGAACCTGAACTAGACTTCTCTAATATGCCTGAAATAGTTGAACTATATGAAAAAGTTACTCGTATGCACGTTTATGAGCGTCAACCATATAGTGGACAGTTGGTATTTGCTGCGTTTAGTGGTTCGCATCAAGATGCCATTGCTAAGGGCATGAAATGGCTTGAAGATAAAAAGTGTGACCATTGGACAGTTCCATACTTGCCAATCAATCCAACAGATATCGGCAGAAAGTACGAAGCCGACGTTATTAGAATTAATAGTCAATCGGGTAAGGGTGGCATAGGCTACATTATGGAACAAAACTTCGGTTTCGATTTACCTCCTAAAATGAGAGAAAACTTTGGCTATGCTGTAAAGAGCGTATCCGACCATAACCACAAAGAACTATTGGCTGATGAAGTCTACAAAATATTTGTGGATAAGTATATGAATAAAGTATCTCCTTTGGATATAAAAGAGGCTCACTTCATTCAACTAAAAGATACTACTGAAAATAGTATAAGTGCTACAGTAACTCTATTAGTAGATGGTAATATTAAAGTAGCTGATGGTATCGGTAACGGAAGATTGGACGCAGTTAGTAATGCAGTTAAATCTATAACTGGCTACGATTATACTATAACTACTTATAAAGAACACGCTTTACAAGTAGGTTCTAAATCTAAGGCAGTTTCATACGTTGGAATTAACTCTAAAGAGGGTAAAACCTATTGGGGTGCTGGTATAGATACCGATATAATAGTTGCATCTATACACGCTTTGGCTAGTGCTATAAACAGTATGGTTAATAATGGATAAATTATTATAATTTTTTGTTTTAAAATGGTATTTTGGTGAAATTTATCGATTTATTGTTGACATATTCAAGTTTTATATGTATAATGTAAGTTGTAGCTAATCTAGGGTGATGGCTATTAGAAGATAAACTCTATATCTTAAAAACGTATAGAAAAGGAGATTTTAAAATGAAAAAGTTAAGAAAGGCATTAGTTTGTGTTGCACTTTTATGTTGCTTATCGGTTAGTGCGTTAGGTTGTAGCAGTACTGATAGTAATAATAATCAAGCAGAAAATTCTGTTAGCGATAGCGTTCAAGATACTCAATCAAGTGATGAGGCTCAAGAAACTGATGCTCAAGGCAATGCAGTTACAGATGCTCAAGGTAGTGACGACAATGCTCAAGAAACTGTAGCATTAACAGACTCTAATGGTAACGTGGTTACAGATGCAGATGGTAATGTAGTTACTCAAGTTGTTGTGGATAACAATAACAATAAAAATAATAATGACAATAGCAACAGTTCTACTACTACTGCTAAAGATGGTCAAACTACCGATTCTAAAGGTAATACCGTTACTAATAACAGTGATAACAACAATAATAACTCTAACAATAATGATAATAACAACAATAGCAATAACAATAATAATAGTAACAACAACAATAACAATAACAACAATAATAGCAACGACAATAACAATAACAACAACAATAACAATAACAACAACTCAAATGTATACTTCGCTAAAAGCAGATATGCTACTTTCCTTTGGATGTCTGAAGATACTTCCAATAAGGTGGAATCTGGTGCAATGGTAGAATTATCTGTAAAGGTTCTTGACGATGCTAAAGCGGGTGACTATCCTATAGAGTTTAACTATGTAGAACTCTATAATAGCGATAATGATGAAGTTCCTTTTACAGTTCAAAATGGTACTGTAACTGTAGGTAAGGCATTATCTGTTACTGAGCAAGGTGCTGCTACTAGTGGTGTAAACTATCGTTTAGATAACGCTACTGCTCAACCTGGTGACGTTGTTAAGCTAAAAGTACATCTTGATAACAATACTGGTATCGCAGTTACTAGAGTTGAATTAAAGTACGATAACAAGGCTCTTGAAGTTCAAAGCATAAACGCTTGTGGCGTATTTGCTGACCAAATTATCGAAAATGGTAAGTTAAATTCCGATACTCCACTTCCACGTAGTTAGTGAGTATGTACATTAGTTAAAAATGTTTCTTTGGAACGTCTAAAAATATCGTTTAGACGTTCCAATATATAATAACAATATAAACCATTTTTTCGTTTAACTTGAGTTCGATTTCTTTCAATTGAGCTGACGTTAAATAAAAAATATAAGTATATTTTAAGGAGTGTGTTTTCTTTTGGCTAAGAAACTTAATGGTTCAGACATAATTATTGAATGTCTTTTAGAACAAGGTGTTGATACTGTATTTGGATATCCAGGAGGGGCAGTATTGAACATCTATGATGCTTTGTATAAGTATCAAGATAAGATTAATCACATACTAACTTCCCACGAACAGAACGCTTGTCATGCCGCTGACGGTTATGCTCGTACTACTGGTAAGACTGGTGTAGTTATTGCTACATCTGGCCCTGGAGCTACTAACTTAGTAACAGGTATCGCTACTGCTAATATGGATAGTATTCCGTTAGTTGCCATTACTGGTAACGTTGGAACTAGTCTATTAGGTCTTGATAGTTTCCAAGAAGCTGATATAGTTTCTATTACTAAATCTATTACTAAAAAGAACTTCCAAGTTACTAAGGTCGAAGATTTAGCCGATACTATTCGTGAGGCTTTCTATATAGCTAATGAGGGTAGAAAAGGTCCAGTTTTAATAGACGTTCCTAAAGATGTATCTGCTAACGTTTGCGATTTTGAAAATAAACCTGTAAAAAAATATGAATACATCAAAAGTGATATAATTGATACTCAAATAGAAAAAGCTATCGAGATGATAAAGGCATCTAAAAGACCATATATCTATGCAGGTGGTGGAATAGTATCTTGTGATGCCGTTGACCTAATGAAAGACTTTGTATATAAAGTTGATGCTCCTGTATCGCTATCCTTAATGGGACAGTGTGCTTTTGATAATACTGACGAAAGATATCTAGGAATGTTAGGTATGCACGGTACTAAAACTTCCTCTCTTGCTCTTAAAGATTGCGATTTAATGATAGTTCTTGGTTCACGTTTTAGTGATAGAGTATCTTGCAATACTAATACCTTTAAGATGGGACAGAACATTCTACATATCGATATAGATACTAAGGAAATAGATAAGAATATCGAAACTGATAGCTACGTTCTAGGCGATTTGACGTATATTCTTAGTGAGTTGAACTCTAAACTTCCACAACAAGACCACTCCGATTGGTTAAAACAAGTGTATGCTTGGAAAAATGAATATCCATTGACTATGCACCCAGTAAAGTCTGAAGATACCGACGCTGTTCTACCTAAAGATGTCCTTGAAACTCTTGACAAACTAACCGATGGTAAGGCTATATTAAGTACAGAAGTAGGACAACATCAAATGTGGGTTGCTGAGTACTATAACTTCAAAGCTGAAAGAAGTTTAGCAACATCTGGTGGATTTGGTACTATGGGTTATGGTTTAGGAGCATCTATTGGAGCAAAGGTTGGTAATCCTGATAGAACGGTTATCAACGTTGCAGGTGATGGCTCTTTCTACATGAACTTAACCGAACTTTCTACTCTAGCAAAGTACGATATTCCAGTTATTGAACTAGTATTCAATAATAGTGTTCTTGGCATGGTTAGACAGTGGCAAAGATTGTTCTATGGCAAGAGATTTTCTCAAACAGTAATCGAAAAGGGTACAGACTTCGTAAAACTCGGTGAGGCTTTTGGAGTTAAATCTTTACAGATTACTAAAAAATCCGATATCGAACCAGTACTAAAAGAGGCTCTATCATGTGGTAAACCTTGCCTAATAGATTGCTTAATTGACAAGGATATCAACGTATTGCCAATGGTTCCAGCAGGACAATCTGTATATGAGCCACTTTTAGAGATAGCCATTGACGATTAGTAACTATTAAAAATTAATTCCAATTCTAGCCTATTATTTTTATCTTACCTTAGTGGAATGTAAATATGGTTCCTGCAAATTGTTCAGTTTATGAGCTTATTAAATTTTTTTAATCTTATCTTAGTGGAATGGGTTAGAATTGGAATTTTTTATATTTTAAGAAGTATCAAAATGAATATAATAGAATTAACTGGTTCTACTAAAAGAGAAAGAATAATCCAAGCTATGAAATGTTGTGGTTGGTATGAAGGCAGATGTGTAGATATATCATTATTTGAAAAACACTATGGTGATAATCTTCTACCAATTGCTAGAAAGTTTTTTCAAGAATTTTATGGCATAGAGGAAACTTTTGCTGTTATTGATGGAAAACATGAAAGTAATATCTGCTTTAACTTTACTTTTGAACTATGTACTTTAACTGCACAAGATGAGTGTGACTTCAATGATGAAATATCAACTATAAAAAATACTTATGAAAATGATATAAACTATATTGGTCAAATAGGTTATTACTATGAGGGCAATGTTTGGATTGGTAAAAGTGGAAAGTTTTATTCAATACATGAGTATGAAGATACTATTCATATATTTAAGTCTATTTGGGAATTGTTAGAGTGGGAACTATCTTGTCACGAATTTATTAGAGTTGGTATTGGATATTATCTATGAATAATTTATACTATAATGAAAGGATTTGATTTTTATGGGTATGACTATGACACAAAAAATCCTAGCTAAACACGCAGGATTAAATGAGGTTAAAGCAGGTCAACTTATAAACTGTAAACTTGATATGGTTCTTGGTAACGATGTTACATCACCAGTAGCCATTAACGAATTTGAAAAGAACGGTTTTACTTCCGTTTTCGATAAAACTAAGATATCTATGGTTATGGACCACTTTACTCCTAACAAAGATATCAAATCTGCAACTTTAACTCAGCAGACTAGAAACTTTGCTAACAAGTATGATATATTAAACTTCTACGATGTTGGTAACATGGGTATTGAACACGCACTACTCCCAGAAAAAGGAATAGTTGCTAGTGGTGAATGCATCATAGGTGCAGATAGTCACACTTGTACTTACGGAGCTTTAGGAGCTTTTTCTACTGGTGTAGGTTCTACCGATATGGCTTGTGGTATGGCAACAGGTCAAGCATGGTTTAAAGTGCCATCTGCTATAAAGTTTAATCTAACTGGAAAGCTAAACAAGTGGATTAGTGGTAAAGATGTTATCTTACACATAATCGGAATGATTGGTGTTGACGGTGCTTTGTATAAATCTATGGAGTTCGTAGGCGATGGTGTACATAGTCTATCTATGGACGATAGATTTTCTATGGCAAATATGGCTATAGAGGCGGGTGCTAAGAATGGTATCTTTATAGTAGACGATAAAACTATTGAATATCAAAAGGGAAGAGTAAACAGAGAGTACAACATCTATGAACCTGATGAAGATGCTATCTACGAAAAAACTTACGATATCGATTTATCTACAATAAAATCTACAGTAGCGTTCCCACACCTACCAGAAAATACTAAGACTATCGACCAAGTGGAAGATATCAAAATTGACCAAGTAGTAATAGGTTCATGTACAAACGGTCGTTATGAGGATTTAAAGACTGCTTATGAAATCATAAAGGGTAAGAAAGTCGCAAAGGGTGTTAGATGTATAATCATACCAGCAACACAGAAGGTATATCTACAAGCACTAAAGGAAGGTTTCCTAGAGGCTTTTGTAGAGGCAGGTTGTGTAGTATCGACACCAACTTGTGGCCCATGTCTAGGTGGACACATGGGTATACTTGCTAAGGGTGAAAGAGCAGTATCTACAACTAATAGAAACTTCGTAGGTAGAATGGGTCACGTTGAAAGTGAAGTTTATCTAGCAAGTCCAGCGATTGCTGCTGCTAGTGCTATCACTGGTAAGATTTCAGACGTTTCAGAAGTTATGTAATTTAGGAGGTTTTTAAAATCATGAAAGCTATTGGAACTGTTCATAAATATGGCGATAATGTCGATACTGACGTTATTATCCCAGCTAGATATCTAAATACTGCCGACCACAAAGAATTGGCTAAACACTGTATGGAAGATATCGACCCAGATTTTGTAAACAACGTTCAGCAAGGCGATATCATTGTTGCTAAGGATAACTTTGGTTGTGGTTCATCAAGAGAACACGCACCTATATCCATTAAGGCAAGTGGAGTATCTTGTGTAATTGCGAATACTTTCGCTAGAATTTTTTATAGAAACTCAATCAACGTTGGATTGCCAATCCTAGAATGTAAGGAAGCCTCCGAAAAAATCGAAAAGGGCGACAAGGTAGAAGTAAACTTCGATACTGGTGTTATAACCAATCTAACTAAGAACGAAACATATCAAGCAGAACCATTCCCAGAGTTTATACAAAACATCATCAATAAAGGTGGCTTGTTGAACTCTATTAAGGAAAAGTAATCATGTTTGAAAGATTAGAAAAGTTTTCTGAGGAAGATGAAATCTTAGAGGGTTCTTTTAAGAGTAAAATCTTTCATACCGATGTAGACGATGAACTAACTATCTACATAGAGGATAATACTATTATTGAATATTCTAAAAAGTGTGTTCAGCATATAAATTCTATATCTAGTGATATGCTTAATACTATATGTGAGAATATTATCAAATGTTATAATATCTTTGGAGGTATCAATACGGATTTTAAACTTCCTACCATTGATATCCCTAAGGATATCTTAAAGTATTGTTGGTTCACGGCTATGTATGTATACGTTCCTAAAAATGATGATATCGCTTACTACGTTAGTGGCGAGGGAGATTGGGAAGAATGTATCTGTTTTACAATCAAAGGAGATAGAGTCCTTTATGTTGGTCGTGATGAGGTATCGCCTTGGGAATGTGAAGTGTATTACAGAACTTTAGATGATAACTGTCTATATTTGGAGGATTAATTCATGATTGAAACTAACAATCTAATTATAAGAAAGTTCACTTCTAACGATTGGAAAGACTTATCCGAAATTTTAACAGATGAGAAAGTAGTCTACTATGAGCCTTATGATGTGTTTACTGTTGAACAATGCAAATCCGAGGTTATTAACTTTTCCAAAAGTGATAACTTCTATGCAGTAGAATTAAAATCTAATAGTAAGGTAATCGGTAAGATATACTTTAACAATGAACATCATTTTGATACCTTTGAACTGGGTTATACTTTTAACGCAAAGTATCAAGGTTTAGGATACGCAAAAGAAAGTTCTCTTGCTATTATGGATTATGCTTTTAAAAATCTCAATGCTAGACGCATAGTAGCTTATGTCGATACTACTAATGAACGTTCATGGCATCTGTTGGAACGCTTAGGAATGTCCAGAGAAGGTTGTAATAAAGCAACATCTTATAAGTTTGTTGATGGGAATAACAATCCTATTTGGAAAGATACGTTTTCTTATGCTATACTAAAAGATGAGTTTTATAATAAGAAATAATAGTTATCTAGTAGAGAGTAATGTATCACATTCAGTGTGGAATAATATCAGTGATACCACTATAATGTTGGGTATTACTTTAAAATAGAGTTAAAGGAGTTGTTTTTACAATGAATAAAAAAATCGCAGTAATTAAGGGCGATGGAATAGGTCCTGAAATAGTTACCGAGGCTATGAAAGTTCTTGATAAAGTGGGCGAAAAGTTTGGTCATACTTTCGATTATACCGAAGTATTAATGGGTGGTTGTGCTATCGATGCGACTGGTTGCCCACTACCACAAGAAACTATCGATACTTGTTTAGCATCGGATAGTGTTCTACTAGGTGCAGTAGGCGGTCCAAAGTGGGATAACCTTGCAGGAAATCAACGTCCAGAAAAGGGATTGCTTGGTATTCGTTCAGCATTGAAGCTATTCGCAAATATTAGACCTGCAAAATTATTCCAACCATTAGCAAGTGCGTGTCCACTAAAAGAGGAAATCACTGCAAACGGTTTGGACTTAGTAATCGTTAGAGAACTAATCGGAGGTGCTTACTTTGGTAAGCGTTCCACAACTACAGACGAAAACGGCGTTGAAACTGCTATAGATACTATGCCTTATTCCGACTTTGAAGTTGAACGCATCATGAAAGTTGCTTTCGATATGGCTAAGAAAAGACGTGGCAAGGTAAACTCCGTTGATAAGGCTAACGTTTTAGATACTTCTAGACTTTGGAGAAAGATTGCTCATAAGTATGCTGAACTCAATCCAGATGTTCAATTTGAGGATACTCTTGTAGATAACTGTGCTATGCAATTAGTTAGAAATCCAGCTCAATTTGATGTAATAGTTACTGAAAATCTATTTGGTGACATTCTATCCGATGAGGCTAGTATGATTACTGGTTCTTTAGGTATGATACCTAGTGCTAGTTTAGGTGAAACTTCTCTAGGTTTATATGAACCAATCCATGGTTCTGCCCCAGATATTGCAGGACAGAATAAAGCTAATCCAATAGCTACAATACTATCTGTTGCTATGATGCTACGCTACTCTTTCGATATGCCTAAAGAGGCTGATGCTATCGAAAATGCAGTAAACTCTGTTCTTGAAGATGGCTACAGAACTGGCGATATCATGAGTGATGGCATGAAGTTAGTTACTTGTTCCGAAATGGGTGACTTAGTTAAATCTAAGATTTAGTTCCTACATAGTATAACATAAAAAAATCGGGGAGTTAAAAACTTCCCGATTTTTTTAGTAGATAAGAGGTGCATAGAAATGTCGAAATCCATTAAAATATCCAAAGAGAACGAATATAAGTATATTCAATTAGGATTAAATATATCATACTATAGAAAGTTACAAGGTTATACTCAAGAAGAACTAGCAGAACTATGTAATATAAGTCGTTCACATATAAGTTCTATTGAAGCACCAAATGTAGTCTATAGCATTTCACTGGAGATGTTATTTAACATAGCTAAGGCTTTGAACATAGAACCTTATAAACTCTTAGAATTTAGAAATTAATATAAAAAAATCGGGGAGTTAAAAACTTCCCGATTTTTAGTATCATATTATAGATTAACTTTCTGAAATTAGATTACTCATATCATAGATACCAGCAGACTTATCTTTTAAGAATACACAAGCATTCAAAGAACCTTCTGCGAATACAGTCTTAGAAGTAGCAACGTGTTTTAGGGAAATAATTTCGTCATTACCAGCGAATATTACTTCATGTTCACCGACTATAGTGCCACCTCTAACAGTATGGATACCTATTTCATTCTTATCACGTTTTTTACGTTGAGAATGTCTATCATAGATATAGTTATGTGGAGTTTCTAAAGTTTCGTTTATAGAGTTAGCAATCATAAGAGCAGTACCACTAGGAGCGTCTACCTTTTGATTATGATGCTTTTCAATGATTTCTATATCAAACTGATTTCCTAATATTTCAGTAGCTTTTTTAGCCAATCCCACAAGTAGGTTAATTCCTAAAGACATATTCCATGAGAAGAATACAGGTATCTGTTCAGAGGCTTTTTTAATCTCATTAATTTGCTCATCGGAGTAGCCAGTAGTAGCCAATACTACTGGAGTTCCAGTAGTTAGACAGTATTCAAGTAGACTTTTAAGTACACTAGGGTGAGAATAGTCTACAATGACATCTGGTTTAGTAGATAGTTCACTAGGTGAGGATACTATTTCAAAATCGGCATACTTGTCAGTATTTACATCTATGCCACCTACAATATTTATGTTATCACGATTTTTAACACAATTGTAGATGGTTTTGCCCATCTTACCATTAGCACCACATATAGCTATATTTACCATATAGGACACTTCCTTTATATTAAATTTTAAATATGGGCGAATATCATTCGCCCACTAGATTTTATATACATTTATGCTACTTAATTAGACCATGTGCAACTAAAGAGTTCTTTAAAGTTTGAATATCATTATCACTCATTTTGTAGAGAGGCATACGACATTCACCAACATTTAAGCCCATTAAGTTCATAGCCTGTTTAACTGGAATAGGATTAACATCTATAAATAGATGGTTAATTAAATCTAATAGTTCTAATTGCATCTTACTAGCACTATGGAAGTCATTATCTAGACAATATTGTGCCATTTGGTGTGTTTCCTTAGGCATAACATTAGATAGTACAGAGATAACACCTTTAGCACCTAAAGACATCAAAGGAACTATTTGGTCATCGTTACCACTGTATACGTCTATTTTGTCACCAATAGCGTTCATAACTTTAGCAACATAACCGATATTTCCACTTGCCTCTTTAACTGCGACTATATTTTTATTATCAGCTAGTTGAACGTAAGTATCAATAGCGATATTAACACCAGTTCTACTAGGAATATTATATAGTATTATAGGGATATCCACATTGTTAGCAATAGCATTGTAATGAGCAACCAATCCACGCTGAGAAGTTTTATTATAGTATGGAGTTACTAATAGTAAGCCATCTGCACCCAACTTTTGGGCTTCTTGAGAGAGTTCAATAGCATACTTAGTATCGTTACTACCAGTACCAGCAATGACTGGTATTCTTTTATTAGTTCTTTCAACGGCATAACGAATACATTCTGTGTGTTCTTCGTCGGTCATAGTAGAAGATTCGCCAGTAGTACCACATATAATAATAGCATCAGTACCGTTTTCAATTTGATAGTCTATGTTTTCGCCAAGTCTATCGAAGTTAATGGAGCTATCCTCATTCATAGGGGTGACGATAGCGACACCAGCTCCAGTAAATATTGTATTTTTCATTTTAAACAATTAACTCCTTTCACCAGTTAACATATAAATGATTTATCATATAATATATAATTATTAATCAAAATAGCCTTTTTTAGCTAGAAGTTCAGCTAATAGAACGCCACCACCTGCAGCACCTCTTAGAGTGTTATGAGATAGGCATACAAACTTATAATCGAACATAGTATCTTCTCTAAGTCTACCTACAGATACAGCCATACCACCTTCAATCATTCTATCTAGCTTAGCTTGAGGACGGTTATCTTCTTCAAAGTAGTGGATAAACTGCTTTGGAGCGTGTGGAAGTTCTAGTTCTTGAGGTTCACCCTTGAACTCTGCCCATGCTTGTAGAATTTCTTCCTTAGATGGCTTATTTTCAAAAGTTACGAAAACTGCGGCAGTATGACCATCAGAAACTGGAACTCTTAAACATTGAGTAGTTATTAGTGGAGATGTAGCCTTAACAATCTCACCATTTTGGATAGTTCCCCATACCTTTAGAGGTTCTTGTTCGGACTTTTCTTCTTCGCCACCAATGTATGGAATTAGATTATCTACCATTTCTGGCCAAGTTTCAAAAGTTTTACCTGCTCCGCTTATAGCTTGATAAGTACAAGCTAGTACTTGCTTAATGCCGAACTTATCCTTTAGTGGAGATAGTGCAGGTACATAACTTTGTATAGAACAGTTAGACTTAACTGCAATAAATCCCTTTTTAGTACCTAGACGTTTTCTTTGACTATCGATTATTTCTAAGTGGCTAGCGTTGATTTCTGGAACTACCATAGGAACATCTGGAGTAAATCTATGTGCAGAGTTATTAGATACTACTGGAACTTCTGCCTTAGCATACTTTTCTTCTAAAGCCTTTATTTCGTCTTTTTTCATATCTACGGCACAGAAAACGAAGTCAACCTTTTCAGCAATCTTTTCGATATCTGCAGTAGCGTCCATGACTACTATATCTTTCATTTCTTCAGGGATAGGTGTAGTCATAACCCACTTTTTGCCTACTGCCTCTTGATAAGTCTTACCTGCTGAACGTGGTGACGCAGCTAATACTACTACCTTAAACCATGGGTGATTTTCCAATAAAGTTGCAAAACGTTGACCTACCATACCAGTAGCTCCAATGATACCTACATTGTATTGTTGTTTCATTAAAAAAAACTCCTTTGTGAAAATTTAAAAAACGTTTTAAGTAACATAATAATATATGTTATATCTTAAAAATTTAAAAAAACCAGTTTACAAACTGGCTATCATGAGTTATAATTAAAGATACTGACATACAAAAAATTATATGCCGATAGCTCTCCACCATACTCATGATGACAGTTACAAACCTATTAAGTTTGCACCCAACACTAAAACTTTATCGATAGCCTTAGCATTTCGGCGATATTGCCTTTCTTCCATACTTACTATTGAACCCGATATCGTTCTTGGTATAGAATACTTATCTCTATCGCACCTCTACCTAAAGTATATAATATCACGATATCTTTGTATTGTCAACAGTTTTTTTTATTTTTTAGATTGGAGTTTTTTTAATATTATGAAAAAATCAGATTTTTTTTACGAATTACCTCAAGAACTTATAGCCCAAACGCCTATTGAACCTAGAAATCATTCAAGAATGATGTGCGTTAATAGAACCTCTGGTGATGTTATACATGACCACTTCTATAATCTATGTAAGTATCTAAAAAAAGGTGATTTGTTAGTCCTAAATAATTCAAGAGTTCTTCCTGCTAGATTGTATGGTGAAAAGTTAGAAACTAAATCTTTTGTAGAGTTCTTGCTATTGGAACAAAAAGGCGATAAAGTTTGGGAGATAATCTGTAAACCAGGTAAAAAGTGTAAGGTTGGAGCAAAGTTCTCATTTGGTAACGGAAGACTTCTTGCAGAGGTTATCGAAGTAAAGGACGATGGCAACAGAATAGTTAAATTTCAATGTGATGGTAACTTCTTTACTGCTCTTGAAGATGTTGGTCAAATGCCATTACCTCCATACATAACCGAAAAGTTACAGGATAAGGAAAGATATCAAACAGTATACTCTAAAGAGTTGGGTTCGTCAGCTGCTCCAACGGCTGGATTGCACTTCACTAACGAACAACTACAAGAGTTAAAATCTATGGGAGTAAATATCGCATATGTGACACTTCATGTTGGTTTAGGAACTTTCCGTCCAGTAAAGGAAGATGATATCTTAGACCACAAAATGCATAGCGAACACTATCACCTACCACAAGAAACCGCCGACTTAATAAATATGACTAAACAAAATGGTGGCAGAGTTATAGCAGTAGGAACTACATCTTGTAGAACTTTGGAAAGCGTCGCAACTTTTAATGATGGCATTCTAAAAGAGGCTGATGGCTATACTGATATATTTATATATCCAAGTTATAAGTTTAAAGTCTTAGATGGTTTAATTACTAACTTCCATCTACCAGAGAGTACTCTAATTATGTTGGTATCTGCATTTATGGGATACGAAAATACTATGAATGCTTACAAAATCGCTGTTGATGAAAAATATAGGTTCTTTTCATTTGGCGATTGTATGTTGATAATAGATAATTAATACCATCATCAATATGGGAGGTTGAGTTTTTGTTTACATTTCATGATTTTTTAAATGTTAGAACCAATATCAATAGAACAGAATTTTCTCAATTTATGGGAACAAAAATATCTAAACCTAAATGGTTGGTTAATACCCCAAAAGATAAACTTCATTTGGTATATGATAACTTTAATGAACTCTTTGAACATGGTGAAGTATATCTAAGTTGCATACTTAGAGCAAATACCTCATTATTCCATCAAATTAACGGCGATAGACCTGCTCAAGTATTGTATACTAATGATGAGTTCTTCTATACACAACCTGAAGAACTACTAAAAATGGTCGATACACTCTATAAGATTAAAAATGATACCTCTTATGAATACGGAGAACTATCGGAACTTAGAGAAATCTTAAATGGTGAGTATTGTCGTCCATTAAACTATAAACTTCCATTGAGTATCACAAATGATAAAAATATTTGGTTGACCTCTATTATGGTATTTAGAGAACATATACCTTTTCATAAGATGAGTAACTTTTTCTATCCATTTTTAGCGTTACCAGATAAAAATATCGGAGGTATGATAGTTCCAAAATGGTATTGGTCGACTAACTTTCGTAGGTATATCAATTTTACTTATGATAACAAAGTTAAGTCTATCACATACAAAGATATGCCATCGTGTGCTAATGACTTCTTTGAACCCTTTTCTAGTAAAGCATTCTTTGAAGAACACCCAATATATTATTTGATATTTACCTTATTAGAATTGGTATCTTTAGTCACGCCATTAACCATGTACATAAAACTATGTGATATTATTACTGTAAGAAATGTATCAAACATTAACACTCTAGTAGGATTAATTGGTACTCTTATGATAAGTTTTGGTTTTATAAACGTTATATGGTCGTTTATGGACAAGTATCTTGGAAACGTTATGACTGCTAAAATGTTCATATCCGGAATAGCTTTAGTAGTGATATCTCTTATACTAATGATACTCTAAATTTGCACTTAAAGGAGATTTTTTATGTTTAAACTAATAAAAACAGAGGGCAAGGCTCGTAGAGGAGTTTTTGAAACTGTTCACGGAACGGTACAAAGTCCGTTTTTTATGAACGTTGCAACTTGTGGAGCAATAAAAGGAGGAATATCCTCTATTGATTTAAAAGATTTAAAATGTCAAGTTGAGTTGTGTAATACATATCATTTGCATTTACGTCCTACAGATACCGTTGTACGTCAAATGGGTGGACTTCATAAGTTCATAAACTGGAACAGACCTATATTAACCGATAGTGGTGGTTTTCAAGTATTCTCTTTAGCCAGTCTTAGAAAGATTAAAGAAGAAGGTGTATACTTTGCATCACATTTAGATGGTCATAAGATATTCATGTCACCAGAAGTTTCTATGCAGATACAATCCAATTTAGGTTCTACTATAGCCATGGCTTTCGATGAGTGCGTTGAAAATCCTGCAACTTATGAGTACGCTAAAAATTCATGTGCAAGAACTACTCGTTGGTTAATGCGTTGCAAAGATGAAATAACTAGATTAAACTCTCTACCTGATACTGTTAATCCGCATCAAATGTTGTTTGGAATAAATCAAGGTTGCACTTTCGATGATTTGCGTATTCAACATATGAAAGATATAGTTCAATTGGATTTAGATGGCTATGCTATAGGTGGTCTTGCAGTTGGTGAACCTACTGAAGTAATGTATCACATATTAGACGTTATTGAAGAATATATGCCTATTAACAAACCTAGATATCTAATGGGTGTTGGTACACCATCAAATATCATTGAGGGCGTTGCTCGTGGTGTAGATATGTTCGATTGCGTTATGCCATCAAGAAATGCACGTCACGGAACTATATTCACTTGGGAAGGCATTATGCACATAACTAACGAAAAGTACAAAACCGACAGCCTTCCTTTAGATACTCATTGTGATTGCCCTGTATGTAAAAATCATACTAGAGCATATATTAGACATCTATTTAAAGCAGATGAGCAACTCGGTGGTAGATTGGCTGTTATGCACAATCTATACTTTTATAATACTCTTATGGAGAAAATTCGTGACGCTTTAGATAACAACTCCTTTGATGACTTTAGAAAACAATATTCTCAACTTCTTGCTACTAGAATTTAACGTTTACTTGTGAGGTGAAATATTTTTTATGAAATATACATCTAATTCACTAGAGGATATATATATCCATGATACTAATTTAGACCAGTTTGGCTATCAAGATAATGAGTGTATATTTATAGTAAGTGATTTTTGTATAAAATCTAGTTGCAAGGCTAATCCAAATGGTGTGGATATGCACATCACGGAGGGATTAATTAGATTTAAAAACATACACTTTAAAGAAATGTGTTACAAGGGTTATAAAAAGTATAATGAAAATCATGAAGTTATAGATATCGTGGTAGATAAGTATATAGACCCATTTGATATAGACGGTGAACTAAGCAACATGATTGACCTTTGTCCACAATTCTACAGTTGCGATAGGTTAGATAATACTAATGAGTATGTGTTCACTATACTTTGCGAAAGCGAAGTAATTCAGTTGATACTATCTTTTGAGAGTGTATCTATTCAATGGAACGCCTTTGATGGAAAAGCATGGTATGTTAAATAATCTTTTTTGAAAGGATTGTATTATGAAAGTTAATAAAAACTATCTATATGATTTTAATAATCATAGTGAAGACTATTTTAATTCTATTCAAAATGAGTTATCTAAAAAAGTGGATTTACATAACGGTTTTAACTTAAATGAAATTAATCTAGTGGGTGGCGTGGACTTAGCTTATTGGAACAAAAACAGTAAAGAGTATGCTGTATGTTGCATAGTAATTATAGACTATTCTACTCATGAAGTTATAGAGAAAAAGTACTCTTATGGGGAAATTACTGTACCATATATTGCAGGATATCTTGCTTTTAGAGAACTACCTTTGATAATAGAAACTGTTGAAAAGTTGGAAAATACTCCAGATATTTTTATGTTTGATGGTAACGGATATCTTCACCCAAGACACATGGGAATTGCTACTCATTCTTCTTTTATTTTGGATACTCCTACTATTGGAGTAGCTAAAAATTATTATAAGATATCTCATATGGATTTTGAAATGCCATCTAACGTTAAAAATTCGTATACAGATATATCTATTAATAATGAGGTGTTTGGTAGAGCAGTAAGAACTGTTCCAAATGTAAAGCCTGTTTTCGTATCTTGTGGAAATTTCATAGATTTAAACTCTGCTATGGATATCACTTTAAAGTTAGTGAACTCCAATGAAAGTAGACTTCCTATAACTACACGTCTAGCAGATTTGGAAACTCATATTATGAGGGAAAAATTAAATCAATAATGAAGGAGATTTTTTATGTTTAAGTTAGTAATTTTCGATTTAGATGGTACTCTAATAAACTCCCTAGAGGATTTAGGTACTGCAATAAACGTATCACTTGAAAAGATGGGACTACCTACCCATAGTATGGATAAGTTCAACTACTTTGTGGGTAACGGCATTAGAAAACTATGTGAACGTGCAGTTGGAGAGCATCAAGATAGAGTTGATGAACTATATAAACTATTCGGTGAGTACTATGGTTCACACTATGCCGTGTACACTAAACCTTATGAGAATGTTAATCGACTTTTAGAAACTCTTAAAGATAACAATATCAAGATAGCCGTTGCTAGTAATAAAGCTGAAAACTTTGTAGTTCAAATAGTAAGTGAACTATTTCCAAGTATCAAGTTCGATAGCGTTAAGGGTCAAGTAGATACCCGTGATAAAAAACCATCACCAGAGATAGTATTTCAAATAATGCAAGAGTTAGGAATATCTAAAGAACAGACCGTAATGGTAGGCGATAGCAATGTAGATATCACTACTGGTAAAAATGCAGATATATATACTATAGGTTGTCTATGGGGTTTCCGTGACTATCAAGAGTTATCCCAAGCAGGTGCAGATAGTATAGTTTCCAATCCACTAGAAATTATAGATTTAGTTAAGTAACATATAAAAAAGCACTATGAATAAAAACCTTTCATAGTGCTTTTAGTGTATACTATATTAGATATCTTTAGTACACATTAGAACTTACTTTTTTCTTTTTGTGTAGTTTTATATTGTGTAGTTTGTGCAATCTACAGATAATGTTTTCAACTATAGCACAATACTTATCCACGAATATTATAACGTAAGTTTCCTTGTACTTAGGACGTTCTTTAGTTATAGGAAACATATGTTTTAATATAATATCCTCCTCAATGGGAGATAGATAGAAACATTCACTAGCGTTCTTTAGAGCTACTTGAGGGTGGTTCTTTAAGTGATGCTTAGATGGTTTATTATTAGTACTATAAAAGTACAAATCATGTAAAAGACCTGCTCTAGCACCAGCCCTTTCGTCCAGACCAAAGAAGTGACATATCTTGTAATTATAGTAAGATACGTTTATACTATGTTGAAATCTAGTAGTATACACATGATGAGTATACTGTTTTAAATCTTGTATTATAGAACTTTCTATTATATCGCTGATATAAGAATAGTATAACTCATCTTTTAAATTTTTTCTTGAACCTATTGCTTTAAGCATAGTGTATATCCTTTCAAAAGTAATGATACGGTATCTAATTAAGCTAATTATATAGTCTAAATATTAATACAATATTAACAATATATTTCTAAAATATTAACAAGATTAAAAAATTTTGGAACTATATCTTGAAAATATATACATTCAACTTTTAAAGAAATATTTTTGTTGACTTTAGGGAAATATAGTATTAAAATATATAGAGTAATAATAATATCAAAAAGGGTGATTTTTTTGACAAATAATAAGATTGTTGCCTTAATTACATCGATAGTATTGTGTGGTTGTGTAATGTATGGTTTTCAAACTAGTGCCGAAAGTTCCAATGATATAGAATATAGTACTTCTACTACTGATGAAACATCTGCTACTGACGATACCTCTAGTACAGATACCGAAAATCAAACGACTTCTACAGAGGAATTAACACTTCGAAAATATCAAGACTATGACAGCAACTTTATAAAACAGTTAGTAATAGTAGGGGATTCCATAGCTTCAGGATTTAATACTTATGAACGTCTACCAAGTGAGCAAGTATTAGCAGTAGGTTCGTTGGGAGCAAGAAATATACATTCATTTCAATTTAGCGTTAATAATCAAGAGTTGGACATTTTAGATGCTTTAAGTATTAAACAACCAAAGTATATATTTATGTCCATGGGCATGAACGATGTAAATTTAAGTACGTCGGAGGAATATATTGAAAACTATACTAAAAATATCAATGATATTTTTCAAATATGTCCCAATGCGACCATCATAGTTATGGGAATTACTCCAGTAATCTCCTATAGCGACTTTTCCGATAACTCCAAAATAGATACTTACAATGACGCTCTTAAACAGATGGCTATTTCTATGAAATCTGAGGGTTCTAATGTGCAGTATATTAACGTATCTAAGTATCTAAAAGATGACCAAAACGGTCTAAAGAGTGAATTTTCCTCTGGTGATGGCATACACTTATCCAATAGTGCTTACGATTATATATTCACTTCCATGATGTTATCTCTTGAATGGATAGTTTAGTATCTTATTAAAAATCATTGATAGATTTTCTCTATTGATGATTTTTTGTTATATTGTAATAATAATGTCATATAATGTTAAACTAGATGTTATATTTATGTAACTAATATATGATATAATATAAAAAATTGGATTGGAGATGGTTATATGTATAAAAAATTAGTAGCATCTATAATGAGTTTATTGCTATTAGGTTTGGTATCTTGTGATAAGGTAGAACCTATTACAGATAATCCTAGTAGCACCGATTTGCAAAATGATTTTTACTTATCACAAAGTATGCAAAATGATATCTTAGACTTTTCAATAGATTTTTTTAAACATCAAATTGAAGATGATGAGAATACTATAGTATCGCCACAATCGTTGTATTTTGCTTTAGGTATGACTATCAATGGTGCTAACGGAGATACTCAACAAGAACTTATTAACACTCTCTGTAAAGGTTCGGATTTGCAAGAGTTTAACGATAATATATCTGCCTTGATAAATCAAACAGATACTAAAACTTGTAACATAGCTAACTCCATTTGGCTTAAAGATGTTCAAGATTTATCTTTAAATAGTGAGTTTAAAAAGTCTAGTGAGGAGTATTTCAAATCAGAAATATATACTAAAAAGTTCGATGGTAAGTTTGTAGATACTGTTAATAAATGGGTATCTAAAAATACTGATGGTATGATAGATACAATCTTAAATGAAGTACCATCGGAAGATACTATGATGTATCTAATAAATGCCATATGTTTCGACGCTAAATGGAATGACAAATATGACGACATTCAAATAAACGAAAACGGAAAGTTTACAAACTCTAAAGGTGATATTCAAGATGTAGTTATGCTAAACTCTACAGAAGATACATACTTATGTGATGAGCAATCTACTGGATTTTTAAAGTACTATCTAGGTGGAAAGTATGCTTTTATGGGTATACTTCCAAATGAAGACGTATCTATTAATGATTACATGGAAAGTCTAACAGGTGATAGTTTTATCAATCTATATAGGAGTAAAATATCTCGTAATAGCGTAAGTGTAAAGGTTACTATTCCAGAGTTTAAATATACTAGTGAATATCTATTAAACGATACTCTAAAAGATATGGGAATATCATCAGCATTTGATGAGTTCTCTGCTGACTTTTCTAACATGATTGATTCAAACACTTATAAGCTATACATGGGTAAAGTTATACAAAAAGCATATATACAAGTCGATAGAAATGGTACTAAAGCTTCAGCAATCACATCTATTTCAATGAATGACGCTACTGCAATGTTAGAAACGTATCAAGTATATTTAGATAGACCATTTATATACGCTATCATGGATACAGATACAGAACTTCCTATATTTATGGGAGTAGTAAACGATATATAATAGATATTATTAATAGTTTTTTAGGGCAGACGAATAAACATCTGCCCTAAAAATTTGGTTATCTAAAATAATCGATATATCAATTTGAATACTGTGAGGTAATACCTAGATATTCCTCAAGGCATAGACCACTATTGAATACTTTAGTAGCTAAATCCACACCCAAATAACGTAGATGCCAAGGTTCATATTGGTAGCCAGTCTTATCTTCTTTACCCTTAGGATATCTAATAATAAAGCCATACTTATAGCAATTTTCAGCTACCCACTTGCCTTCTGGAGTATTAGCAAAACTGTCATCTATGGTATTAAGGTCGAAACATAGTCCAGTTTGATGTTCCGAGTGACCTGCTCTAGCAGAGTAAGTATCGGCTTTGTCGTAGCCATCTTTTTTAGCGTAGCGTTCGTATAGACCAGCTTGATAATCGTATGAACGGAAACCAGAAGATATATAAAGAGTTAAACCTTGTGAACGAGCATCTTGTTCCATGGTATTGAAAGCCTCTTGAACTTCAGGAGCTATACCACCATCATAAGGGTTGTAGTCGCTAGGTACTGAATAGGTTTTATTTACTATTAGAATACCATCTATATATGTTGGTCCTGTAGAGTTATCGGAAGTATCATTAGTAGTCTGTTGAGTTTCTTGTTTAGCGGTAACGGTTACGCTTATTTCGGCGTACACCGATGTATTAGCTTTAGCAGTAACAGTCACGGTACAAGTACCCTCCGAGATACCAGTAATATTACCTTTAGCATCTACGGTGGCTATTTGTGGATTGCTTGTGTTCCAAATTTCCGACTTATCGGAGGCGTTGTCTGGATACATTGTAACTATAGGCATATCGCTTTCACCCACTGCAATATTAACTGACGTTTTACTTAAACTTATAGATTGAACTACAGTATTACTAGTAGTAACGTTTCCATCTACTTGTATAGCCGATGCCGTAGTAGTAGCACTAGTATTTGTATTCATACTAGAGGTACTAGCAATAGTAGTAACTATAGAACTATCATTAGTTATAGAACTCTCCGATAGTACTAAGTTACCATTGATATCTGTAGTAACATCGGGAGTTGGTGTGGTAGTAACTTCTGAGGTATCTTCAACAGAAGTAACTTCTTGACTTATAGTAGTATCTTCAGTAGTAGCGCCTTCTTGAGTGTTGTTTGAGTTATCTGATATTTTAGAACAAGCAGATAACATACTAGCTAATAATACTAAAGATACAGCACACGCTATAGTAGTATATTTTTTCATTGTAATATTTTGCCGTCCTTTCACATTTAAGGAATTTATTATATTTATATCTTTCTAATATATATTATATACACATAGATTAAAATTGTCAACAGATATTTGGTATCAATTTGATTACATTGCAGATTATATCTTTTGTATAGTATATGCTGAAAATTTTCCAAAAAACTATAAACATTTAAGACTATTTTAAGAAACTTAAACTATAATTAAAATATACTAAATGAATTGAATATACTTCGGAAGTGTATTAATATAATCTATATAATATAAGGAGTGTTATAATGAAATCTAATAACTTTAAAAAGATTATAACTGGCATTACTGCTCTATGCGTCATGGCAACCATGAGCATGGGAGTTTCTGCAATGTCTTTTCCTAACCAACAACTAAAAGGCGATGTAAATGATAATAACGTTATCGATACTGTTGACGTACTTGAAATGAAAAAAGTTATCTTAGGCATTACTGAGTTAAATGGTCGTAAAAGAGATATCGCTGATATGAACAATGATAGAACTATAGATATCACCGATTTAATTATGCTAAAAAATACTTTGCTAGGTGAACAAAATCCAGACGTTACTACTACCGAACCTGATGTAACTACTACTCCAGTAGATAGTACTACTACAACTACTTCTACTACTGAAGCTCCTGTAGTGGTTCAAGATGCTGTTAAGTTCACATTTAGTCAAGATGGCGTAACTGCTTACGATGTTGACGGTAATGAAGTTGATAGTCAAATGGTAAACGGTACTACCGTAACTATTACCGTTCCACAAGAGTATACTTTCGATGGCTCTTGCGATGAAGGTCAAATAGTAGTAAACGTAGACAAAACTAACTATGTTGATGGTGTAGTTACTTTAAATCTTGAAGGTTTAACATTATCCAATAGTAGTACATCTCCAATATACGTTGAGAGTATCGATAAAGAGTGTGTTATAGCATCTAAGAACGGCACTACTAACTTAATTTCAGATGGTACATCTTCTTACACCAATGCAGATGGTGGCGTAGGTGCTATATACTCTAAAGATGATTTGAAGTTCAAAGGTAAAGGCGAACTAACCGTAAATGGTAATTGTGAAGATGCTATAGTATCTAAAAATGATATAAAAATTTGGAACAGTACCTTAAATGTAAATGCCATAGATGACGGTATCCGTGGTAAAGATGCAGTTAAAATCGGCGACCCCGACAAACTAACTACTGACGGTGCTTATGATAATCTAGTGGTAAACGTTAAGACTACTAGTGGTGATGGTATTAAATCTACTAACTACGAAGATGAGGGTAAAGGTAAAGTAAATATCAACGGTGGAACAATCACCATAAATGCCTATGCAGATGGTATTCAAGCTGAACAAGAAATAAACATAGCAGGTGGTACTTTGGATATTACTACTACAACTCCAGCAAGTTCCAGTGGCAGTAGTGGAAATCCATGGGGTGGCCAATGGGGCGGTCAAGATGGAAATTCTGATAAGACATCTACTAGTGCTAAGGGAATAAAGGTCACTTTGGACGATAGTTCTACTTTAAGTGTTGAGGAAACTTTAAATATCACTGGTGGAACTATAACTATAAATTCTACTGATGATAGTATCCATTGTAATGGAAATATCAACATTACTGGTGGAACTATGTCTTTAACTACTGGTGATGATGGTATCCATGCTGATAACATACTAACTCTAGGTACTAAAGACGGCTCTAATGATGACTTTACTATAGAAGTAAACAACTGTTATGAGGGTATAGAGGCTTACGATATAGAAGCATATAGTGGTACTACTGCTGTTCTATATGCCTCAGATGATGGCTTTAATGCCGCTGGTGGTAATGATAGTTCTGGTAACAATGATAACGGTTGGTCACAAGGTGGCTGGGGAGGTGGCGGAATGTCATCTTCAACAGGTGTAATAAATATATATGGTGGTTACTTGTATTCCCGTGCAGAGGGTGACGGTTTCGACTCCAATGGTAGCATAACTATGAATGGTGGTACATTGTTAGTATGTGGTCCTACAAGTGGAGGCAATGGCATCTTTGATAAAGGTGATGGAAACTATTCATTTACATTCAATGGTGGAGTTATATTCGGAATGGGTACTACTGATATGCAAGACTATCCAAATAGTACTTTAGTAGAGGCTACTGGCTCTTTAACTGCTGATAAGTTAATAGCTATCGCAGATGGTGAAAATGGTAATGTACTATCTGTATTAAAAGTTCCTAGCGATATGAATATGAATAATGGTGCAGTAGTATATTCAAATACTGCTAGTGGAACTTATAACGCATATACTGTAGATGAAAGTAACTATTCTGGTACTATTGATAAGTATGGTTATGGTGAAGGTGGCACTATCACAAATGGAACTCAATTGAGTGGTTCTAGTGGTGGTGGAAACAATCGACCATGGTAATTTAATAATATAAGAAGAATCCCAAATAACAAACAACATAAATATAACCTTTTGCAGTTAGATACATAGATTTTCTATGTATCTAACTGTTTGTATATAAAAAAAGTCCTTAAAGATATCTTTAAGGACTGAATATATTTTATATTTAAAAGATTAACCAAAGTATCTATCAAGTAGACCTTTAAAAGCTCTACCGTGACGAGCTTCATCTTTAGCCATTTCGTGAACTGTATCATGAATAGCATCTAAATTTAGTTGTTTTGCCTTAGTAGCAAGAGCCTTTTTACCTTCACAAGCACCAGCCTCAGCCATAACACGCTTTTGTAGATTTTCTTTAGTAGATGGGCTTACAACTTCGCCTAGAAGTTCTGCGAATTTAGCAGCGTGTTCAGCTTCTTCGTAGGCAGCCTTTTCCCAGTATAGACCAATTTCTGGATAACCCTCACGGAAAGCCACTCTAGCCATAGCTAAATACATACCAACTTCGGAACATTCACCGTTGAAGTTTTCTCTTAGACCTTGTAAGATTTCCTCATCAACACCCTTAGCAACGCCTACGACGTGTTCATCTACGAAGTTAATTTCATCATTAGAAACTTCATTGAACTTACTAGCAGGTGCTTTACATTGTGGACAGACTGCAGGAGCAGTTTCGCCTACATAAACGTAACCACAAACAGAACATACAAATTTTTTCATAATTTAAATACCTCCATACCATATTTTACATTAAAATTTAAAAATTATCAATTTAATTTTATCAAAGATTTTTAACCTCCTTGATTATGTTTTATATTATACCATATTGATATACTTTTGTCAAGGGTTTAAAAGTAAAATTTTTTCCAAAAAAAACAGCAATTTGCACAAAAATAAAATTTGAATTATATAGAAAATTGCTCCATGGATATAATTGCATATTTAATATACTTTAACTTTAAATTATATCATAGATTTTTAATATATTCAAGATGTATTTTCTTAACTTTTCCTTGATATCACATATCTTCGTTAATAAATGAAAGTTTAGAAAAAATTAATATTTTAGGTGTTGAATTTTAATATAATTCATGATATGATTTAAAATACTAACATTTTTTACTGGAGGCTATATGTTATGAAAATAGTAAAGAAAGATGGTTCTAAAGAAACCTTTAACGTTGATAAAGTTATATCTGCTATAAACAAATCAGCTAAAAGAGTGCTTATAAAGTTCACTGATGAAGAACTTGAATACGTCTGTCAGTTTGTAACAAATCAAGCAGTTGCTTTGAATAAGGAAGATATTACCGTATCGGATATGCACAATATAGTTGAAACTGTTTTAGATAATATTAATCCTAAAGTTGCTAAAAGTTATCGTGATTACAGAAACTATAAACAAGATTTCGTTAAGATGCTTGATGAAGTATATGAAAAAAGTCAATCTATTATGTATATAGGCGATAAGGAAAATGCTAATTCCGATAGTGCTTTGGTATCTACTAAGAGGAGTTTAATATTTAATCAACTTAATAAGGAACTCTATAAGAAATTTTTCTTGACTACCGAAGAAATTCAAGCTTGTAGAGATGGCTATATTTACATTCATGATATGTCTGCTAGACGTGATACTATGAACTGCTGTCTATTTGATGTACAAAAGGTTCTATCTGGTGGTTTTGAAATGGGCAATCTTTGGTATAACGAGCCTAAGACTCTTGATGTTGCTTTTGATGTCATTGGCGATATAGTACTATCGGCAGCTAGTCAACAGTACGGTGGCTTTACCGTTCCTAGAGTAGATGAAATCCTTGAACCTTACGCCGAAAAGACTTTTAAAAAACAGTATGAAAGATATCTTTCATTAGGTCTATCTAGCGAAGTTGCCGAAAATGAGGCTATTAAAGATGTAGATATAGACTTCAAGCAAGGTTTTCAAGGTTGGGAATATAAGTTTAATACAGTAGCATCTAGTAGGGGAGATTATCCTTTTATAACCATGACTATGGGCTTAGGAACGTCTAAATTTTGTCAGATGGCTAGTATAAATATGTTGAACGTTAGAAAGAATGGTCAAGGTAAAAAAGAGTGTAAAAAACCTGTTCTATTTCCTAAGATAGTCTTTTTATATGATGAAAATTTACATGGTACTGGTAAACCTCTTGAAAATGTGTTCAAGGCTGGTATTGAATGTTCTAGTAAGACAATGTATCCAGATTGGTTAAGCCTAACTGGAGAAGGTTATGTAGCATCTATATACAAGAAGTATGGCGAAGTTATTAGTCCAATGGGTTGTAGAGCCTTTTTATCGCCATGGTTCGAGCGTGGTGGAATGTCACCTGCTGATGATAATGATAAACCTATATTCACTGGTAGGTTTAATATAGGTGCGGTTAGTTTGCATCTACCTATGATATATGCTAAATCTTTAAGAGAAAATAAGGATTTCTATGAAGTTCTTGACTATTACCTAGAACTAATTAGAAACTTACATCTAAGAACTTATGATTATCTTGGAGAACTTAAAGCATCTACAAATCCATTAGCATACTGCGAGGGTGGTTTTTATGGTGGCAATCTAGGTATTCACGATAAGATTAAACCAGTGTTAAAGTCTGCAACGGCATCGTTTGGAATTACTGCCTTAAATGAGTTACAACACTTGTATAATAAGAAATCTTTAGTTGAAGATGGTGAGTTCTCTGTAAAGGTCATGGAGTATATAAATCGTAAAGTAGCAGAGTTTAAAAATCAAGATAATAGATTGTATGCTATATATGGAACTCCAGCTGAAAACCTATGTGGTTTACAGGTTAAACAGTTTAGAAAGTTGTTCGGAATTATAGAAAACGTATCTGATAGAGAGTATGTATCCAACTCATTCCATTGTCATGTTGTTGAAGATATAACTCCTATACAGAAACAAGACCTTGAAAAACGTTTTTGGGATTTGTTCAACGGTGGTAAGATACAGTATGTAAAATATCCAATAGATTATAACAAGGAGGCTATTACTACTCTAGTGCGTCGTGCTATGGATATGGGTTTCTATGAAGGTGTAAATCTATCTTTGGCGTACTGCGACGATTGTGGACATCAAGAACTTGAAATGGATATCTGTCCTAAATGTGGCAGTAAAAACTTGACTAAAATAGACCGTATGAATGGTTATCTATCTTACTCTAGAGTTAAAGGCGATACTCGTCTTAATGATGCTAAAATGGCTGAAATAAAAGAAAGGAAAAGTATGTAATAATGCGTTATCATAACATCACGACAGACGATATGCTAAATGGTGATGGTCTTAGGACTGTTCTATGGGTTGCTGGGTGCAATCATAAGTGTAAAGGTTGTCACAATCCAGTTACTTGGGATATAAATGGTGGTCTACCTTTTGACGATGTCGCAAAACAAGAACTATTTGAAAAACTATCTAAAAGTTGGATATCGGGAGTTACTCTAAGTGGTGGCGACCCTTTACACCCTAAAAATCGTGAGGATATAGGAAAACTTATCCATGAAATACATGATACTTTTCCTAATAAGACCATCTGGTTATATACTGGTTTTCTATTCGATGATATAAAAGATTTGGAATTTATTCCACTAATAGACGTTCTTGTAGATGGTAAGTTTATTAAAAAATTCTTTGATAGTCAACTCCATTGGTGTGGTAGTTCTAATCAAAGAGTTATAGATGTTAAAAAGACTATCGAAATTGGTAAGATAGTTCTATATTAATTTACTTGAAAGGATTTTTTTATGAACAGAATAGCAAAATTTTATAAGGTTAGCTTTCAACAGTTTCTAAAAGATTGGTTGGATTGCTTTCCTAACACTCCCGAAAACACTATAGAGGCTATATATAAAAGCATCAAATTGCCAAAACGTGCCACAAAAGGTTCGGCTGGTTACGATTTCTTTGCACCTATAAACTTTTCCGTTGCTCCAAATGAAACCATTAAGTTTCCAACTGGCGTTAGAGTAGAAATAGATGACGGTTGGGTTTTAAAATGTTATCCAAGAAGTAGCCTAGGCTTTAAGTTTAGATTGCAATTAAACAACACTGTAGGCATCATAGATAGTGATTACTTCTATTCCAATAATGAAGGTCATATATTTGTAAAGTTGACTAACGCATCTAATGAAAATAAAACCGCTGATATAAAGGCTCAAAACGGTTTTATGCAAGGAATATTCGTTCCTTTTGGCATCACTACCGATGATGATGTGGATACTATTAGAAACGGTGGTTTGGGTAGTACTACTAAGTAGTTACAATTCCATTTTTAAGATATCTTATGTTATTAAGTAATTATGATTTACAAAATATCTATAATATGATATAATAGTATCATGTTTTTAGAAATGAGGTGCTATTGCTTTTATGATATATCTTACTGGTGATACTCATATACCTATCGATATGGAAAAACTTGAAGATAAATACTTTCCAGTACAGTTAAATATGTCTAAAGAGGATTATCTTATTATTTGTGGCGACTTCGGTGGCGTTTGGGACAGAACTAAAGAACGTGACCAAATTTTGAATAGTTTGGCTAACAAAAATTTTACTACCCTATTTATTGATGGTAACCACGAAAATTTTGATATCTTAAATAAGATGCCAGTATCACAATGGCATGGTGGAAAGGTTCATTTTATTCGAGATAGTATAATACATCTTATGCGTGGACAAGTCTTTGAAATAGATGGTCTTACGTTCTTTACTATGGGTGGTGGAAATTCTATAGATAAAGCATATAGAGTACCACATCGTAGTTGGTGGAAACAGGAAATGCCTAGCGATGAGGAAAAAGAAACTGGCATTAAAAATCTTGAATTACATAATAACGAAGTAGATTATATTATTACTCATACTGCACCTACAGATATTGTTATCCAAATTAGAGATGTCAACGGTGATGAACTTCCACTTAATGAATATCTTTTGCAGATTAAACACAACGTTAAGTTTAAAAAGTGGTTCTTTGGACATTTCCATGAAAATAAAATTATAGATGATGACTTTATTCTACTATTTGATAAGTTCTATAATTTAAGTACTCAGGAGATGGAACTTTTCCCAGAACCATCTAATTTAAAGGAAAATCTTGAAGTTAGTGAGATATTATAAATATTAAATTTTTAAGGAACGCCTATAATTAAGACGTTCCTTATTTGTACATTATTGATATCCTTTAACTTCCACATCGTAGATAGAGGCATCTTTTTTTAGACAGTTTACCTTAAAATGATACGTTTCATCAGGGAGTAGTATATCTTCTGAGGTATCTACAACGGTGGTGAGTTCCTCTTTTGATGAGTTATAGAAAGTCACCGAAATTACTAGACTTTTAAAGTTATGGTCAGAGATATTTTTGACATCTCCAGTAACCGTAAGAACTCCTTGAGCGTTTACTCCTTGTGTATTAGATATTTCCAAGCCTTTAGTAGTGGAAGTATCTTCTTGATTAGATGTGCTATCGTTAAAACTTCCGCAAGATGTAAAAATCATAATTATTGAAATACTTAGTAGTACACATATCGCAACTTTAGATGTTTTAAATATTTTTTGCATTTTCTTTTAACCTTTCCACAATGTCATCGTTAGGATTTATATATGCAGTCTTATTGTGAGTAAATATTACCATTCCAGGTTTAGAACCATTAGGTTTTTTTACATACTTAACTAGACAGTAATCTACAGGAACTTGTGAGGATTTTCTTGCTTTACTATGATATACTGCTAGTATACACGCTTCTTCGATAGTTCTATCGGGAGGAGTTTCTCCATTAGTGAATATTATAACGTGCGAACCAGTAATATTATGAACGTGTAGCCAAATATCTAATTTGTTAGCTATTTTAGTAGTAAGTTTATCATTTTGCTTGTTGTTTCTGCCTACTAATATGGAATATCCATCACTAGATTTAAACTCTAAAGGTGGAAGTTCTTTAGGAGGTTTTCCCTTTAACCTATTAGATTTAATATATCCTTGTTCTGCTAGTTCCAAACGTAATTGAATGACTTCATTTTCAGTTTCGGCACGAGTAAGAGCATCAAGGACGCTATCGATATAGGAAAGTTCTTCTTTAGCAAGGGAAATCTGTTCAGTTAATTTTTCTTGTGCCGTAATGGATTTTTTATATTCGCTATAGTAATGCTGAGCGTTCTGCGATGGAGTTTTTCTAACATCTAAAGGAATTTTTACTGTTGGATAGTTCTCATCATAGAAATTTTCCAAATTAGCAAAGCTATCGCCTTTAGAAATTCTATACATATTAGCCGATATTAAATCTCCATATAGTTTAGATAGTTCTTTGTTATCGCAATTAGATAGTTCTTCTTGTTGGATACTAATTTTTTTAGTAATACGTTCATTAGTATTTACTAGCAGTTTAAAGAGGTCGTCGGCACGTTGTTTTAATCGAGAAAAGCTGTCACGTTCGGAGTAGAAGTAATCTAGCAAATCGAAAGGGTTGTCAAAAGATTTAGTTACCATTAAAGTTCCGTACTGATGTATTTCAATAAATGAGAAATCTTTTAGTTGACCATCTTTAGTCTTAACTGCCGTATACGATAACTTTCTATCTAAAATGGATTGCTTAGTCTTATTGATTATAAATATTAACCTATTAAAGAGTTCTTCATTCATATCGAAAGTTTTTAAATCCGAACCTTTTCCTATATAGAAAACCCATTCTCTGCATAGAATAGGGGATACACCTTCAAATACTTTTATCAAAGATTTAGCTAAATCGCCATTAGGTTGTTGTTTTAATGCTGAAACGATATCCTCACTTGATGCAGTTAGGAAGTTAAGTCTGTTATCACGAGGTGGAAGTTCATACATAACATTAGGTAAGACTAATCTTTCACGGCTCATTTCAGCGTCAACACGTTTAAGACTATCCATGACTTTGCCATCTTGATTTATTAAAATCATATTAGAATATCTGCCCATAATTTCACAAGCCAGTGTTAGAGTTATCATGTCACCCAATTCGTTCATACATTCGAAGTCAAAGAACAAAATTCTTTCCAAGCCATCTTGACGTATATTTATTAGTTTACCACCTCCAAGATGTTTTCTCATGAACATACAGAACATAGTAGGAGTTTTAGGATTATCTATGCTTACGTTGGTTATGTGAACTCTACTACTAGATGCAGATACACATATCAGAAGTTTATATATTCCGCCATTAACTCTAATAGATATAAGTAGTTCTTCCCTAGAGGGTTGATGTATTTTATCTACTTTACCACCGATTAAAAATTGTAATTCTTGTTTTATAGTATATAAGAAAGCACCATCAAGAGCCATATAATAATCAAATCCTTTCAAAAAAAATATAGTCCGTCTTAGTTATAGTAGACGGACTTAATGTATATATAAAATAGTTTATACATATCTAACAATATCGTAAGAACTTTTAGCTACATACACTTCCACGTTAGGAACAGATGCAAATATCAACTGTCTTAGATACGGTACAGCTACATTTTCGGTATGGAAGTGACCACAATCGAATAGAGCCAAGCCGTTATCTTTAGCGAATATCCAACGGTCGTGTTTTACATCGCCAGTTATGAAAGCGTCAGCACCTAAAGATATGACATCTTCTAGCATAGAACCACCAGAACCACTGCACCAAGCAATCTTATGAATAGGTTTATCTGTAGGGACATACCTTACTACAGAGCAATCAAGAATATCTTTAAGAGCAAGAGCAATCTGTTTACAAGATAGAGCAGTATTAGTAGTACAAATTCTGCCAAAGCCACTACCCAAACCACAATTTTTAACGTCCTCAATAGGAGAGGTATCGTCATTTAGTGAAAGAGGGTTCTTAAATAGGCTATATAAGATATCGTTTATACCACCTACGCAGATATCTAATGGAGTATGACAGCATATAGCACCTATATTATTTTGAGCCAGTTTGTATACTACATCTTTTGGAGTAATAGATTTTAAAGGTTCAAATATAACAGGGTGATGCGATACTATAAGTTCGCAATTTAAAGATATAGCCTCTTGAACTACTTCATTAGTTATATCCAAAGCCACCAAAACTTTAGATACTTTCGCTTTTGGATTTCCAACTAACAATCCTGAGTTATCCCACTTTTCTTGAGTTGAAAACTTAGCAATAGTATCTATTGCGTTGTAGACATCTTGTATAGTTGTGAAAATCTTGTCGGTTGCATAAAGTTCGGTAATGTTAGCCACTTCGATTAGTTTAGAGGCATCTGAACCAGAAAACTGTAGATTATCTACTAACTTTCTTAGCGATTGTACTTTGTGTAATCCATAAGCCTTAGAAGTTTCATCAAAGAAGTTTACCTTTCCGACCTTAGCAGATACTTCATTCAACTGCATAGAGAAACCAGTATATCTAACTTTCATAATAGTATAGAAAGTACTTCCAACTTGCACGGCTACTTCCTTGACAATCTCGAACCCTAACAGATACAGTTCTTTTCTTAAAAGTGGAGCTTTTGTCATAGGTTGCAACGTTAATGATATATTTCCTTCCTTTAGAGTAGGACACTCTTTTATGATACTTAGAATGTTTTCGCCACCCATACCAGCAATAATTACATCGCTAACGCCGTTTAAGTCGATATTTTTCAAGCCATCGGACTTTACTATAGATATGCTATCTTCAAGTTGATATCTACTTACAGTCTGTTCAGCAGAGTTAAGAGGTCCATCTATAATATCCGATGCAATGACCTTAGAACACTTCCCAGATTGTATTAAGTATACGCATAGGTGTGCGTGGTCAGTACCCACGTCACACACTATACCGTTACCGTCTATTAAATCGGCACAAGCCTTAAGTCTATCATCAATTTTAATCATAGTTTATCAAGATATTAAATTAAAGACGAATATTACTTTTGAGCAAAATACTTGTTTAACTTTTCAACTAAGGCATCAGCGTCAGTTCCGTGAACTTCACACGCTTGAGCGATAGTTTCACCCCTAGATGCAGGACAACCTAAACAGTGCATACCAATTTCAAGAAAGAAAGGAGCAACCTCGAAGTCTACATCAAGGATATCACCGATTATAGTATCTTTATTAACAGAAAAAGCCATTTTAATTACCTCCGAATTTTTATATTATAATATTTAAGCAAAAGGCGGAAAAAATCCGCCCTTGCAAACAACAATTTAAAACTTTGCTAATTAGTAGTTTCTCATTTCAGCGAAGCACTTACCACAATAAACTGGTCTGCCCTCTTTAGGTTGGAAACGAACTCTAGCAATGCCACCACACTTAGAGCAAGTAGCCTCAAAAAGTTCAACGGCAGGTTTGCTAACAGAACCACCATTTTTTCTAGCTATACGACAAGCCTTGCATCTTTGAGGTTCATTAGTGAAACCTTTTTCAGCGAAAAATTCCTGTTCACCAGCAGTAAAAGTGAACTCACTACCGCAGTCCTTACATACTAAAATCTTGTCTTCGTACATATTAAAATACCTCACTTTAAAATAAAAGATAGTTGGACCATGAACGGACTTCCACCGACACCTTTGAATACACTAAAATATATAAATATAATAAATAAACAACGCTCTAAAATTAAGCTACTGGACCTTATATATAAAAGTTTACTCTTACAATTTTGAGTTTAACCTTTAAATCTAACTTATTGAACGGATATCGTTCAAAAAATTTTATGTTTAACTTGTTAGAAACTTAGGTATTAACTCAATAAAATAAGTCATAAATTGATATATAATAAACCACTCGTTAAATTTAGAATACATAATAACTAAACATTAAACATTGAATTAATAATACACTAAAACCACGATTTTGTCAAGAGTTTTTATGCAAATTTATTATTAAAAATCCATCTATTATATAGTATTGCAAATAAATACTATTTTATGCAATATTCAGCTCTGCCCATAGAGAAGATATCTCCACCAAAGCAATCGTTAGCCACTATTAATGGAAAGTTTTCAAAAGTCAACTTTTTAACAGATTCGCAACCCAAATCTTCAAAAGCTATTACCTCACAAGATGTTATACAGTGCGATGCTAATGCTCCAGCACCACCTATAGCACATAGATATATAGCTTTATTTCTAACTATAGCGTCTTTAACAGCTTGATTTCTTTCACCTTTGCCAATCATAGCACAGAGTCCAAGGTCTAAAAATCTAGGAGCAAACTTGTCCATTCTGCTAGACGTTGTAGGTCCACATGAGCCTATAGGCTTATCTTCAGGAGCAGGAGTAGGACCAGCATAGTATATTATAGCATCTTTTAAATCAAAAGGGAGTTCACTGCCTTCATCTAGTAAGGAGTTAATTCTTTTGTGAGCAGCATCTCTTGATGTGTATACAGTACCAGAAAGTAGTATCTTATCGCCAACCTTTAAACTTGGAATGATACTTCTAAGTTCACTAGAATTGACACTTAAAACGTTAGACATGGTTATTATATAGCCTCCATATCATCAGTAGTAGTAGCTTCGACTTGTTTAATTAAATCTTCCAAGTCGTCCATGGAACTAGCAGAACTATTGTTAGTAGGTTCAGTAGGAAGTTCTTCAATAGTTTCTTCATCTTCAGCAGTTTCTTCTACGGCTTTTAGTAAATCGTCAAGACCTTCCATATTGAACTCATTCTTTTTAGGGGTAGGAGTTTCAACTTCAGGAACATCATTATTGATGTTTTTAGGAGGTAGTATATATTCGCTTAAATCGTCTAGGTTGTCTAAGTCCACGATTTTTTTATCTTCGGTAGGAGTTTCTAGTGTTTCTATTGGTTCTACGGTTTCAGCGACTTCAGTAGGTTGGATAGTATCAATATCGTCTACTTGTGGAGTTTCTTGTACTTCTTCAACAGTAGCAGTTGTATCAACGGCGATAACTTCCTCTTTAGGTAGGTTAGATACTAATTCAGATAGTTGCTCATCATTTTGAACCTTTTCACCAGTTTGTGAAATGGTATTATTAGCAGAGTTTATAAGTTCGATAACACTAGTTAGATTTTCACCAATGCTATTCATTTGAGCCATAACTATATCCTTAAACGATTTAGCATCAGCCTCAATCTTTTCGGATTTTTCATTTATAGATAGTATCTTTTCATTAGCACTAATTTCAGCATCTTTAATAATCTTAGATGCTTGTTCGTTAGCTTCATCGATAGTTTGAGTAGCTTTTTCATTAGCCTCATCTATAATCTTATCGGCTTTTTCATTAGCTTCCGATTGAACCTTTTCAGCATCAGCGATAAGAGTATCTGCTTTAGATTGAGCATCAGCTTTTAACTGTTCAGCAGTAGTCTTAGCATTTTCGATAAGACTAGCCATATAAGTCATAGCTAATTTAGACTCATCGATGTGTGACATTTCTTCTACTTTAGCCTTTAGTTCATCGATTTGTTTATTGAGTTCAACCTTATCGTTGTTAAGTTCGTCGATAATCTTTTTAGAGTCATCATTTTCAACCATCTTAGATAGTTCATTATTTTCATTCTTTAGTTTTTCGATAGTATCGTTAAGAGAGTTCATAGTTTCTTCCTTTTCAACTAGGAACACTTTAACTTGTTGAACCTTATCTTGCATTAGAACTAATTCTTCATCTTTTTTAGCGATAATTTCGTCTTTTTCTTTTAGTAGCTTTTCATTTTCTGGATTATATCCACTAGTAGAGGACATCTTTCTAAACTTTTCCTCATACTGTTGACGTTCCTTTTCATGTGATTGACGCTCATTAGCAAGAGCAGTATCGCTTATCTTTAACTTACCTTCTAAAGTTTTGATAATACCTTCAAGTTGTTTAACATCACTAGCAGAACTGTTTCCACTACCTTGAGTTTCTTTAAGTTGGTTTTCAAGGTCTTCATTTTTAGTTTGAAGTTCATCTATGTAGTTAAGAACGTCCTCTTTTAAAAATCCTTTTTGACCGATTTTAGTTTCTCTTAATAGGTTAGAAATATCTTTAGGCATACGAAAATCTCCTTTTTAAAAAATTATATATATATAATAGATTAACATAAAAATGTCAACTATTGGATATGTATGTATAAAATAATTGTGCATAATTGCTTTTTTAATAGTACCATATTATTTATACTTTGTCAATAGTGACATATTTGTTTTTTTAGTATCAAATTTGAACAGAAAATAAAATGTTCACAAAAAATTAATAAAAATTTCCTTTACAATTGCTTTTTTTAATGATATAATATTAAATGTTCTATGTTCTTAGTTTAGGGGTTAAGCCTATCTTGGATTTGTACCTGCCCTATTCTCAGAATTTTAGACTATACTATATTTTTTAAAGAGGTGCTTTTATCATGATGAGAAAAGAAGAAAAAACTACTATTATCGAAGCTAATAGAAAGCATGATACTGACACTGGTTCTCCAGAAGTTCAAGTTGCTATTCTAACTAGAAGAATTAATGACCTAACTGAACACTTAAAGGTTCACAAGCATGACCACCACAGCCGTAGAGGTCTTTTAAAGATGGTTGGTAAGAGAAGAAATCTTCTTAACTACTTAGCTAAGAAAGATATTAATAGATATCGTGAAACTATCAAGAAGTTAGGTATCCGTGATACTATTGAAAAGGCTAACGTTAAGTAGTAGCTTTTACAAGAAATTTTGGGCAGTAGGATAGATGTATCTTTCTGCCCTTTATCAAATTATTTATAAGTTAGTTTGCAGGCTACAGAAGTTGGAGGATAATTAACATAAACTATCTATTTGTGTTTATTATCGTCTATCTTCTGTTGTTTGCACAATTAGGAGGATTTTTTGACTATGTTTGAAAATTATAAAACTTTTGAAACTACTTATGCAGGTAGAAAGTTAATGGTCGAAACAGGTAAAACTTGTGAGCTATCTAATGGTTCTTGTTGGGTACATTACGGCGATACTGTAGTTATGGCTAATGTAACTGCTAGTGCAAAACCTCGTGAGGGTGTAGATTTCTTCCCACTATCTGTTGACTACGAAGAAAGAATGTATGCAGTTGGTAAAATCCCAGGTTCTTTTACTAAAAGAGAGGGTAAGCCATCTGAAAAGGCTATATTAACCTCAAGAATGGTTGACCGTCCTATTAGACCTCTATTCCCTAAGGACATGAGAAATGATGTATCTGTAGTTATGACAGTTCTATCTGTAGACCCAGATTGCTCTCCTGAAATTGCAGGTATGATAGCTACTTCTATAGCTATATCAATCTCCGATATTCCTTGGAATGGCCCTATAGCTGGTATAAGCGTGGGCTTAGTTGATGGTAAGATTGTATTAAATCCAACTCTTGAACAAAGAGCAGTTACAGACCTTAATCTTACAGTTGCAGGTTCTATGGAAAAGATTGTCATGATTGAGGCTGGTGCTAATGAAGTCGATGACGATACTATGTTAAACGCTATCATGGAAGGCCATAAGGAGATTAAAAAGATGGTTTCCTTTATATCGGACATTCAAGCACAGATTGGTAAGAAAAAGTTTGAATTTGAATCCCAAGAAGTAGACCACGATATGTTTGACGCTATCGAAGAATTTGCTTCCGATAGAGTTAAGTTCGCTCTTGATACTAATGATAAGAACGTTCGTGAAGAAAGATTAAATCCTATTAAAGATGACATTCATGCTAAGTTTGATGAACTATATCCAGAAAAAGAACTTATGATTGATGAATGTATCTATAAACTTCAAAAGAAGATTGTTAGAAATTGGCTCTATGAGGGTAAGCGTGTCGATGGTCGTGGCATTGATGAAATTCGTCCATTAGCTGCCGAAGTTGGTTTAGTTCCTAGAGTTCATGGTTCAGGATTGTTCACTAGAGGACAAACTCAAGTATTAACTATAGCTACTTTAGGTCCTGTATCGGAGTCTCAAAAACTTGATGGTCTTGATGAGGAAGAAAGTAGACGTTATATGCATCATTACAACTTCCCAAGCTATTCAGTGGGTGAAACAAAGCCTAGCCGTGGCCCAGGTAGACGTGAAATAGGTCATGGTGCTTTAGCTGAAAGAGCATTAGCTCCAGTAATTCCACCAGTAGAGGAGTTCCCATACTCACTTAGATTAGTTTCTGAGGTATTATCTTCTAATGGTTCTACATCACAAGGTTCTATATGTGGTTCTACACTAGCATTGATGGACGCAGGAGTTCCAATAAAGTCGCCAGTAGCTGGAATATCATGTGGTTTAATTACTAAACCAGATAGCGACGACTTTATGACTATGGTAGATATTCAAGGTCTTGAAGACTTCTTCGGTGATATGGATTTCAAAGTTGGTGGTACTCATAAAGGTATTACAGCAATCCAAGTAGATATCAAGGTAGATGGCTTGACTTATGATATCATTAAAGAGGCTTTTGCTAAAACTCACAAGGCTAGAAACTACATCTTAGATGAGATTATGTTAAAGGCTATCCCAGAACCTAGAAAAGAAGTTAGCAAGTATGCTCCTAAGATGCTTCAAACTAAAATCCCAGTGGATAAGATTAGAGAAGTTATCGGTCAAGGTGGTAAGGTTATCCAAAAGATTTCTGCTGATTGTGACGTTAAAATTGATATCAATGAGGACGGAAACGTATTTATTAGTGGTATTAATGGCGAAAAGGCTCAAAAGGCTTTATTGATAATCGAAACTATAGCTAACGACCCTGAAATAGGTGCTATCTACAAGGGTAAGGTCGTTAGAATTATGAACTTTGGTGCTTTTGTGGAAATTGCCCCTGGTAAAGATGGTTTAGTTCATATATCTAAGTTGGATAAGGGCAGAGTTGAAAACGTTGAAGATGTTGTATCTATTGGCGATGAAATTGTGGTTAAGGTTATGGAAATAGATAAACAAGGTAGAATCAATCTATCTAGAAAAGACGCTCTTGCAGACTTAGAGGCTAAAAAAAGAAAATAACTTAATTTTCATATATTTCCTTTTATTTTTTGGTTGAGTGGAAACTATTTCACTCAACCTTTTATATTAAAAAACTCTTGACAAGTTAATGTGTTTTATGGGATAATATATTAGAAAGTTCTGTATTATTAAGAAAGGTGTTTTTGCTATGGGCTGGTTCTCAAGAGATAATGATGAAGATATTGATGATATCTATAATAAATTAGATGACATTTATAGTAAGTTGGAAATGCTCGACGTTGTTACAGCTTTTTCTGGTAGACTTTCACGTTTAGAAAAAACATCTACCTATTTAGAAAATGTGTTGATGGAAACCGTTAAAGAATTAGAAAAACGTATTGAAGTTTTGGAAAGTAATAACAATGTTCCTCAAAATAGTATCACTGATGACAGTAAGTCTTCTGATGTGGATAAGGTTAAATATCAAGTAGACTTCTTAAAAGAAGATATTCAAATGCTTAGAAAGTCTTTTAATGATGTTTTAAATCAATCTAAAGATAACGATACTTCTAAAAGTATAAACGATATGAACGATGTTATTAAAAATCTTACTTTAAAGGTATCTTACTTAGAACTCGCTAAGGACAGAACCGATAAAGTCGATAATAATGATATTATACATCTAAAAGATGAGTTATCTAAAAAAGATGACCAAATTAAAGTTCTAAATAAAAAAATAGAGTCTTTAACATACATAATCGAAGAAGATAGTCGCAATATTAAGATGGTCGCTAAACATATTATCGACCAAGCTAATGCTATGAGAAGTCTAAGAGATGAAATCGCTGACTTGAAAAATAAAGATAAAACTTTTCAATAAAAAAATCCACAATAGTTGTGGATTTCTTTTATTGTAAAAATGACTTGCATAATTTTGCAAGTCATTTTTGTATATTAATCTAAGATATATTTTAGTTTGCAGAACCTGGGGCTAAATCATCAATAAGACCTAGTAAGTACTTTTTAAGTTTTAGTAAGTCATTGGATTTAACATTACCATCATGAGTAACATCTACATTCTTTAGACCTTGTTCTGGGAAGTCAGTTGGAGCTTCAGCTAGACCTATTAAGTACTTCTTTAATAGAAGTAGGTCGTTAGATTTAACTTGACCATCGCAGTTTATGTCACCCCAAACGATATCTTCAGTAGGTTCACTAGTTGTAGTTTTAGCGGTAGTTGTAACCTTTGGAGTGGTTGTTGTTGGAGCAGGTGTTGTAGTTGTAACCTTTGGAGTGGTTGTCGTTGGAGTAGGTGTTGTAGTTGTAATTTGTGTAGTAGTAGTAACTTCAGGTTCAGTGTAGTAATCTACAGCGATGTTAGTAATCTTAACAGAATCTAAAGTGTTTTCGCCAGAACCAGCATACCAAGCACCGAATTTAACTTCTGCATCATATTCAGGACTGATAAACTTAGCAATATCTTCAGGGATTACCCAAGTTACTTTATAAGTACTGCCACAATCCTCATACATTAGGTTAGCACTTTGATACCAGTTAGTACTTTCAAGTTTATCCTTATCAGTGAAATCATCATTTACGGATACTCCGAAAGCACCAACAAGTTTACCTAAATCACTAGCACCACTTAGAGTGAATGTAACTGCTTTAGGTTGGTCTTTTTCAGTAAGACCTAAATCAGAGAACTTTAGACCTTGCATATCATTGAAACATTCAATGTCAACATCTTTTTCAGCGGTATCAGTATAGTCGTAAGTTCTAGTTAGATTGTAGTTGCAACTAGCTTCCATAACATCGATTTGTTCTGGTTGTTTAGTTACATCTGTAGGGTGATTAGGGTCTTCCCAATCTATCTTGTCCCAATCTCTAGGGTCAACGCCGTACCAGTATTGAACAGATACACTACTCCAAGAGTCATTTTTAATGAAAGGTTTAACATCGTCATAAACGTCCCATTGAAGTTCTAGGTAGTTAGAACCAGTAGCATCTTCACCGATTTCCTTACCACTATTGAAACCGTAATATTTTTTACCATTAGCATTTTCTAATTCAGCATAGTCATCTTCATCGGTAGGGTCGTAAGTACCACTTTCATTGAACCAAATCTTTTTAACGGTGTTGTTTACCTCATCGATAGAACCACTATTGGCGATTTCGCACTCATCCATTACGGAAATACCTGCACCAATTTGAACTTGATACATAGGGTCATCACTTTGGAAGGTAAATCTAAAGTGATTAATATCAGCATCACTAGGCATACCGAAATCTTCAGAGAACATAAAGTTATTACTATTAGTGATTTTATCGTTACCTCTGTCAGTATCGTATTGACCTATTTTTTCAGGTTTCCAAGTTTGGTCTAAGATAATAGGTTCATTACCCTCATCATAAGCAGACCATTGTCCACCTTGATTGATAGTTACAGTCTTAGTACCAGTTGCAGAAGTAGAATCTATTAAGTTGCTATCTTTTGTAGCGTTGTCAGTACCAGCAGTTATGTCTGTCCAACCACATTGAGCATCTGCTGGCATTTCATGAGATGGATTATCTGGTTTTTCAGTTGAACTTCCAGTACCAGTAGATATACTTCCACTAGTGGATATTGTAGCCTTTAAAGTAGATACATCTTGCATTTCTTCTTTACCACTAGACCAATCTGCGTAGTAAGTCAACATAATTTGAACATCTTCCACGTTTTTAGGAACTTTTACAGTAACAGATGTCTTTCCACTAGCATCAAACTTTTGTTCTTCCCATGTATCATATTTACCAACCCATTTTTGAGTAGTATTATCATAATAGCCAACTTCACCAGAAGTAGTAGCACCACTTTTACCACCTGTAAAGTTTACAGTAACGGTATCGCTAGTTAGACCAGTAGTATCTACATGTAATATTAAAGTACCATCTTTATTGATTTCTGTATCTTTAATTGTAAGGTTAGAACCACTAGTAGGTGGTGTAGTAGTAGATGGAGTCTTAGTAGTAGTTGTCGTTGGTGTAGTAGTAGATGGTGTTTTAGTAGTGGTAGTAGTATCACCAGAAGAACTCTTACCAGATTCAACACTTGCTTTTAAAGAAGATTTATCTATAAGAACTTCTTTACCAGATGACCAATCTGCACAGTAAGTTAGCATAACTTGAACATCTGAAACGCCCTTAGGAACTTTTACAGTAACAGATACGTTTCCACTAGCATCGAACTTTTGTTCTTCCCATGTATCATATTTACCAACCCATTTTTGAGCAGTATTATCCCAATAACCAACTTCACCAGAAGTAGTAGCACCAGTTTTACCGCCTTTAAAAGTAATAGTGACAGTATCAGTGGTTAATTTAGTAGTATCTATATGTACTATACCAGTATCGGTACCATCTTTATTGTCTTTAATCTCGTATGTTGAGGATACTGTTTCTGCGTAAACATATGAAGTATTATTAAATATTCCTGTACTAGCAAAGATTTGTCCAGATGCACAAATCAAAACTGCTGCACAACCGATTGCCAAAGCCTTGAAGTTATTCTTTGAATTTGAGTTAAACATAAAAAAAATCAATCCTTCCTAATAATAATAAATATAAACAGAATATTTTCAAAAAACATTCTATATTTATAAATTATAACTCAAAATGATGGAAAAATGTTTAAATTTTTGTGAACATTACACCAAGTAAATGTACAAAATTACAGTTGTCAATTTGTACATTTTAACCAAAACGGAATAAAAAAGAACCTCTTACTAAGGTATAGCAAGAAGTTCTTTAAAATATTGAAATCTAAAAGATTATGCAAGACCTAATAACATCTTTTTGAGTTGTAGTAAGTCATTAGATTTAACATCGCCATCACCATTAATATCGGCATTAGCAAGTTGTGAAGTAGTTAAATCTTCTAAACCTAGTAGATACTTTTTAAGCATTAGTAAATCGTTAGACTTAACAGAACCATCACCATTAACGTCGCCTACCAATGTAGCAGAACCAGTGTTTCTTGATGTACTTGTTGCCGTTACTGTAGGTGTTGGATTGTATACTGTCGTAGTCTTAGTAGTTACTGTAGTTGGATTTGTAGTAGCACCATTATTAGTTACAGATACATTTAAACTACTCTTATCAAGATTTTTTTCTACACCAGTAGACCAATCTGCGTAGTAAGTTAGCATGATTTGAACATCTTTAGTATTCTTAGGAACTTTAACCCCAGTGATAGTCAAGTTACCATTACCATCGAACTTCTTTTCAGCCCAATCGAAGTATTTGCCAACCCACTTTTGAGAATTGTTATCCCAATAGCCAACTTCACCAGAAGTAGTAGCACCAGGTTTACCACCAGTCATAGTAACAGTAACGGTGTCGTTATCGTCTGTATCCACATGGATTTTAAGAACGTCAGTACCGTCAGTATTCTTTTCTAGTTCTGTCTTAGTTAAGATATTCTTTCCACCACTTTGACTTCCAGTAGTTGTACTTGTTGAAGTATATGATGTAACATATGGTGAAGATGTAACTGTTGTAACTGTTGTATTAGTACTACCAGTACCACTAGTTACAGATACATTTAAACTACTCTTATCAAGATTTTTTTCTGTACCAGTAGACCAATCTGCGTAGTAAGTTAGCATAATTTGAACGTCTTTAGTATCCTTAGGAACTTTAACTCCAGTGATAGTTAAGTTACCATTGCTATCGAACTTCTTTTCTTCCCAATCATCTACAGAACCAACCCATTTTTGAGCATTATTATCCCAATATCCAACTTGACCAGAAGTAGTAGCACCAGGTTTACCACCAGTCATAGTAACAGTAACGGTATCATTGTCATCTGTATTTACATAGATTTTAAGAACGTCAGTACCGTCAGTATTTTTTTCTAAGTCTGTCCTAGTCAAGATATCCTTGCCACCACTTTGACTTCCAGTAGTAGTAACCGTAGGTGTTGGATTTGTTACAGAATTAGAAGTACTTGTTGTAGTTGTAGTAGTTGTAGTAGAAGTAGTTGTAGTAGTAGTTACATCTGGAACTTTTGAACCATTAACACCTACTATAGAACTATCTACAGATTGACCACTACCATACTTTAAGTATAGACCAGCTAAAGCACCAGCAAAACCTGCATTGTAGTCCAAAGTTACTTCAGTGTATTCGTATTCGCTGATATTATCATTGAATGAGCCATCTTGTTTAGGACCACCAACTAATGCACCTATTAAAGTATGTCCCATCTCTATGTGAGTATTTTCCTTAGGGAAAGTACTCAAACCACTTGCAGCACGGTGATGAGCGTTAGTAACAGAATTATCACTAAAGCCAGTAATATAGCATTGATTTTTATTATTACCACCCATTAAATAATCCATTTGAGATTTTGCCCATGTACCATACTTATCAGTACCATTTATTTTATCATAAGCAAGACCTACTAGTTGCATAGCGGTATTGTATCTAGCACTGCCCCAGTTATCAAAGCAAACGTAACCGCCATCTAGGGTAGTTTTGCTTTGGAAAGATGTCATAGTCTTTTCAACTTGTTCCATCATTTGAGAGTTTAAAGAACCCCAATCCAAATGTTGATTGTTATTGATACCGCTACTTAGTTGACCAAAGATAAGATTTACTACAGGCCACATATTACCCCAACATAGAGGCCAATCGCTACAGAATTTATAAGCATCACCAGTATCATTTAAGAATTGGTTAGCATCAGTAACATAAGATTGGTCACCAGTAACAGTATATAGAGCAGCAGCAGCCCACATTAAGTCATCAATGTAGCTATCGCTAGTGTAGAATGGAGTAGTTCCATCAGTAGCGACTTGCTTGCTATTGGATTTTGCAAATTCATATAGAGCCTTTGCGTAAGTTAAAGATTCAGTATCACCAAAGTTCTTGTAGTGGAATGCCAAAGCACCAACAGTATTAGCAACTATATCGGTAGCTGGATTGCTTGAAGTTGCCCAGTAAGTAGGTCTGTTGATATTTTGACTTTCTGGTGAACACCATTCATCATGGTCGGAATTTCCTTCGCCTACTTGATAACAGAAAGCTGTAACTTTACCGTTTTCCATTACTGTACAGTTCTTGAAGTAGTTCGCAAAGTATGTAGATATAGTTTTCATGTGGTCAGCTTGACCAGTTTGAGTATAAGCATCTTTAAACTCATAGTAACCCCAACCTAATACAGATGCAGAATAGGCTTGAGGTAAACCAAACTTAACGTGGTCACCTGCATCGTGATATCCACCAGATACGTCTACAGACTTACCATTTGGAGCAGTAGCATTAGCGTCATCTGTATGACAGTTACCACGCCAATCCATAGCAGAGTAGTTATCTACTTCAGTACCACACATATTAGCATCGTATAGATACATGGAGTATTGTAAACCCTTTGCGTAGTTGTAATCTGCTGCCTCAACCTTTACGGTCGCATTAGATGGCATAAACGCAAAACCACTCGCAGATACGATTAAAGCACAACCTATTGCGATTGCTTTAGAACATCTTTTTGAAATCTTACCCATTATAAAAAATCTCCTTAATAAATATTAAACGTTTAAGTGAAATGTTCTTTTTTCACAAACCGAAAAAATACTATTCATATTATACAATATTTTTAAAGAAAATGGAATATATTTCTGAAATGTTTACAAATTGTTTTCAATTTAAGGCTTGTAAGTATGAGTGTTAATCGTTTAAGTAGAATAATATGTATTTTATAAAGTTTTGAATTTATAATAATACTATCAATGTAAACGTTTAACATATTAAAATATGGTATTTTTATTAGATTTTGAAAATAATATCTTTTATTGGAACTTTTGCATATAATATGTAGAAAGAGGTGATTTTTTATTATGACTAAAGTATTAATGGTATCATTAACGTTTGCAAATAAGTCTAAAAGTATATTTTCAAAGTTGGGATATACTTGTAACATACTTCACAAAGTTAAACCTAATGGTTGTGAGTATGTTCTAATTGTAGATGCTCCTAAAAATATGGTATCTTCTACTCTAAAAGAAGAGGGCATTCCTATAAAAGAACTTTTATAGGAGGTGAATTTTAATTGCTAATTAATTTTGATAATTCAGCTACAAGTTATCCAAAGCCCAAACAAGTTATAAACGCCGTCAACTTTGCAGTGGAAAGGTGTGGTGGTAATGCTGGACGTGGTGGACATAGACTATCTATGATATCTTCTGAACAGGTTTACTCTACTAGAGATACTATTGCTAACTTTTTCGATGCCTCATCGGAGAATGTAGTATTTACTCAAAACTGTACGCAATCGTTGAATACTGCTATATTTGGAACTCTAAACAAAGGCGACCATGTGGTAATTAGTTGTTTAGAACATAATTCAGTATCAAGACCTATATACTATCTAAGTGAGAATAACTATATAACCTATAGTGTATTCAATGTAGGTTCAACGGATACAGAAACCATTCAAAATTTTAAAATGGCGTTGAAATCCAATACTAGATTGGTAGTTACCACCATAGGTAGTAACGTGACTGGACAGATATTGCCTTTTAAATCTATAGGAGAAATATGTCAGCAAAGAGGCATTTGCTACATTGCAGATGGCTCTCAAGGTAGTGGAATTATTCCAATATCATTAAAACATGATAGTATAAATATTCTGTGTACTTCGGGACATAAGTCCTTGTATGGTTCGTCATCGTCTGGAATATTAATATCCGATGGTAAGTATAAGATACGTCCTTTAATGTTCGGAGGTACTGGAAGTACTTCCACACAACTAGAACAGCCAAACTTCTTGCCAGATAGCTTGGAAAGTGGTACTTTAAATATAGTTGGAATAGTATCTTTAAAATCTGGAATAGAGTTTATATCCAATATGGGAATTAATAAAATATTTGAACACGAAAAGAAGTTATGTGAAATATTTATCAATGGAATTAAAGATATTCCAAATATAGTTATATATAGAAATAGTACTGCGAACTATCTGCCAATAGTATCTTTTAACATCGATGGAGTTCCATCAAATGAGTTAGGAGAGTATCTAAATAGCAGAGGTTTTTGTTTAAGAGATGGTTTTCATTGTTCAGCACTTGCTCACGCATATTTAGGAACTAACAACGGTACTGTTAGATTTTCACCGTCTATATTTAATACTCCAAAGGAAGTATATCTTTTAGTTGCAACTCTAAAAAAATTTGATTACAATATTAAAAATTAGATTACAATTTGAAAAAACTCTTGAAATGATATCTATTTAGTAGTAAAATAGTATTATAGTTTAATTATACTTTAGAGCGTTATAAGGGCGTCTATATATGTACGCCCTATTCGTTCTGTTATTATGTTAGTTATTCTGTATTCAATAATATAAGGGAAGTGAGTAAACTGTCTTTTTCAAGTATTTCGGACTACATATATGATGCTTTAGGTACTATTTTAAGTGTAATACAATCTATAACCTTAGTAGATGTTATAGATATTCTACTGTTGACACTATTGATATACTATCTGCTAAAAATTATTAGGGAAACTAGAGCAGGACAACTTTTAAAGGGTGTCGCTTGGATTATTATTGTATATCTTATATGTAAGACTGTCGGGTTAAAATCCATGACGTTCTTGCTGGATAATACTTTAAATATCGGCTTGATTGCTATTCTAATAATGTTCCAACCAGAACTACGCAGAGCGTTAGAAAAATTTGGTAGTACTAATATGTCAAAATTAAATCTATTTTCTTTTATGAATGAACAAGTTGCAACTCCAATAGAAAAATGGCAGTATGCCATAGATATGATATGTCTATCATGTGAAGAACTTTCGGCATCTACGACGGGAGCGTTGTTCGTATTGGAAAGAAAGTTCAAATTAGACGTTCAAATTAAAACTGGTACTATTATGAACGCTACACCTAGTAAAGAGTTATTTGGTAATATATTCTATCCTAAAACACCTCTACATGATGGTGCGGTGATTATGCGTGATGGTATGATTTTGGCTGCTGCTTGTTTTCTTCCTAAACCTGAACGTGAAGAGTATATAGATAAAAAGTTGGGTTCACGTCATAGAGCTGCCATAGGTATGAGTGAAAATTCCGATGCTATTATAGTAGTAGTATCTGAGGAAACTGGAACTATTTCTGTAGCCGAAAACGGCGTAATCACTAGAGGATTTAACAAAGATACTCTAAAAGATTATCTAACTAAAAAAATAATACCAGAACCTGACCCAGTTCCAAATAATTCCAAGTTTAGTAAAAATTCTATAAAAAGTAAGTTTAAGAGTAAAAAGGAGCAATCAAAAGATGGAAAAAATAATTAATTATCTTCAAAAACAGCTCCACAACTTTAAAAAGTCGTCACCTAGACAGCTTTTGTGTGCCTTTGGAATTGCTTTTATAAGTTGGTATATAATAACGGTTACAATGTACTCTACTATAGATAAAACTATAAGCAACATTCCTTTAGAAATAGATATCTCTAATACTTCTGCTGAAATGAATGAATTAAGTGTCATATCACAAGATGTTGAAAAGGTTAGAGCTAAAATCACTGGCGAAAGAACCAAAATAGGAAACATAAAAAGTGACGATTTAGTCGCTAAAGCTGTGGTCGAAAATGTTACTCAAGCTGGAACTTATGAACTATCAATAAGAGTTACCTCTAAAGATGGCAACCAAAGTTATGAGGTAAAGACTATAGAACCTAGTTACGTTACCGTAGAGTTCGACAAGTATATTACTAAAGATGTTCCTATAACTGTAGATGCTCCTAAAATTAAAGCTAAAGATGGCTATATTATGGACGAAAATTCTCCTACAGTTACTCCATCTACGATTAGTATAACTGGCCCTCAAAAACAAGTCGATAGCATTAACAGACTTACAGTAAAAGTTTCAGAAAGTAAAGAACTTGATAATTCTTATACATATCATAGTACTAATATAGACGATTGGACAATCTATTCCGAAAATGATAGCGAAATTAATTTTGATGGCTTAACTTTCGATTTGAAAGATATTCAAATAGACTTCCAAGTATACATGACCAAGACTTTAAAACTAAAGTATTCTGTAATAAATGCACCATCTAGCGATTTTATTCCAGAGTTTGTTATGAGTGATAAAGAAATAGTAGTGGCTTCCTCAGCTAGTTCGTTGGAAAAGTTAGAAGAACTATCCTTTGAAATAGATATGCGTGAAGTAACTGCCGACTACTCTAAAACTTTCAATATTGAACTTCCTACGGCTTGTAGAAACATATCTAATATTGATACTGTTACGATATCGCTACCGAAAAATGAGTACTCTACTAGAGAGTTCACTAACTTGAACAACTTCGTATTTACAAACGTTCCAGATGGTTTTGATATTCAAGCCGTTACCAGTGGTTTAGCGTTGGAAGTAGTTGCTCCTACATCTGTTATAGATGAGATTAATCAAGATGACTTTGTGCTTAAAGTAGATTTAAGTAGTGTTCAAATTACTGGAAATCTGTTTAATGCACCAGTTACAATTCAGTTACCAGACTATCCAAATGCTTGGTGTTTAGGAAAACATAATGCCGTATTAAAAGCTGTCGAAAAGACTTCGGAAGTTACTACTATTAGTACATCTAATATCCTAGATACTCAAACTTTAGATAGTACCTCTGCTACTACTACAAATTAGATATTAAATAATCATATCAACTAAGGAAACGATTGTTTTAAAAATCGTTTCCTTATATTTTGGTTGAAATTTTTATTATCCTATGATATAATTAATCATTGTGAAAGGAAGTGAACTTTATTATATAATGTTGCCTATGCTTTGTGTAGTGGCAAGTTATACATTCTGTTCGTATAGTGATAAGTATTTTATATCTAAAGCAAAGATGTCTAGTAATACGTTTACTTTTTTCTTATCGCTATCCATGTTGGTATTTATGGGAATGTATCTGCCATTCGATTTCTATTTTTATCCAAACGTTGAAACCATAGTACTCATTGGAGTGTTTACCATCTGCAAAATATTAGAGTTTAAACTTACGGCGTTCACGTTGACAGAACTATCTGCATTTGAATTGAAGGCTTGGTTAGGTTTAGGAGTATTTATATCTTACTTATACGATGTAATATTTAATGGAGTATCTTTTAGTATAATATCTCTAACTTTTATTGCTATGACTATTACTGGATTGTTTTTAATCGCAAAAGATGGCTCTAAAAAGATTGACTACAAAAAGATATCTTTAGGTTTAGTTGGAGTTGTATTTGCAAAATCTGGTTATGGAATAGTTATTCATAGATTAAAAGATACTTGCAGTAGTACTCTAGCTATGTGTATTGCGTTTGCTCTTATATGTTTTGGAATGTTATTCTTTTACAATCCAGTACAAGAGTTTAAAAAGCGTCCAAAAGATATAGCAAAGCTATCAGCCGTTAGAGTAGTGAACACTATCGGTTCTTTGATTGAAAACTATGTCGCTCAAATTAGTGTTATAAGCTACTCTTTGATACAACCTCTAATATTGATTGTAATGTTCTTGATAAACATTCTAAAGCACGAAAAAACTTCGCCTAGAGGCATCATAGGTGGAATTATTTGCATTACTGGAATAATATCACTTCAACTTACTAGAAATATTTGATACTTATTATAAAATATACACAAAAAAATAAAAAAAGTTGGTTCAAATATATTGAAAATAATTCTAAATTGTGATATAATATTAGTGTATTTAAATAAGTACGGAAGTTTGCTTTAAAATTTCAATGGGATATTCTTATTGCACCGCAAAACAGTAAGAATGTCGATAGTTTAATCATATTTTGCGGAGAAATGAGGATTTTAAAATGCCAAAGTGTAAAAAATGTGGTCAAAAGATGCCTAAAGGTTTTAGTTATTGTGGTGCTTGTGGTGCTGATATGCTAACTGGTATGATACCTTGGTCTAAAAAAGAAGATACTTCAGAAAGTTCCACTAATAATAAGACATCTAATACTAGTGCAACTCCAAAGGTTTCGATGGCTACTAGTCAAAATATAGATAAATTTATAGATACTACTCCAAAAGTTCCACGACAACCAGTGAACAGAGTAACTCCACCACCACAACAGAAGTTCACACCAGTACAGACTCCACAAGCTACTCCAAAGGTAGAACCAATTCAAGTGCAGAAACCTGCATATGTGCCAAAACCTACTCCAGATGCTACTCCAGTTGAAATGATTAAAATTCCAGATGTTACTAATTTAAATCAAGATGATGCTAGAGCTAAGTTAGAAAGTTTAGGATTTAAAGTATCTATAACTACAGAAAACTCTAACATTATAAAGCCTAACTTGATAATGTCGCAAAACGTTCGTGTAGGAACAGCCGTCACTAAAGGTTCGGAAGTAAAGCTAGTATCCAGTGTAGGAACATGGTCGGATTGGTCTTTAGATAAGGTCTTAGATACCAATATGTACATAGTTGAACAGAAAAAAGAGTTCCGTTTCCGTAGCAGAACTAGAGAGATTGAAACTCATGAAAGTACTGAGAGAAATCTTCCTGGATATACTTGCATAGACCAAAAAACTTTATACTCCGATTGGGAAGATGAAGGATATTATACTACTGAGGATAGACCTACTTCCGAAACTTGTGATATAAGTACTAATCTAATAGGCTTTAAGTATTGTGGATACTCTTATGTAGGTAGGGACTATCAAATAGATATGTGTTATAGTACTAAGCAATCTGCTTTGATATTTAATCCTAACACTAAATCAGAAGATTGGGAATATATTGAAAATGTTCTATATCAAGACGTTCCTAGTGAAACAGTCGATTGGTATCCTAACGATGACAACGAAAGATTAACTCCTGCTGGTGATAAGATAGACTGTAATATAAAGATGACATCTTACTTTATAGATGGTAAACGTTATGCTATGAAGTATGGTTCTTTAAGTACAGAATGGTTCTTGTATCATAGAAGAACTGCTATTGAAACTCTATACACTTACAAAAGAGAGTATTTCACTGAATGGTCTGGTTGGTCTAACTGGTCGGATAGTGCTCCTAAACAGGACGAACTCAACGAAGTAGAGGCTAGAATACTATATCGTGCTAGAAGAAAGACTTCCAAAGAGTTATAAGGTTTACATATTAAAATCCCTTGGAATTATATCCAAGGGATTTTTTTAGCTTATAGAAACTTTTCCACAATTTTTAATAGCTAACTTGCCGTTATTATCGTATATATATACTTTGTCGCCATGTTTTATATTTTCTAGGAGTATCTGTTCCGATAGGGGAGTTTCTATACTTTCGGATATTCTACGTTTTAAAGGTCTAGCACCGTACTCTTTGGTGGATTTTTCTAATGCTAGAAGTTTAATAGCACTGTTATCGAAAGATAGTTCTATACCAATCTTACTAGCACGAACTTTTAACTCATTTAGAAGTTTATTAGTAATGCCCTCCAATTGAGGAGTTTGCAACTTTTCAAAGACTATAATATCATCTAAGCGATTTAATAGTTCTGGTTTGAAGTGTTGTTTAGCTTTAGCTATGACTCTGTTTTTAATAGTGGAAATTTCATCTGTTTGATTAAATCCAATATCGGATTTATTAGTCAAATCCGAACCTATATTAGATGTAATTATTATTATAGTATTTCTAAAGTTTACTTTTCTACCAGAACTATCTGTTAGATATCCTTCGTCTAATATTTGCAGTAGTACGTTTGATACGTCTGCATGAGCCTTTTCAATCTCATCAAATAGGACTATACTATAAGGTTTTCGTCGAACTTGTTCTGTAAGCTGTCCACCATCTTCGCAACCGACGTACCCAGGGGGAGAGCCTATTAGCTTTGATATGGAATGTTTTTCCATATATTCAGACATATCAAATCTAATTAGACTATCTTCGCTATCAAAGAGTTGGTTTGCTAGAGCCTTAGATAGTTCAGTCTTACCTACTCCCGTAGAACCCAAAAATAAAAATGAACTTATTGGACGGCGTTCATCTCTAAGACCACATCTATTTCTAGCGATGGCATCTGCTACAGATTTTACTGCTACATCTTGACCAATTACAACCTTTTTTAGAGTATTTTCCAACTCCAAGATTTTAGCATTTTCCGATTTGGAAGTCTTTGCTACTGGAATACCACTCCAAGCAGAAGTGATATCGCAAATATCTTGTTTGGTGACATAAATATTCTTGATAGTTTTTTCTTCGGAGTATATAGAACGGTGTAAATCTTCCAAAGTTATCCTATTAGATTTATTATAATCTTGTTCAAACTCTTTAAGCTGAGGTATCTTTGTACTATTAGATACTTTTCTTAACTTAGCACGAGAACAAGCCTCATCTAATAGGTCGATAGCCTTATCGGGAAGATATCTGTCGTTTATATACCTAGTGGAATGTGTAACTGATAGTTTTAAGACATCATCTGGAATTATTACATTATGATATTTTTCATAGTTAGGTCTTAAACCTTTTAAGATGTGTATAGTCTGTTCTTCCGATGGTTCTTCTACTAATACTGGTTGAAATCTACGTTCAAGAGCGTTATCTTTTTCAATTTCGTGACGATATTCCGAAGTGGTAGTAGCACCAATCACTTGAATTTCACCTCTAGCTAGTTGAGGTTTAAGTATATTGGAAGCATCTACAGCACCTTCGGCAGCACCTGCACCCACTATAGTATGAATTTCATCTAAAAATAGAATGATATTTCCTTGTTTAGTTACTTCATTGATACACGTTCTAATGCGTTCCTCAAAGTCACCTCTGTACTTAGCACCTGCCAATAGAGATGGAATATCTAAGGAGAAAATATTCTTCTTTTTAAGGTTATCGGGGACGTTGCCATTTACAATCAATTGAGCCAAACCCTCAACTATAGCAGTCTTACCTACACCAGCCTCACCGATTAAACATGGATTGTTTTTAGTCCTACGGGAGAGTATCTGTATAACTCTTTCAATCTCTTTATCTCTGCCGATTACTGGGTCGAAACGTTTTTTATAAGCCTGTTCAGTTAAATTCTTGCCATACTTAATTAGAGTGCTTATCTGACGATTGTCTATTTCGTTAGCAGGATTTATAGTCTTATCCTCATTTATGCCCGAACTGTTACTATTAGAGCAATCTTTAAGTAGCTTATTTATATTCACGCCTAAAGATTGCAATATTAAGTTGGCAGTACAATTTTTTTCTTTCAAAATAGCCTCAAGGATATGTTCTGTACCTACTAACTTCATTCCCGAAAGTTTAGAGTTTTCGGAAGAACGTGAAAGTATTCTACATAGAGCAGGAGTCATACATTCATAAGTAAGAATGAGTTCCTCACCAGTACCAACGGTGCTTTTTATCTTGTCGGATACATTCTTTTCGGTTATTCTATAAGATGCTAACGTTATAGATGCTGTATTAGTACCTTCTTTAATTAATCCCAATAACAGATGTTCACTTCCGACATAAGTATGTCCCATACTGCCACTAATCTTTATAGCCAAGTTTATGGAAGTAATAGCCTTAGAAGTGAATAAATCCAAATTGTACATTAAATCCCACCCATCTAAAAATATTATTAAACAATGTCAATACATCTAGGAACGCCTTACAGGACGTTCCTAAGATGGTTATACATATTATAACTTCACCTAATAATTTTATCATATAAACATAAGATTTATTTGTCACTTTATGGGATAAGTTTTAAAAATTTAATAAAAATTTTTCTTTGTAAAATTTGCATAAAACTTTTCAACATATATAATATAAATCGATACATGAGGTATCTAATTAAGGAATATCTGCCATAAAATTCAAAAATATATGAGATGTTTTTTGGACAAACTAATTATTGTTAGCCTATCTAAACGTAGCCCAACAGTATAGTATAATATTCATATTTACTAATATTTATTCATAGATTTTAAAAATTTTATACATCTAAGAGTTTCTATCGTACATTTCTTTTAGAGTAGAAAGAGCCTTTTTTTCTATCCTAGAAACGTACGAACGAGAGATGTTTAACATTTTAGCTACTTCACGTTGAGTTAGAGGTTCGTTGCCAAAAAGACCGTACCTATGTGTAATTATTTCTAATTCACGAGGATTGAGAGCCTTATTAATAAAGTCGTATAACTGTTCGGAACGGATTAACAAGTCAACATCGTCATGAATGTTTCTATCATCAGCCATGATATCCATTAAAGTTAAGGCATTTCCGTCCTTGTCAACGTCTATAGGTTCGTTGATACTAATATCGTTAAGACTTTTCTTAGCATACCTAAAATGCATAAGTATTTCATTAGATATACATTCTTAAATGCACTAAAATATTAAAAAAATATTTTTTTATCGAATAGTGAATATTACTGTTGACATTATGAACAAAATAGGTTATACTATAAATACAAGGAATATATTAAATATCCCTTATGGAAAACAAGGAGGAATTATTGTTGAATATTCAAGACACTAAAGAATGGTATGGTTTTAATGAAGGTAGATGGTGTAATTCTATCAACGTAAGAGATTTTATCTTAAAGAATTTTACACCTTACGATGGCGATGAATCTTTCCTAGAAGGCCCTACAGATGCTACTAATAAACTTTGGGAACAAGTTATGGACCTATCTAAGAAAGAAAGAGAAGCAGGTGGAGTTCTTGATATGGATACTAAGGTTGTATCTACTATCACTTCCCACGGTGCAGGATATCTAAATAAGGATTTAGAGCAAATAGTAGGTTTCCAAACTGATAAGCCTTTTAAGCGTTCTCTACAACCTTTTGGTGGTATCAAGATGGCTCAAAATGCTTGTAAGACTAACGGCTACGAAGTAGACCCTGAAATAGTTGACATCTTTACTAAGTACAGAAAGACTCACAACCAAGGCGTATTTGATGTTTATACTCCAGAAATGAGAAAGGCTCGTCACAACGCTATATTAACTGGTCTTCCAGATGCTTATGGTAGAGGTAGAATTATCGGCGACTACAGAAGAGTTGCTCTATACGGTGTTGATAGACTTATCGAAGATAAGAAGGAACAATTTGCTAATACTTTAGTAAGAATGACTTCTAAGACTATCCGTTTACGTGAAGAACTATCTGAACAAATTAGAGCATTAGGCGAACTAAAGCAATTAGGTCAAATCTATGGCTATGATATCTCCCGTCCTGCACAAAACGCTAAGGAAGCTATTCAATGGTTATACTTTGGCTATCTAGCTGCAGTTAAGGAACAAAACGGTGCTGCTATGAGTATCGGTAGAACTTCTACATTCTTAGATATCTACATTGAACGTGATATAAAGAATGGTGTAATTACTGAAAAACAAGCACAAGAATACATCGACCACTTTATTATGAAGTTAAGACTTGTTAAGTTCGCAAGAACTCCAGAATATAACTCATTATTCTCTGGTGACCCTACTTGGGTAACTGAGTCTATCGGTGGTATGGCTCTTGATGGTCGTTCTTTCGTAACTAAGAACTCCTTTAGATATCTACACACTCTTGATAACCTAGGTACTGCTCCAGAACCAAACATGACTATTCTATGGTCTACTAAGCTACCTATCCACTTCAAGAACTATTGTGCTAAGATGTCCATTAAGTCTTCATCTATCCAATACGAAAACGACGATATGATGAGAGTAACTCACGGTGATGACTACGCAATCGCTTGTTGTGTATCTTCAATGAGAGTTGGTAAGGAAATGCAATTCTTTGGTGCAAGAGCAAACCTTGCTAAGTGCTTACTATACGCTATCAACGGTGGTGTGGACGAAAGAACTTTCGAGCAAGTTGGTCCTAAGTACAGACCAGTTGAAGGCGATTATCTAGATTATGATGACGTTATGGCTAAGTACAAGGATATGATGGAATGGTTAGCTGGTCTATATGTTAATACTCTAAACGTAATCCACTATATGCACGATAAGTATGCTTATGAAAGACTTCAAATGGCTCTACACGATAGAGATGTTAAGAGATGGTTCGCTACTGGTGTTGCTGGTGTTTCTGTTGTTGCTGACTCCTTATCTGCTATTAAGTACGCTAAGGTTAAATGTATCAGAAACGAACAAGGCATAGTTGTTGACTACGAAGTAGAAGGCGACTTCCCTAAGTATGGTAACAATGATGACAGAGTTGACCAAATCGCTGTAGATATCGTTAAGACTTTCATGAATGATATTAGAAAGCATCACACTTACAGAGATAGTATTCCTACAATGTCTATCCTAACTATTACATCTAACGTAGTATATGGTAAGAAGACTGGTAATACTCCTGATGGTAGAAAGATGGGCGTTCCACTAGCTCCTGGTGCTAACCCAATGCACGGTAGAGATACTCATGGTGCTACTGCATCACTATCTTCTGTAGCAAAGTTACCATTCCGTTATGCTCAAGATGGTATTTCTAACACATTCTCAATTATTCCAGGTGCTTTAGGTAAGGACGACAAGGTATTCATGGGCGACCTAGACCTTAAGAACTTTGACCCAACTCAAGTAGATTGCGGTTGTTGCGAAGATACTATTGAAGAATAATTATTGTCTTAATTTCGGTTATAATTTCCTTGTGTCAAACGCTCTTATTTGGAGCGTTTAACACAACGGATTATTATATACTAAATGTGTATACGTTCTAAAACTTTAAGAACTGTATTTTTAAGGAGGATTTTATCATGGCTGAAGTAAATCAAAAGCAAATAGATAATCTAGTAGGTCTACTAGATGGTTATGTTGAAAAAGGTGGTCACCACCTAAACGTTAACGTTCTTAACAGAGAAACTCTTCTTGATGCTCAAGCACACCCAGAAAAGTACCCTCAATTAACTATTCGTGTATCTGGTTACGCTGTAAATTTCATTAAGTTGACTAAAGAACAACAAGATGACGTTATCTCAAGAACTTTCCACGAAGCTCTATAATATAAAAAATTAATATTTTTATATTGGGCGGATTTATATATCCGCCCTTATTGTATGAAAATTTATCGTTGAGGTGATTTTTTATGGTTAAAGGATATATCCATTCTACAGAATCTTTTGGTACTGTCGATGGCCCTGGTATTAGGTTCGTTGTATTTATGCAAGGGTGTCCTATGCGTTGCCTTTACTGCCATAACCCAGATACTTGGCGTACTACTGGTGGTACTGAAGTTACTGTAGATTATATTATTGACCAATTTCTATCTTATAAAGAGTTCATGAAAGATGGTGGTATCACTTTAACAGGTGGCGAACCTCTTCTACAAATGGATTTCGTTATAGAAGTGTTTAAAGCCTGTAAGAAGAAAGGTATTCACACTTGCTTGGATACCTCTGGTATTACTTTCAATCCTAAAGATACTTCTAAGTTCGATGAACTTATTAAGTATACTAACCTTGTTATGCTAGATATTAAACACATTGATGAACAAAAACACAAAGCTTTAACGGGTCATTCCAATAAGAATATTTTGGCTTTCGCTGAATATCTTAGAGATAATAACATAGACGTTTGGATTCGTCATGTAGTAGTCCCTAATGTAACTCAAAATGATGACGACCTCTATAGATTAGGTAGATTCTTAGGTACTCTAAAGAATATGAAGGCTCTTGATGTGTTACCATATCATACTATGGGTAAGGTAAAGTATGAAAAGTTGGGCATGGAATATCCTTTAGGCGATATCCCTCCACTTTCCCAAGAGGACGCTATTAAAAGCAGAGATATTATCTTTCGTGGTATAGTAGATACTATAAAAGAAGAAAAGTCGCATAAAAAAGATTAATATATGTAAGTAAATCATCATATAATGTTATGGTGATTTATTTATGCGTAAGTCTGAACCGATAGATTTAGAATTATCAGTATGTGATAAAATCTTTCTGCAAAGTATGATTAACACCATATTTTTAAGGACTCTAAAGTATAAACTAGATAACTCTAATGCTAGTTACAAAGAAAAAATTTCTTATATTGATAGCATTATTAAAAGTTTAAAATCGGGTTGATATAACATCAATCCGATTTTTCTATATATATTCTTTTTCTACACATTAAGTCTATCTATAGAGTGTCAATTTTGTTTATATTAATACAGTAATTTCATCAAAACGCCAACCGTCATCTGTTTTGACAAGAACATACTTACAAGTTCTTACTTCGTAAGGCACGGTAGGTTCTTGATTATAGAAGTAATCACCAGTATACATATCGAATCCATCGTCATCAGTTTGATAGTAAGCATCTGCATGAAATTCTATTCTGTCATCGGTTTGACTATCTAGTACAAACGTGTGACCAAGATAGTATATATTTCCACCTCTGGCACCGTTTAAGCCATATGCGTGACCATTTTGTTCAATAAATGAGTTCATATTGATATAGCCATCTATAAAACTTTCAGTTAAATATTGTTCAAAGTACTGTTTAACATCTTGAACGGTGTTTATTTCAGGGCTTTTTATTCTGCTATAAGTATGATTATTGTGAATTATAGTATCTTCTTGAACGTATTCAAATGGAGAGTCAAAAGCGAATCCTTGTACTATAGAGTAGGCATAACATAATAGTTGTTGTTGTTCTTGTGTTAAAAATTGAGGTAGTGTATCTGGATTATTAATATTTATAACATAGTCTAATTGTGGAGTGGCTATATTATATACTTTTTTAGTAGTAACAGGCCCATCTGTTTGAGGAACTACTGTAGTATTGATAATACTATTTGTAGTACTATCAACAGTGGTTTCTACTGGAGTTGTTACCGTAGTAGTAGCAGTAGTAGTAGATGTAGATGTGGTAATCTTAGTAGTATCGGTAGCAGTTTTATCTCCAAGATTTATTATCTTAGTTAGATTATTATAATCCTTGGTTACATCACTAGAAGTTAGTTTATAACAAAGTTTAAGGTTTGTATCTTTATCAAGATTGATATTTATTACTACATATACAGAATTATCTAAATGATACATATCAAAGTATACAAATTTACTTTCTACATAAGCAGTAAAACGAGTATATTCAGTAGCATTTTCAAAACTATTGATATCCATGTTAGCATCATATTGCCAATTAAAAGATTTAAAAAATGCATCATTTATAGTAGATATTTTAGAACTATCTGTAATAGTTGTAGATATTGCAGAACCATCTTTTTGGATATTATAATCTATATCTAATTTATAGTTAGGATTAGAATTAAAATATATAGTATTATTTTTTTCTATAGCATTAAGTATACTGTTATAGTTTTCAAATGTTATTTTATAACAACTATCAATATTTTTACTTTCGTTCATAGCTCTAATATATATATTGGAAGTATCATCTTTAAGATTATAGAAATTTAATACTAAATTTTGATTATTACTACCTAAAGTAAGATTTAATTTTGTAGTTATATCATTATTATTAGGAATAATATCTTGTTTTATCCAAGAAGATGTATTTAAAGTGTTTATTACGTTTAATATATTATTATCCATATCACAATACTTAACAATACTATCGGAACTATATCCTAAAAAGTAGATAAGAGTTAAATCTTGAACATTTACACCGAATATATCTTTAAAGTTATCGTTGCCAACTACACTAGTATTAGATACACTACTATTTAGAGTAGTATCTACAGTAGATGTAGTACTTTCACTTTCAGTAGTAGTAGGTTCTAAGGAGTCATTATCTTTTAATAGATAGTTAAATCCAAAAGCACCTCCACATATTAGAGCCACACAAGTAGCAATTGCTATAAATCGGTTATAGTGAAAACCATTAGATACTTCTACATTATTAGTTTCAACTACATGGTTTGAGTTTTTAGATTGTTCATTATTATTTAAATTTTTACTCATACAAATAACCTCCTCTTTAATACTATTGGGGGCATGAATATCGTTAAAAGTATCAAGATATCTTTTTTTAAAGTTATTCATTAAACAAATCCTCCTCTAGTAGTGATTTTAATTTTTTTCTTGCTCTATGCAAGTACGAGCGAACAGTAGCCTCATTTTTATTTAAAGTTTCGGCAATTTCCTTAGTAGAGTACTCCTCATAGTAGAATAGATGGATAGCTACTCTTTGCATCTTAGGAAGTTGCATTACTGCGTTATATAGTTCTGAGTGCGATTGTTCACTGAAAGATATATTATCATCAAGGGGTTGCGTACGCTGAAACCATGGGGATATTAATAACTTTCGACATTGATTGATAGTGACTTTTATAAGCCATGCTTTAATATGTTCTTTACTGGCAAAATCGACTTTGCTTTGCATATACTTTAGAAATACATCTTGAGTGATATCCTTAGCATCATGAGGATTTTTGCAGTATGTAAGAGCTATTTTATATATCATATCTTGATAAGTGTCGATTATTTCTTCTATGTCCATATTTATAGAATTTATTTTGTCATTTTGATTAATCATAATAATCACTAACCCCCTATGTGATTTCTATATATAATATCTTTTTAGAGGTTGAAATGTTGCACCATTAAAAAATTATTTTTAAAAAATATGCAGAGCATTAAAAAACACTCTGCATGATTTATATTATAATTGCAATTAACAGTATATAGCATTCTCAATACATCTGCTAGAATACGTTGCAAACTTGCTACCTTTGGTGTAATCGAATGTAGATACGGCTTTTATAAGTCCTATAGTACCTATAGATATAAGTTCATCTTGATTTTGTGATTGTGAATAGTACTTTTTAATAATATGTGCTACCAATCTAAGATTATGTTCAATTAACTTATGTCTAGCTGAGGTATCGCCTTGTTGCATCTTTTTGAAACATTCTAGTTCTTCATCTGGCGATAGTGGTTTTGGAAATAATCCTAGACCTTCAACGTGCAATGAGTAGAAAAAGAAGTTTCTTAGTACTGCATTGATAATAGTAAATAATATCATAAGTAGAACGCTCCCAACTTATAAGATAGGTGTATATAATAACATCTTATAATAGATTATGCTACTCTATAATACTATTATGATTATTTTAATAATTAATATTGGTATAGTATAGATGTGGTTCAAGGTGAGTATCTACAATACAAGTATATTGAGATTTATATCTAATATCACCGAATTCATTAATAAGTTTAATTTCTATATATTGAGTACCCTCTGAGATGCATTTAAAAGTCCATTTTCCATCTTTGCCAATTAAAGATTTAATCTTATCTTCCGAAAGAGTATACTTATCATCTAAAGTAGTTGTGATATCTTCATCTTCATCATCATTATCATCTTCCTCATCTTCATTAGAGGAGGTTTCTTCAGAAGTTTCACCAGCAAATAGACCGTAGTCACTTCTTAGATAGCCTTCACCACTTACGAACTCAGTAATCTTATCGTCATACATTAAAGATATAGTATAGTAACAGCCTTCCATAGCATCTTGAGTTATAGTAAAGTTAAAAGTACCGTCATCATTTTTTTGATATGTATAATCATTAAATTCTATTAATAAATCTTGTTCTAAGGTAGTAGTTACCTCTGTATCTTTAGATGTTCCTACGGTGGTAACTTCAGCATTAGAACTACCTAAATTTTCAAGTTCACTTAAATTATTACAAGATGTCAATAAAGAGATTATGCTAATAATTAGAATAATCTTATTAAAATATTTGTTCATAGGTTCAACCCTTTCAAAGTTTATAGATTAATTATACTCATAAATTGGAGCAAAGTCAATACTTGAAAAATAATTACTTACTTTTTATTTTTGTAGGGTTCACAATGATGTGAGACACAATTTATGGTAATTAAGTAAATATT
>ERZ825670.258-NODE-258-length-76009-cov-11.348079_pt1 | contig 76009 bp, 66 predicted proteins | sample MGYA00519929_ERZ825670 | MGnify/ENA primary metagenome ERZ825670 (study PRJEB31778, sample SAMEA3449207) | human gut metagenome | biome: human gut; feature: human-associated habitat; material: faeces | place: United Kingdom | collected 2010/2012 ...
AGAAGTACTTCTCCGTCGCTTCCGGCGGCGGCACGGGCCGTACCCTGCATCCCGACAACGTCGCTGCCGGCCCTGCCTCCTACGGCCTGACCGACTCCATGGGCCGTATGCACGGTGATGCCCAGTTCGCTGGCTCCTCCTCCGTCCCGGCTCACGTCGAGATGATGGGTCTGATCGGTGCCGGTAACAACCCGATGGTCGGTATGACCGTCGCCTGCGCTGTTGCTGCTTCCCAGGCCAACGCTTGATTTGAACTGAATCATTAGGCTTTTCGCCGCCCGCTCCGCCATGGAGCGGGCGGTTTTTTGTGTGCGGCAAAGCAGCGCCTTTTTTGCCTTTTCCCTTGCTTTACGTCACATCTTGCTCTATAATAAAATGGAGTATATGTAAATTTTAGTTGGGAGAAGTTACCAATGCCCAAAATCGACATCGACAATTACATAGAGCAGAGCGGCATGCGCAAGGCGCGCTTTGGCGGCTATGAGCCGGAGGACGTGCATCAGGCCATGGAGGACCTCTGCGCCGATTATGAGCAGCACCTGACCGCCATGACGTCGGAGCTGCGCACGCTCCGGCAGGAGAACGACGCCCTGCGCCGCCACGCCCAGGGACTGGTCATGCAGAACCAGACCCTCTCGACCCAGAACGCCACGCTGGCCGGGCAGGTGGATAAGCTGCAAAGCTACCGCGCCAATCTCGAAACGCAGTTCTCCACCGTGAAGGAGCGCAGCCATTCGCTGACGAACCAGGTCGATATGCTGCGCCTGAAAAACAGCGACCTGACGCGGGAAAATAAGGAGCTGACCGAGCGCTGCGAGGAGGCAAACTCCGCGCTGCGCGTCAAGGGCCGCGCCCATGACCAGGCCCGCCAGCAGGTCATCGCGGACCGTGATAAGGTCATTGCCGACGCCGAGGCCGAGGCTGCGCGCATCCGCCAGCAGGCCCGGGACGACGCGGACCAGATTTTGAAGGACACGAACCTCAAGGCCGAGGCCATCGACCAGCTTGCGCGTGAGCAGGCCATTGCCCAGGCCCGCAAGATGGTGCAGTCCGCCACCGACGAAACGCGCGAGATCCAGAACGCCCACCGTCTGCGGCTGCAGGATCTAAAGAGCCGCATCTCGGAGATGGAAAAGACCCGCGGCGAGATGATGGACTATCTGGCAAAAATGATCGAGAAACTGCAAAAAACGCAGGAGTACGCCAGCCAGAACGCCCCGCTGGTCCCCCATAAGGAGGAGCTGGCCGAGGCGGATGCCGAACCGCGGCTGGATCTGTCGGCCAACAAGGTCGATGCAGCGGCATCTGCGCTGCGCGGCAGCGAGGAAGCCCCCGCGGAGGAGCCGCCCGCCCCGGACGCGAACCGCGTTGTAGCGCCCGGCCTGGACGACGAGGAGCCGCGGACGAACACGGTCGTCACGCCGTCGCCGGATTATTTTGACACCACCCCAAACCCCCAGCCCGGCGACGCCCATGAGGAAGTGGAGATTCCCGGCGCAATTTTCTCCTACCCGATCCTGCGCCAGCAGGGAGAGCCGATTCTGGACGAGGGCACGCCGCCCCCGCCCACCCCGCACCGCCCCCTGATGCCCAGCATCACGCTGGCCGATGAGGACGACGAGGAGAGCGGCAGTGTGGTCCCCGCGCCGATGACCCGCCCGAGGGCCCCGGCAGCCCCCGCCCCGCAAAAAACCGCAAAGGCCCAAACGAAGCGCCGCCGCAAGGCCATCATGGCGCTGCGCGCCCTGCATAGAAAAATCGGTGATTGACCACACGAGGGGAGGATCCCATGAGACAGCATAAACTCTGGCTCTGCACGCTGCTGGTGCTGCTGCTGGCAGCGCTGGGCGCGTTCGGCGCGGCGGCGGAAACCACCGTCGGCATGTCGGGCGCGGGCAGCTTCAAGATGGAGCAGGTCTATGTCAATGTGCCGGAGCTGGACGTCTACTTTTACGCATTGGACGGGGACGGCAACTCCTACTCACCCATCAAGGTGCAGGCGGCAGGCCCGGAGCTGACGCTCGGGGACCGCAGGCTGGAGGTCCGCTCTGTGGCGGCGGCCAGCGACCCGATCTGCTACATTCTGGCGCTGGACAACAGCAAAAGCATCGAACCATCGGAGTTTTATACGATGCTCGGCGGGGTGCGCAAGCTCATCAACGCGATGGGCGACGATGACCAGCTGATGCTGTACACGACGGCAGGCAGTACCGAGTGCGTGCTGCCGGCAACGTCGGACAAGAATCTGATGTACAAGACGCTGGGTAGCATCAAGCAGGTCGAGGGCAGCATGGACACGGCCCGGCTGATTTCGGCGGTCTACAGTGAGCTGCAGAGCGACTATCAGGCGCTGGCCCCCCGCAAGGCGGCCATGATCGTGACCGACGCCGGGCAGGTGCTGACGAATATGGCCCTGTTTGCAACGCTGGCCAGCGACGTGAGCGACCAGATCGGTATGGCGGCGTACATCTACCTGATGACCGACAGGCCGGGTGTGTTTGAGACGCTGGAAAGCGCCGCCGACGGCAGGCTGGTTTTGTGCGAGGCCTCGACACTGGGCGACGAGCTGAAGAAAAAGCAGGAATACCTCGCCACAGCGCTGGAAATCAAGACCGAGGTGCCCGAAAGCCTCTACGGTGAGCGCCTTGAAACACTGACGCTGGCCATGCCGCAGCTGGGCAGCGCCATCAGGAGCAGCCAGACCGTCTACATGGGCTACCGTCTGGCCAAGCCCCAGGTGACGAAGGTCGAAACGCTGCGCCGCGACAAGCTGCGCCTGACCTTCAACCAGCCCATCAACGAGAACGCGAACAAACCGCAGCTTTATGAGGTGCGGAGCAAAGATATATGGAACTGGCGCGTGCAGGTCAAATCCGTGACGATCAGCGAGGATGCCCGCACGGCGGATCTGGAAATCGAGCCGCTCTACAAAGGCGACTACACGGTAGCGCTGAACCGGGTGTCCGGCAAGATGAGCGCGGCCAACGTCAGCAGCAGCCGCGACACGGCCACGTTCAAGGTAGTCGTCTGGCCGCGGGACAGAGCCTTTTATTTTGCCCGGTTCCGGGGGCCGCTGCTGATTGCGGCGGTGCTGCTGCTGGTGCTGCTGGGCAGCTGGTGGGGCGTGCGACGCCGGGACCGCGCCGCCGAGCAGGAGGCCGAGGCCGAGCATCTGCTGGCCGGTGCGGGGGAACCGAACGCCTTGCCCCGCCGCTGGGTCACGCTGTTCTGGAGCCAGCGCTCCTCGATTGCCGAGAGCCGCTGGGCCGGCATGGTGGAAAGCAGCTTGATTATCGGCAGCGACGCCGCGCAGTGTGACCTCTGTCTGCCGGACCGCAAGGTCTCCCCGCAGCATTGTGTGTTGGCCGCACAGGGGGACGCGCTGCTCGTGCAGCCGCTCTCTGACCGGGCCAAGGTCTACGTCAACGGTGAGCGCATCGACGGCGAGCACCGTTTGCAGAACAATGATACGCTGCGGATCGGTAAGACTACGGTCAGGCTGGTGCTGTGAGAGGAACGGCAGCCTCCCGGGAACTCCTACTTTCTTTTGTGACCAAAAGAAAGTAGCAAAGAAAAGTCCCGCTGTTGCGGATGCAGCGGACCCCGCCTTAGGGGCTGCACGCCCCTAAGAACCCCAAAGCGGAAGTCGGAAGGGGCGGGGGCTAAACGAAAGCAGTATTACTTTTCGTTCTTAACGCCCCCGCCCCATCCTCCACCTTAAACTCGGGAGTTCCCCCGAACCCCCGCAGGGGTGAACGGCAGCTCTGTAGGGGCGGCATATATGCCGCCCGCAACCTACCGCGGCCACCCGTCAACGGGAAAGGGGGAGGGCTGCCGCCCTCCCTTGCCCCTCTCGTCCTCACCCCTCCACACCACCCCGTAGGGGCCGGGCATGCCCGGCCCTCCACCTCGCCATTACCGCCCATGTATCTTTTGCATCGTAGGGAGGGGTCTTGACCCCTCCGCCACCTCCCGGCCGACTGCCGCCAACATGCCGCCTTACACCAACCACCCGTTCACCCCCCTCCCAAAGGAGCCACTTCACCATGAAACTGACAAAATGCGAAAACGGTCACTTCTACGACAGTGACAAATACCCGGAATGCCCCTACTGCAACACCGATCTGCTCAGGGATCGTTCCATCGTCCGCACGGGCGAGGCCGAGCAGCCCGCTGCGGTGGAGACAGCGGCCCCGGCAGGGCCGGTTACGGGGTGGCTCGTTGTGCTGGACGGCCCGGCGAAGGGGCGCGATCTGCGTCTGGGTGTGGGCCGCAGCTTCCTGGGACTGGACGCCGACGGCACGCCTGTGACCCTGAGCGCCGACGCCCCGCTGAGCACCCGCCGGGCGGTGCTGGTCTACGATGAGGAAAAGTCTGCCTTCACCCTGCTGCCCGGCTCGTCGCAGGAGCTGTGCTATCTGGGCGGGGACGCCGTGCTCACGCCCCAGCCGCTCACCGGCGGCGAGACGCTGCGCATGGGCGGTGCAGCGATGAAATTTGTGCCGTTCTGCGGCGCGGAGTTCCACTGGTAAGGGGGCGCGCCATGACGAGCGAGATCGTAATTTTGATCACCGAGCTGCGCAATAAGCAGCGCATCACGCTGCCCGCGGGCAGCTATCGCTTTGGGCGCAGCGCCCAGTGCGAGTACGTGCTGCGCCGCAACAACGTCGGCGACCACCAGTTCACCGTCAGCTTTGCGAACGGTCAGTGGGGCGTCACCGACGGCGGCAGCGACTACCGCACCTGGTACAACAACCGCTATCTTGAGCCCGGCGAGACGAGTATTTTGCAGAGCGGCGACGTCGTCGGCCTGAACACCGACGGCGACGCGGACACGCAGGAGATCACCTTCCGCGTCGAGGAGATCACCAGCGTGCAGGGCGACGGCATGGCCCCGAAAAAGGAGCAGACCACCGACGCCGTCCTGCGCGAGACAGACATCCGCCGCAAGCGCCGCGTACTCATCGGGCGCGGCGACGACTGCGACATCAAGCTCGTCAATGACCGTGTCTCCCGCCATCACTGCGAGATTTTGTACAAGGACGGCCACTACGAGCTGCATGACCTCGGCTCGACGAACGGCACCTATGTGGACGGCGTCCGCGTGACCCGCACGGTGCTGCGCAACGGCGCGGTCATCAACGTGCCTGCGCAGGTTTTTGCCTTCACGGGCGGGATGCTCCACTATCATGCCCACCAGAGCGGCATAAGCATACAGCTTGTAAATGTATACAAAACGGTTAAAAACGCCAACACCGGCAAGCCGCTGAACATCGTGGACGGCACAAGCCTGCAGGTCGAGCCCAACAGCTTTGTCGTGCTGGTGGGCGGCTCCGGCACGGGCAAATCGAGCCTGCTGACCTGCATCACGGGCACGGCCCCCTGCACGGCGGGCAGCGTGAAGTTTGACGGGCTGGACACCCGCTCCAACCGCAACGCCTTTGAGGCCGCGCTCGGTTACGTGCCGCAGAAGGACATCATGCACGACAACCTGACCGTGGAGCAGAGCCTGACCTACACGGCCAAGCTGCGCATTGCCCACGATGCGACCCGCGCCGAGATCGCCGCCGCCGTGGCCCACGCCATTGAGGCTGTCGATCTGCAGGGGCGTGAAAAGACGTTCATCTCCAAGCTGTCCGGCGGCCAGAAAAAGCGTGTTTCCATCGCCATGGAGCTGCTGGCGAACCCGCGTTTGCTGATCCTGGACGAGCCGACGAGCGGCCTTTCGCCCGATTTGGACCGCAGCATGATGGAGCTGTGCCGCCGCCTGAGCCACCAGAACTGCACGGTGCTGATGGTCACCCACAACATGTCCAACATCAACCTCTGCGACAAAATCGCGTTTTTGGGCGTCGGCGGCGTGCTGTGCTACTACGGTGCGCCCGAAAAGCTGAACGAGTACTTTGACGTTGAGATGACGAGCGACATTTTTGAAAAGCTGCGCGACCCCGCGCAGATCGAGCACTACCGTGAAAAATACTTTACGACCCCCGAGTTCAACCGCCTGCTGGCGGTCTGCCCGGAGGCAGCGCAGGAGGCAGACAAGCGATGCAGCCAGTAAAATTTTTGAAATTCCTGCGCCAGTTCGTGGTTCTGGTTGAACGCAATTTACAGCTGATCTGGAACGATAAGCTGCTGCTGGCCAGCCTGACGCTGCAGTCGCCGTTCATGGTGCTGGTCGTCAAGCTGACGGCGGACCCGAACTGCTTTACCTCGAACCTTGTCAACATCGGCAGCCGGACGGCGCTCTTTATTCTAGCCGCTATGGCGACGTTTATGGGCACGCTGAATTCATACCGCGAGATCTGCAGGGAACGTGAGATCATCCTGCGCGAGGCATCCGTCGGCGTCAGCCTGCCCGCAGTCGTGCTGAGCAAGGCGGCGGTGCTGCTGCTGGTCGAGGTTTTGCAGGCGGCTATCCTGGCCCTCGGCTTTGTTTCCATCGTGCATGTGCCGCAGAACCACCTGCTGCTGGAAACGGATATGGAAATCTTTATCACGGTTTTGCTGACGATGTTCTCGTCCAGCTGCATCGGCCTGCTGATCTCGGCGCTGTTCACCAGCGGTGAGAGCGCGATACTGGCCGTGCTGGTGCTTATGATCGGGCAGGTCGTTTTCAGCAACATCATGTTCACCGTGACGGGCGCGGCGGCGACGATCTCCAACATCATCGTCTGCCGCTGGGGTATGGGCGCGCTGGGCGCATCCACCGACCTGAACAGCCGTATGGCCTGGCTGCAGGCAGGTCTGGACGGCCCGATGTACGATGCGACGGTGGAAAACCTGACCCACTCCTGGCAGATGCTGGGGCTGATCTCGGTGGTCTGCCTCGTCGCGGCCTGGCTGGTGCTGCAGATCGCATTTGATAAGAAGAAGGCGTGAGGGGCAGAGGGTAGGGGCCGCACATGTGCGGCCCGCGGCCTTCCTGCAAGCGCCCGTTAGCCTTACACGGCAGGGCCGGGCATGCCCGGCCCCTACATACATACAACAAAGCCGCCCGGGTTTTCCACAAACCCGGGCGGCTTTGTTGATAAAATATTACGTGGTGTTGCCTATGCCTTCTTGATTTTCTCCTTCGCGTTGGCGGCGGTCTCTCTGGCGACGTCCTTCGCGGCAGCAGCCAGCTCCCGCAGGCGGAGCATGGCGGCGCGGGTCGCGGCCAGCGTGTCCGCGTAGTTCAGGCTCTTCATGTCAGGGAAGGCGCGCAGCAGACGGCGGGTACCAAGGTGGTCGTGCTCGGCGGCGGTCAGCTTCTCGCGCAGGGCAGCCGCACGGATCGTCAGCTCGGCGCGCAGCACGTCGGCGTTCTCGCGGCCCTCCAGCTTGGCCAGGGCCAGCTGCAGCTTCTGCTCGTCCAGAATCGTGTCGGCGGTCATGGCACCGGTGCCCAGCACGGTGGTCAGCTTGTCGCTGGTCACGCGCAGCTTGGCGCGCAGCTCGTCAATTTCGCGCAGGTACTTGTTCAGGCCAATGGCCGCGGCGGTGGAGGCCGCAACGTCCACAACAAACAAAACCAACAGCACAACGTCCACGATCAGCATGATGTTGAACGGCATCGGGCTGGAGCCGCGGGCTAAGAGCGGGTGGATGACCTTGATCATCAGCACGCTGCCCAGACCCCACAGCAGCGAGAACTGCGGGCAGATGTACCCGCCGAGGTTGAACTTCATGTTGGAGTAGTCCCACCAGCGGATGTGGTAGATTTTAAACAGTGCCCAGCCGCCGACCAGCTCGATGGCGGTGGTCAGGATCATGCCGATGAAAAAGATGGCAACCGCGCTCATGCTGCCGCTGTCCGGCATCGGGATCAGGCTGACGCTGTAGATCAGCCCCACCATGCCAAAGCCGTAGATCGGGCAGATCGGCCCGCAGAGAAACCCGCGGTTGACGAGCTTGTGCGTCTTGACGGCGGCATAGACGACCTCGACGCCCCAGCCGATGAACCCGTACAGGAAGAACCAGTACACCGTCTTGACGGCGAGCTCAGTCAGATTCATCTTCTGCCTCCTGCTGTTTGGCCAGCGCCTTCGGCTCCACCCAGGTCACGGTGCTGTCGGGTCCCTTGCGGGCGATCAGCGCCTTGATGGGGATGCCCTGCTCGCTGAACATGCCCTCGTGCTCGGTGCGCAGGTTCCAGTCCGGCTCGTTTTTGTGCAGGTCGAAGGTCTGCCAGGTGATCTCAAACCCGGCGGCGGGGAAGTAGGAAAGGCTGTCGCGGAACAGGTCGTCGTCGTCGGTCTTGAACCAGATCTCCGCACCCTCGTCCATCAGTTGGCGGTACTGCAAAAGCTGGCGCGGGTGGGTCAGGCGGTGCTTGTTGCTGCCCGCATTCTTGCTCCACGGGTTGCAGAAATTGATGTAGATGCGCGAAACACGGTCCTCCGGCGTGAAGGCATTGCCGAGGCGCTCAATGTCAAGGCTGGCAATTTTCACATTGTCGGCGGGAATCCCGCGCGCGGTGTAGGCGGCCTCGACCTTGCGCTTGGCCAAAATCAGCACCTTGTCGGTGATGTCGATGCCTAAATAGTTGATGTCCGGGTGGGCCGGGGCGATCTGGGCCAGAAAGCCGCCCTTGCCGCAGCCAAGCTCAAGATGCCACGGCTGGTCGGGCCGGGCGTAAAGCTCATGCCAGTGGCCGCCGTGGGTCAGCGGCTCATGGACATGGAAATCGCAGGCCAGCAGCTCCGGCCGTGCGTAGGGTTTAAAACGCATGCGCATAATGAGGTCTCCTTGTGTGGTTGTAGAGTAAGGGCTTCTCCCTTGGGGGAGAAGCTGTCCGCAAAGCGGACTGATGAGGGGAGAGTCTGCCGTATTGCCCGCTGCCGGGCAGTCTCGAAAGCTCTGCCCTCATCCGGCCTCGGTCGGGGCCTCGGCCACCTTCTCCCGAAGGAGAAGGCTTTTCAACAAAAACGCCTTGACTTGTTCAAAACTGCCTTCCGCCAAACTCCCCTGACAGAAGCCGGGCTTACCGCCGCCGCGGCCCTGATAGGCGGCGTTCAGCGCCTTGCAGGTTTCCCGCACATCGCTGCCGGGGGCAGCGGCCAGCGCGTAGGCAAGGCCCTGCCCGCCCGGGCCCAGCGTGCAGCAGGGGGCGTTTGTTTTGGCGGTGATTGCCATCGCCACGCGGCGCAGGCCGTCGCCGTCGGCACCGTCCACCCATAAGACGGCAGGGGTGCCGGGCGCAGCAGCCTCCGCGCAGGCGGCAGCCAGCGTGTTTTGCAGCGCGGCCAGCCGGGCCTTTAAGGCAGCCTCGCCGTTTTGCAGCCGTTCCAGAGCGGGCGTCAGCGAGCCGACAGGGCTGGACAGCAGCCGCCCGGCGGCCTCGGTGTCGGCCCAGATGCCCGCTACCGCGTCGTAAGCGCGCTGCCCGCAGGCCACGGCCAGCCGCATCCCGCTCTTGTAGTGGGCAAAGGAGATGATTTTGATCAGCCCGACCTCGCCGGTGCGGGCCAGGTGGGTGCCGCAGCAGGCGCAGCAGTCGCCGCCGGCCTCGACCAGCCGCACGTCGCCGGTCAGCTCCTTTTTGCTGCGGTAGTCGGTGCGGGCCAGCGTCTCCGGGTCAGGCACCCAGCAGTGGACGGGCGTGTCCGCGCGCACGGCGGCGTTGGCCTCGGCCTCGGCCTGTGCCAGTTGTTCCTGCGTCAGCGGGATGCTTGTGTCCATCCGTACATACGGGCTGCCGATGTGGAACCCTACGTTCTCGGCCCCGAACAGCCGGTGCAGCGCGCCGCTCAGGATATGCTCGCCGGTGTGCTGCTGCATGGCGTCCAGCCGCGCGGGCCAGTCAAGGCAGCCGTCCACGGTCTCGCCCGCGGTCAGCGGTGCGTCCGTCGTGTGGGTGATGGTCTCACCGTCGGTATGCACGGCCAGCACCCGCGCGCCGCCAAGCCGCCCGGTGTCACAGGGCTGGCCGCCGCCCTCGGGGAAGAAGGCCGTGCGGTCCAGCACCACCGCAAAGCCGCCGGGCACGGGGGTGCAGCTTACGACCTGCGCGGTGAAATTTTGCACATAGGAATCTACTTCGTATAATTTTTCTGTCACAGAAAGAAACGCTCCCTTAAATTTTTGCGATTTTTCTTATTATAACATAAAACAGGTGTAGAAAAAAACCATCTTATCCTATATAATAAAGGATAGACTGAATTTTTACAACCATTTGCGAGGGAAAACTGCTTCATGCAAAAAATCAAATCTGCGGCGCTGGCTCTGCCTGCGCTGCTGCTGGCAGGCTGTGCTGCGGCGCTGCCCGCCGAGAACACCGCTACGATTGAAACCGCCGCCGCTGCCGCGCCCCAGACGCTGAAAGTTTACACTTCAGCCTCGCTGGCCCCGGCGGCACAGGCCTACGCGGAGGCGCAGGGCGTTGCGCTGACGCTGACCGACGAAGCCGCGTCGGCAGACCTGCTGCTGACCGACCACGCGCCGGGCGGCAGTCTGCTGGATGTGACGAGCGACACACTGCTGGCCGCCGCTGCCGCCCGCGCCGGTATTACCGAGAACGCCAATGCCCTGCCGCTGGGCCGCAGCCTGTACGGCTACTGGGCGCGTGCCGATGTGCTGAACGCCCTGCTGGGCGACGGCGCTGCGGCGGCTCTGCAGACCGCAAACTGGGAGGAGTGGAGCGACTTTGTCGAGACGCTCTCCGCCTGGATGGCCGAGCCGAAGGCCGCCACGGTGACCCTGAGCGGCGCGGACTACACCCTGCCCGACGCACGCCCCGGCAGCCTTACGGCCACCGGTGTCTTTGCCGCGCCGCTGGACCGCGCGTCCGGCTACACGGCGGCGCTGCTGGCCGCCGACGGCACCTACACGGCGGACGCGCTGACCGGCCCGCTGAACGGCGTCTACAGCGCCGTGACGCTGGAATGGGATAACATGGCCGCCGACGGTGGGGAGGGGATCTTCCGCCGCGCCAAGCTGACCGACCTGCTGGCCGAGTACGGCGCAGACACCTGCAACGGACTGGTGCTGGTACCGTTCAAGTGCCAGCTGGACGACAGCGACCTGACCGCCGAGGACTACAACGCCGAGGGGCTGCTGAACTACCCCGTTCTGGCCGATGTGGGCAGCATTGCCATCAATGCCGGGACGAGCGCCGACGGCCTGAAGGCCGCCAAGAGCGCCGCGCTGTGGCTCTACTCCAACGGCGCGGGAGAGGACGCCCTGACCGAGACACTGGGCGTCGTCACGCCATGGAACACGGCTGCCGGCACGACGGCGGTCACGGCCATGCAGGTGCAGCAGGTCGGCACGGGCATCCTGCCCGGCGTGGCGCTGGACACTGCAGCCGCCGATGCCCTGACTGCCAACGAGTTGACCCTGCAGGACAGCGAAAAGCACACCAAGGCCGAGCGCACCGCCTTTGTGGATGGTGCATTGGCCGCGCTGGGGGCGGAGTAAGACAAGGAAAGCCGCAGTTCCCGGGGATTTGTAGGGCGGCCTGCCCACAGGCCGCCGCGGCGGGGTGAGGGCACCCCGCCCTACGCACTGCCCGCAAAGGGGCGGTAAGGCATGGTTGAACCTGAAAACGTACATATACAGAGAAGAGGAAAAACACTATGGAATTCAAACGCTGCAGCGGCATTCTGATGCCGATCTCGAGTCTGCCCGGCGGGTATGGCATCGGCAGCATGGGCAAGCCGGCCCATGACTTTGTGGACTTTCTGGCCAAGGCCGGGCAGACCATCTGGCAGATTTTGCCCGTCGGCCCCACCGGTTACGCCGACAGCCCGTACCAGAGCTGCTCCGCCTTCGCGGGCAACCCCTACTTTATTGATCTGGACCTGCTGGCCGCCGACGGCCTGCTGACCAAAAAGGACTACGCTGCCATCAACTGGGGCGGCGACGCGGCTCATGTGGACTACGGCACCCTCTACGAAAAGCGCTTCGCTGTGCTGCGCAAAGCCTACGCGAACTTCCTGAAAAAGCGCCCCGTGCCCGGCTACGAGACGCCCTACCCCGACGACTGGTACCGCTTCCAGTTTTTGAGCAGCGACTGGCTGCCCGACTACTGCCTGTACATGGCCATCAAGGAGGCCAACGGCATGGTGGACTGGCAGCAGTGGCCCCGCGCCCTGCGCGTGCGTGAGCCGGAGGCGCTGGCTGAATTCAAGGCCGAACACGCCGGGGAGATCGAGTTCTGGGCGTTCCTGCAATATGAGTTTGACCGCCAGTGGCGCGCCCTGCACGCCTACGCCAAGGAGAAGGGCGTCGCCATCATGGGCGATATTCCCATTTATGTCGCCGCCGACTCCGCCGACGCCTGGGCAGGCCGTGAACTGTTTGAGACCGACGCCGAGGGCAAGCCCCGCCGCGTTGCAGGCTGCCCGCCGGACTACTTTGCCGCCGACGGCCAGCTGTGGGGCAACCCGCTCTACGACTGGGACTACCACCGCCGCACCGGCTATGCTTGGTGGATCCTGCGCATCCGCCACGCGCTGTCCATCTATGACATCCTGCGCATCGACCACTTCCGCGGCTTTGACACCTACTGGGCCATCCCGGCAGGGGAGACGACGGCCCGCAACGGGCGCTGGGAGCAGGGCCCGCGCATGGAGCTGTTCCGCGCACTGCACAACGCCCTGGGCAGCCTGCCCATCGTGGCCGAGGATCTGGGCGAGATGTTCGACTCGGTCCGCGAGCTGCTGGCGGAGAGCGGATTCCCCGGCATGAAGGTGCTGCAGTTCGCCTTCACCGGTGAGGACAGCGTTGACCTGCCCCACAACTACCCGCGCAACTGCGTGGCTTACCCCGGCACCCACGACAACAACACCCTGACCGGCTGGTTTGCCGAGGAGCTGACCGCCGCCCAGCGCAAGCAGGTCGTGGACTACTTTGCCCTGACGAAGCAGGAGGGCACCGTGCGCGGTATGCTGCGCGGCGTGCTGGCCAGCACCGCGGCGCTGGCGATCATCCCGATGGCCGACTGGCTGGAGGAAAACGCCGCCGCACGCATGAACACCCCGGGCCAGGCACGGGGCAACTGGCAGTGGTGTGCCGATGCCAAAAAGCTGACCCCTGCGCTGGCCGCTGAAATCCGCGTCCTGACGGAGCGCTACTTCCGCGCAGCAAAGTGATTTGTGAAGTTCGCACGGTATTTCATCGGTTTGACGAAGAAAGTTTGTACAGTGGGAATCTTGGAAAATCTTTTTCACTGTGGTAAAATAGAACTGTATTATGCAAAAGCCGAGATGTGCGATGCCGGGGGACCCGGCAGTTAGGAAGCAACATGAAACAGGACTACACCCTTGACGAGCTGCAGACAGAGATGACAGCTCTGGCGCAGCTGTTTGACAGCGTGACCCTCGCAGACCCCCGCATGGGGTTGCTGGACCCGGCTACTTTGCAGCCGCTGAATAAGGTGGCTGCGATGCCCGCGCTGGACGCCGCAGGCCGCGGGTTGAAGATCGAAAAGGCCGCGGACGGTCTGCGCACCGTCATTGCCCAGGGCATTACGGTGGCGGACACGCCCTGCGTGCTGCTGCTGGGGATGCCGCTGCCCCGCAACCTGCAGGCCGATGGCGCGGAGGATGCCTTCACCCGCGCACTGAGCCAGATGCAGGATGACCTGCGCCGCGACTATGTGACCGGCGTTTACAATTCCGTCTACCTGAATGAGGCATTCCGCCCCCGCGCCGAGCGCGCTGCGCTGGACGGCAAGCCCGTAGGTGTGGTGATGGTCCGCGTGAATGAGTACTGGCAGCTGCGCGAGAAGGAGAGCGACTCTGCCGCGGACTGCTGCCTGAACATGGCGTCCGGCATTTTGCAGCTGGTCGTCGGCCCCGACCACGACAAGGCTGTGCTGGCCCGCCTGAATGACGGCTTCTTTGCCATCGTCACCGTCGGCACGCCCGCCGCCCAGATGGCCCGGGCTGTGCACGAGGCGATGAATGCCTCCCGCCGGGAGTTCAACATCTCGCTGTCCCGCCGCGGCAGCTTTACCGTGGCCATCGCCTCCGCCGAGTGGGGCGAGACGGCCTCCTGGGATATGACGCTCTCTCTGGCACAGCAGCGCCTGTAAACCGAATAAAACATCCCCCCTGTGTACATACTGGCATTGACCGCCAAACGTACACAAGGGGGATTTTGTTATGCAGAGCGATAATGAAAAAATGCTGCAGGAGATTGTGCAGAACACCGAGATGGGCAAGAACACGCTGGACGAGCTGATGAGCCTGACCCATGACCAGAAGCTCAGGGACGAGATGCTGCGCCAGAAGCGGGAGTACCGCCGCATCAACCAGGCTGCGCACACTGCGCTGGACGCCATCGGGGCCGAGGCCCACGGCCAGAGCGCCGCCGCCCGTATGAGCGTGAGCATGGGCATCCGCACCCGGACGATGATGGACAAATCGACCCGCAATCTGGCTACGATGCTGGCCGAGGGCAGCGGGCAGGGCGTGCTGGACTGCAAGCGCGCCGAGCGCGACTACCCCGAGGCCAGCCCCGGTGCCTTCAAGCTCTGCCATGAGCTGGGCGCGTTCCAAAGTGATGCCGAGGAGACCTGGAGAGGGTTTGTGTAAGGCAGCGTAGTAGGGGCCGCACATGTGCGGCCCGCAGCTGTATGGCAAACACCCGCTTGCGGGAAAGCCGAGGGCCGGGCATGCCCGGCCCCTACCGTGGATATGACAAAAACGGCCCGCCGGATGGATAACCCGGCGGGCCGTTTGCAATTTTACAGCTTCAAATCTCCTTCTTTGATCCACCCCTTCTTCCGCAGAACCTCGCAGAAGATCGTGCTCAGCACGGCGGGCAGGACAAAGCAGATCAGCACCAGACCGATCCAGTCAAAGGCCGTCACGGCCTTGCCGCTCTCGATCCAGCCGGTGTAAACGCCGATCTGGCCGACCAGACCGCAGGTGCCCATGCCGGAGGAAACGGCAGGACCGTTCATCTCCAGATGAAACAGGCAGGTGGCAATGGGGCCGGTGATGGCCGCGGCCAGCGTCGGGGGAATCCAGGTGCGGGGGTTGCGCAGGATGTTGGGCATCTGCAGCATGCTGGTGCCCAGACCCTGGCTGACGAGACCGCCGACGCCGTTCTCCTTATAGCTCATGACCGCAAAGCCCACCATCTGGGCGCAGCAGCCCGCCACGGCGGCACCGCCGGCCAGACCCGTCAGGCCCAGCGCTGCGCAGATGGCCGCACTGGAGATGGGAAGCGTCAGCGCCATGCCGACCAGCACGGAAACCACAATGCCCATCAGAAGCGGCTGCAGCTCGGTGGCCCACATGATGAGGCTGCCCACGGCGGACGCCACCGCGCCGATGGACGGCGCAAACAGCGCACTCAGGCCGACGCCCACCAGAATTGTGACGGCAGGGGTCACGAGAATGTCGATCTTCGTCTCCTTGCTGACCAGCTTGCCGACCTCGGCGGCAATGATGGCGATCAGGTAGACGGCCAGGGGGCCGCCTGCGCCGCCCAGCTCATTGGCAGCGCCGCCCACGGCGATCAGGCTGAACAGCACCAGCTGCGGCGCGTGCAGCGCGTAGCCGATGGACGCGGCCATGGCCGGGCCCGCGACTGCCGCCGCATAGCCGCCCGCCGTGACCAGAAACGCCAGCCCCAGCTGCTGGCCCAGCGTCTTGATGATCGTGCCGATCAGCAGGCTGGCGAACAGTCCCTGCGCCATCGCGCCCATGGCGTCGATGCCGTAGCGGTGCGCCGAGATCACGACGTCCTTGCGCTTGAAAAACGATTGTACCGATTGGATTGCTTGTTCCATGGGTATACTCTCCTCTTTCCTCTGAGTTGTAAAAATTCTAGCATTTTGCCCCGCAAAAAGCAATCCGTTTGATTGAAAAAGCCATGCAAATGCGCTACAATTATAAATAAACCAGCAAAAAGGGGAGAGATACCCATGGTCGAAAATTTTACCGCCCACATCACACCGTTTGGGCTGGACCGCAACACCTTTGTTTACCTGCCCGATGACTGGCAGTCGTCCGGCAGACGCTACCCCGTTGTGTACATGTTTGACGGGCACAACCTGTTTTTTGACTCTACCGCGACCTACGGCACCTGCTGGGGCCTGAAGGAGTACATGGACGCCCACCCGCAGGCCATCATCGTTGCGCCGGAATGCAACCATGAGGGCAACGCCCGGCTTGAGGAGTACAGCCCCTACGACTTTGTGTGGCAGGAATACGATATAAAGGGCCGCGGCAAGGCGTATCTGGACTGGATGGTTCAAGAATTAAAGCCGCTCATCGACGCAAAATACCCCACGCTGCCGGACCGGGAGAACACAGCCATCGGCGGGTCGAGCATGGGCGGACTGATGAGCCTGTACGGCGTCACGGCGCATAACGAGACGTTCAGCCGCGCGGCCTGCCTGTCGCCGTCGGTGCGGTTCAGCTTTACCGAGGTGAAGGCCGACATCAAAAAAGCAAAGCTGACTCCCGGCACGCGGGTCTATATCAGCTGGGGCGAGCGCGAGGGCAATGGCCGCCGCGCGCTGGCCCAGTACACCGGCAAGGCGCTGGAGGTCACGAACCTGCTGACCGCCGGGGGCGCGACGGTCTACCCCTACTGCCAGCTGGACGGCAGGCACTGCGAGGCCGACTGGCGGCGTCAGCTGGGGCGCTGCTTTACATTTCTGTTCGGATGGAGGTAAGCCGTGGCAAAGCAAAACAAAAGCAAAAAGAAAAAGCGCCCTGCCCCGCAGGCCCCGGCGGCCAAGCCCGCCCAAACCGTGCCCGCGCCGGAGCAGCCGCCCCGCACGGCTAAGCTGATGGCGGCGCTGTGCTATCTGAATGTGCTCATCCTCATCCCCGCCTGCACAAAATGGCGGCACGATGAGTTTGTAAAGTTCCACCTGAATCAGGGCCTTGTTGTGCTGGCGCTGGCCACGGTCTGCGCCTGCGTCGGCTTCCTGCCCCACGGCAGTGAGCCGGGCCTGACCCTGACGCTGCTGGTGGATGTGCTGTCCCTTGTCGGGCTGGTGCAGACCCTGCGCGGACTCAAAAGCCCGCTGCCGGGCATCTGGCGCATCACCCGTGCGTTCCATCCTTTTAACTGAATAGGAGATGCTAATATGTCTAAAGCTGTTATCTTTTTTGCCCCCGGCCTTGAGGAGTGCGAGGGTCTGCTCTGCGTGGACATCCTGCGCCGCGCCGGTGTCGAGGTCACGATTGCCGCCGTCGGCGGGGAGAAGATCGTCAAGAGTGCCCGCCAGATCAGCATTGTGGCCGATGCCCTGGCCGAGGAGCTGGACTACACGGTGTTTGACGCCTGTATCCTGCCCGGCGGCATCCCCGGTGTGCCCAACCTGAAGGCCGACGCCACGGTGCGCCGGGTCTGCCGTGACTTTGCCGCCGAGGGTAAGGTCGTGGCCGCCATCTGCGCCGCGCCCACCGCGCTGGCGGCGTTCGGCGTGCTGAACGGCAAAAAGGCCACGGTTTACCCCGGCATGGACGCCGACCTGACCGCCGCAGGGGCCAGCTACACCGGACTGCCCCTCACCATCGATGGCAGCATCGTCACCGGCGAGGCCCTCGGTGCCGCTATTCCGTTTGCGCTGGCGCTTGCCCGCATCCTGGCCGGTGCCGACGCCGCCAACAGGGTCAAGAGCGCGATCGTGTATCAGTAATTTATAGGTCGGCGTCCCCGAGACCCGCGGGAGCCTGCGGCCACCGCGAAGCGCCGGCGGGCGGACAATGCCCGCCCCTACAGCCATACAATAAAACGCCCTGCCTTTTTCAAGACAGGGCGTTGCTTTTATGGAGAGGCACTTGAAAATTTCCGAAAAGGCAAAGGTGTTTTCCAAATTTTTCTCGTGTAGGCTCGCTCCACTCCGTTCCGCTCGCAGCGCATTTTCTCAGATTTTTTTCTGATTATATTCTGAAAAAGTGGCGGAGAAACGACGGAGTTGTTTATAATCTGAAATCGATTCGGGAAAGAAAAGGGGCCCCGGCGCGGAGCGCCGGGGCCTAATCCTATTTTGCCCAACATTCTGCCTTTTTGGCGGAACTGTTTTGCCCTATGTCATAGTAACATACGATAGAGGGAGTGTCAATAATAGGGTCAAAACTGTAACTATTATATGTACACTTATAATTTTTGAGTTTGACGATTTTTATCCATTCGCAGTTTTTGCATTCTTCATGGTCTCCACATGGCGGGATGCAAATATCTGGTTCAAACGGACAAGAATAGAAATCGTAACACATCAAGTATACCCCTTATATAATAAAATCTTGGTCTACTCTCACTCGACCATTTTCTCTGTTTGTGGGGATTACTCGGTGACTATCATTTTGTCCATGCAGTCACCGCAGATTATGTTGATTGCCTTCGTTGCTCGGCAGCTATTGCCACATTTGGGGCAAATGTATTTGCGGGTGCTACTGGGCTTTTTGGTTCTGCTCCCGCCCTTGGGGAGCGTTCCGAGCACATCCAGCAGGGAAACACCCTCGACCATCTGCAAGTCCTGCCAGCCCTGTTGCTCGATGAAATCCAACAGGTCAACTCCGGGGCTGGTAATTGTCCAACCGTATTTGGGGTGGTGCTCCACTTCCAGCCCGTGCGCCTCGGCCATTGACTTAAATCTTTTGTTGTGATACACGCCGTTATTACTGGTGTCCTTGATGGGTTCGGGGTTTCCGTCCGCATCAAGGATTTTTGAGCCGTAACCAACTGCGCAGGCAAGGTGGCACATCTCGTGCAAAAGCGTAGCGCAGGTTTCCTCAATCGGACGGTTGAGAGTGGCCGAACTGATGTTGATTTCGTACCGCCGTTCGTCGCCCGCTTGCCAGACCTTACCGCAGGTAAAATGTCCGTATGCTCCAACGGTCTTTTTAAGGCTGATAACAACCTCTGGCAATTTGCCATCAAAAAAGTGATTGTTGAGAAGTCGAAACATTTTTTCGAGTTGTCCTGCTACGCGACTTGTTTTAATCGTTTGTTTCATTTTCGTTTTCCTTTCGCTTTTAAAAGTTTACTTTTAATCCCCGCAGAAGTGGTTAGCAGATTGACCCCTGCCGGCGAAAAGAAAAAGTAAAGCCCACACCCCTGTGTCAACAAATCATGGAATATCGCAGCATCCCCGCAAAGTGCGAGAATATGCCGTGAAAGTTTGTTGACTAAAGGGTGTGGGCTTATATACTTTTTTGAGCGGCAGGGTCACGCTTCCCCTCCCGCCGCAGCGGTGTTCCTTTTAAAATATAAAATTTTCGCTTTTCCGTACTAATAAAACGCTTTTGGTGCGCAATGTTGGTATAGTACAAATGTCAGCACAAAAGCATCAAAAGTTCAAACTTCCGATGCGCAAAAATCGTTCCGCTGGCAAGCGGGTTTAACCCGCGTCAAAAGCTATATTCAAAAAGGAGTTGGTTTTATTGCGGGTTTACGGTTATGTTCGCGTCTCAACCAAAGGCCAAGCGCCGGGTACGTCACTTGACGAGCAGACGGCGGAGATATTAGAAAAGTATCCCACGGCGGTTATCGTCCGAGAGGTGGCATCTGGCGCATCGGAACGACCAGAGTTCAAAAAAATCTGTGAGCAGTTAGAAACGGGTGACACGCTCGTCGTCTGCAAATTAGACCGCTTTTGTAGGACAGCCAAAGAGGGGCTGGGTTATGTAGACTATCTGCGAGGCAAGGGCGTGGCGGTACACATTTTAAATATGGGCGTGATTGACAACAGCCCGATGGGGCGGCTGATGGTGACTATGCTGCTGGCGTTCGCAGAGTTCGAGCGCTCGTTGATAATTGAGCGCACACAGACGGGCAAGGCCGCCGCTCGCAGCCGGACAGGTTTCCGGGATGGCCGCCCGCCTAAGTTTTCTCGTGAACAAATCGACCATGCGATTTGCCTACTTGAAAATCACAGCTACAAGGAAGTCACCAAAATGACAGGAATTTCCCGCAGTACATTACAGAGGGAGAACAGAAAAAGGAGAAACCAATAATGAAAAAGATTACTGTATTAGACATCAAATTTTATCCGCACACCGTCCGCTGGTATCGACGGAAAAAATCAAAGCAGGACAGCACACAGGTGTCTTGCTTTGACGGCTTTGCTCATATTGAAACCGCAGACGGGATGCGCACGGCGCACGTCCGGGTCATCTGTGACCCGATGGAAAAGCCCGACAAAATCTGCACCGTACATATGGCGCGCGCATACGACGTGAGCCAGTTATCTGCGCAGGATGTGCAGATGGCGGCTTACGAGTGCGTGCTAAAAGAGATGCAGCAATATATAAGCGCCGAACTGCATCGTTGAGAAACCCAAGGGGGCGAGAACAGTGCGAAGCTGTTCTCAATGGGGGCCGCAGCCCCCACTGACGGCAAGCGGGTCTTGTCGGCAGCGGGGAGCCCAGAGGGGTCACGCCCCTTTGGCAAGGTAAGCCCGCTGACGGGCGGTGGGAGTTTCCGGGGAAACTGCCATACCTTGTATTGCAGATTACAACTGCAATACAGCCCCGTCCGCAAGCCCCAGTAGATTTAAGGGCGCGCGGCAAGCGCGAGAAAGGAGCAACGCGACGTGGCGAGCGTAACAAAATTTACGGCGGGCGCAGTCTACAATCAACTGCGCCACAACCTGCGGCAAATCGCTCACTCCGGAAACCCGGACATTGACCCGGCTCGGCTGCGGCAGGACTATGTCCTGTCGCCCGACAGGGGCATGAGCGATTACGACTATTTCCGGGAGCGGTTAAGCCAGTTGTACGTCTATGGCCGTAACGACGTTAAGGTCATGGCGGGCTGGGTCGTAACCGCGCCGCAGGACTTGGAGCAGGAACAGTACGACGATTTTTTCCTAGCCGTCTATGATTTTTTGGAAAATCGCTACGGTGAGGAAAACGTCGTACAGGCTGTCGTCCACGATGACGAGGGCGGACAACCGCACCTGCATTTTTGCTTTGTGCCTGTGGTCGAGGACAAAAAACACGAGGAGGGGTACAAGGTGTGTGCCAATGACGTATTAGACCGTCGAGAGCTTCGCAATTTCCACCCAGACCTGCAACGCTACTTGGACGAACACGGCCTAGAGGATGCCCACGTTATGACTGGCGTGACCCGCGCACAGGGCGGTAATCGGACAGTCGCAGAACTCAAATCCGAGCGTGAGCAGGAATACGAGCAGGAAACCGAGCGCCCAGAATTAGACTTCGGCAAACCAAAGGTTGAGCAGGAATTACATTTTTGAGGTGCGCTATGAAACAGGCCGTATTACTTATAGACTGTTATCTGTACGGAACAATAGCAATTCTGGCTGTTGTGCTGCTGGTGCTGGTTTACCTGCACGGACAGGCCAACCACCTGCCCAATCCATTTGCGCGAAAAAATATTATCTATCGTCCAGCCCCCAAAGCACGGGGCGTGTTGCTGGGCAAAAAATATGGTCTGTTGGCGTACTCGCCGGAGCAGGACGAGGGGCACATTATTGTGATGGGCCCGTCCGGCACTGGCAAGACAAGTGCCCTGCTGATTCCGACGCTGCGGAGTTGGCAGGGCACTGCCCTTGTTGTGGATATATCCGGCGACATATCCGCCAACGTGGACACGCCCAACAAAATCATTTTTGACCCAACGGCGGCCAACTGTGTGCCTTATGATGTGTTCGCATCAATTGACGCTGCCCCAGACGAGAGCGAACGCCAAGAGCGGCTGGAGCAGCTTGCCTATTTGCTGCTGCCCGACAAAGCTACTGATAGCGAAGCAGGCATATTTTTTGCAAAAAATGGCCGCAAAATGATAACGGCGGCGCTGATTTGTTACTACGGTATGGGTTGGGGCTTTGTGGAAATATGCGAGCATTTCCTAGGCAACGACTGGCGCGGGCTTCTGAATGATATTGCAAAGCAAAAGAACAAAATTGCCAATATGTATATCAGTTCTTTTGTTGGAGCAAGTGAACAAAACACGGCAGGCTGCAAACAGGCGGCAGATGACGCACTAAAATTATTTGCCACAAATGACAAAATTAAAAATGCACTTAGAAAAGCAGCCAGCTACGAGCCATCCATCAGTCCGGCCACGCTGGAAAACAACAGCGTCTATATCTACATCCCGGACGAAAAGCTAAAAATCTACGGCGACCTGCTGCGCATTATCACGGCGCAGTCGATGGAGTATTTTTCTTCGCGGCCAAAGGAGCATACGCAAATGATTTTGTTTTGCTTGGATGAATTTGCATCCTTTGGCAAACTCCAAATAACCGAGGCCCTGCGTAAGCTGCGCAAACGCCATATCCGTATAATGGTACTGACGCAATCGTTGGCTGACCTTGACATGATTTATGGCAAGGATGAGCGGAAAGCAATGCTCGGTAATTTCAAATTTACAGTTCTTTTGGGGTGTAAGGACACCGAAACACAGGAGTATTTTTCCAAAATGATAGGCGACAAACGCTCTCCCTTGGAAACGGATTCCAGTGCAAAGCCCCAGCCGATAATCAAGCCCGCCGACCTTGCACATTTGGAGCAGGACTTGTTTGTAATCTGCGATGATGGTGCAATTCGACTGCAAAAGAATTTCTATTTCAAATAGGGGGCGCGGGGGAGTTGCCGTCTCCACATTAGCGGATCACTACCGGGAGGCCCGCGCCCTCACCCAAACGCCCTGTCTGTTGTGGATAAAATAGAAAAAAGCGCTGATGGAATGTCAGCGCTTAATTATTATAGTAGGCTTATTGCTTGACTGCGCGAACGCCGCTTGAGAGCGCCTCGCTGGAATCGTAGATGTAGCTTGCCAGCCATTCGCTGTCCTGCGGCAATGGAATCAGCAAATTCCAAGTGATGGTGTTTTGGTCTTCGCTGTGTTGTGCAGAAACAATGCCATTGTACGCGGAAAGTATCTTAGCTGCGCTTTGCTCGATTTCGGTCATCCGGGCCTCGTTGGCAGAATCAAAAACAGCCGCATTTGCCGAGACAAAGACCTTTAACTTGTTGTCTTGGTCTTGCAGCACAATTTTGATTTTCTTATCCTTGGGCTGCTTGTTACTGACGGCGACGGCAAAGTCCAGAATCGAACCGAAGACCTCACAGGTGTCTTCCTCACGCATGATGTGCGAGGGAATTTCTGCTTTCATTTCAAGGGCAATGCCGTTGTCAAGGCATTCGTCGATTTTCTGCGTCAGAATGGCATCCACAATGATATTGCCGCTCTTGATGGCAATCGTTTCGACCTGCATTGAGGCAAGACGGTCTTTCAGCAACAGCTCGGCCTCAGATGTGCGGCCCTGCTGCATCAGCAAAAGCGCACCGTTCATCGCTTCGCGGGTGTCATGTTTCCAAGTGCGGATTGTATCGCTCTTTTCTGCAAGGCGCAAATATTGGGTCTTGCTTATCTCGTTAATTTTGGCCTTGGATTCGGCTTCAACAACCTGTTTTACGCTTTTGGACGTTGCGAACATTAGGTCAACAGCTATTATGTCGCACAAAATCATAAAGAAAATAAGTAATAGAAATAATCCGCCAGATGCTTTGCCCTGCAACATTTCATTAACCATAATCATACCAATTATGGCAGATAAGACCGGGAGCAACAAAAATCGCAGAATGATTTTATCAGATATAGGGGTAGAAATTCTTTTTCTCGTTACGAAAATAAAGAAAATTATGTCACATAATTTTACCAACAAGCAGATAGCCAAAAAGCCGGGACTTCTCTGCAAATTTAATTCTAACAGTAAATCGTCCTGCCCTGTAATGACAATCAGTATGGTGTTTACAAGTAAGTCAATTACAATCTGGGCAATTAGTACGGCTGCTGTCCATGCTATAACAGCAATGGGCTTTTCCCGTACCAAAAGCAAGGTCGTAGCAAATGCCACAATGGGATAAACAACATTCCCCAGTTGCCCTACGTCGAAAACATTGGTTACATTTAGTACGCACATCAAAAAAGCTATTGCAACATAAGCATCCCATTTGATTTTGGATTGCTTAACCATAATGTAAGGCAATAAAACAACCAATGCGGCATCCACAATATTAACCGCACAATTACTTAGTGTCCACGCAAAATCTGACATTATAATACCCCATCCTTATCACTTAAAACTGCATTTTTGACATCGTCAAAATAAGAACGTCCTATGTCCAGTGTCTCCCCGGTGACGAGCCGAACCTTCAGCTGTGTCTTTGATTCGACAACGGTAATTTTATTAACATTGACGATGCACGAGCGATGACACCGCACAAAACGGTCTGCGGGGAGCATTGGCTGTACCTCACCGATGGAAATATTGTAGGACTGCGCTCCCTCGGCGGTCACGACCTCAACAGTGTGCAGACGCGCCTTGACATACAGTATATCGGACACATAGTATTTGTCCACACCTGTGCCGCGCTTCAATGCGATTATCGGCTGTCCCTCTTTGTAAGATAATCGCTTTTGGACATAATCCAGTACATTATATAGCCGCGCGTTGGAAATCGGCTTGCACAGGTAATCGGCAGCATGAACATTGTAACCGTGTAAGGAAAATTCTGAATGTGACGAGATAAATACGATTTCAATTCGTGCGTTTTGCTCTCGGATATGCTTTGCCAGCGACATACCATCAAGGCCGGGCATTTCGATGTCCAGAAAAATCACATCCACATCTTGATACGTTCGCATTGCCGGGGAATTGCAGGCAGCGTGGCTCATCTCTTGGATGGTCAGTGGCACACTATGCAAAGCGCCCCACTTTTTTGCTTTGTCAATCAAAACGGAACGGTCTCGTTCGATGTCATCCATTACAAGGATATTCATAGCATCCTCCCAAGTGAGTGTAAGGTAATTATAGGGTAAAAAAATCTAAAATGCAACAAATAACCGCGCAATGACAAATTTTTCGGCATTAAAACAGCGTCACATTACATTCGTGCTGTCAAACCTACGTTTGGTGCTGAATCTGTTGCAGTTTGCCACTATATGCTCTAAATTGTACTATATGGCAAAACCAAAAAATAAGGGGAATCGAAAATGAGAAAGAAGCATCCGATAACCAGAAAAAACGCGGTTGCCGTTGCCATGGCAGCTATGGTTGCGTTGAGCGCAACTGCCTGTGGGTCAAAATCCACGGCAGACACAGCAGATATGTCGTCTACCAGCCAGAGCGAGGCGGCTAGCTCGGCGGCTGAAACGCCTACCGCTACGCCAGCACCGACTGCAACCCCGGCCCCTACGGCCACGCCCGCTCCGGCGGAATCGACAGCAGAATCCACCGACAGCAAGAGCGAGCAGGGCAGCACCGATAACGGCGGCTTGTCTTCCGGCTCGCAGAGCGGCAATGCCAACAGCGGCAAAAACAATTCCGGCTCCAACAAGGGCAGTCAGTCCGGTAAAACGACCAATACGGCCAAAGCACCTGCACAGGCTGCTGCTCCTGCACCCACGGCTACGCCGAAGCCCATCACCTACACTTACGTCGTCCGCAAGCACCCCGCAAGCTGCACGACGGCGGGCTACGACGAACACATCTGCCAAGAGTGGGGCGGCATGAACTACAACGACAACTACGTTGCCCCCAACGGCCACGACTGGGGCACGGGCATTGTCACGAAACAGGCCACCTACTTTGAAAAGGGCGCAATTACTTACACCTGCAAGACCTGCGGCGAGACCCGCACCGAGGAAACGCCGGAGCTGGATAAAACCTACCATATCAAAGAGGTCGTTGCGCCGACCTGCACATCCGAGGGCTACACAATTTACGAGTGCAACGAGGTTCCCGGCCTGACCTACAAGGGCGAGTACACCGCCAAGCTGCCCCACAGCTGGGATGGCGGTGTTGTCACCAAGGCCGCAACGATTTACGAGAAGGGCGTCAAGACCTTTACCTGCACGGTTTGCGGCGAGACCCGCACCGAGGACATTAAGGTGCTGGATAAGACATGGCACAAGGGCCAGACCGTCGCTCCGACCTGCACCGAGCAGGGCTACACCGTCTACATCTGCGACCAGGACAAGAACCTGACCGAGAAGCGCGACTATACTGCCGCCCTCGGCCATGATTACGACAACGGCGTTGTCACGACTCCGGCAACCTGCACGACAGAGGGTGTGATGACCTACACCTGCACCCGCGACGGCGCAACGAAGACCGAGACCATCCCTGCACTGGGGCACAAGTGGGATGACGGCAAAATCACCACCGCGCCGACCTGTGAGACCGAGGGTGAAAAGACCTACAAATGCACAAACGATGGCTGCGCCGAGACCAAGACCGAGGCTGTTGCTGCACTCGGCCATGAATGGGATAATGGCACGGTCACGACCCCGGCAACTTGCACCACAGAGGGTGTGTTGACTTACATTTGTAAGCACGATGCCAGCCACACCAAGACGGAAGCCATCCCTGCACTGGGTCACAAGTGGGATGACGGTACAATTACCACTGCGCCCACCTGCGAGACCGAGGGCGAAAAGACCTACAAATGCACCAACGATGGCTGCACCGAAACAAAGACGGAATCCGTTGCAGCACTCGGCCATGACTGGGATGACGGTGTTGTCACGACCAAGCCGACCTGCGAAGCGGATGGCGTGAAGACCTATACCTGCAAGAACGATGGCAGCCACACCAAGACCGAGAGCATCCCCGCGCTGGGTCACGACTGGAACGACGGCGAGGTCACGACTGCGCCGACCTGCACGGAGGACGGTGTTAAAACCTACACCTGCAAAAATGATGCCAGCCACACCAAGACCGAAACTATTGCCAAGCTCGGCCACAAGTGGGATGCGGGCAAGGTTACCAAAGAACCGACCTACGAGAGCGACGGCGAAATGACCTTTACCTGCGAAAACGACCCGACCCACACCTACACCGAGACCATCCCGGCGAAGAAGTACACATTTACGGTGACTGTGGTTGACCCCACCTGCACCGAGCAGGGCTACACGCTGCACACCTGCAACCAGAACGCCGAAAAATCCTACAAGGACAACTACACCGACGCGCTGGGCCACGACTATAAAGAAGTCACCACCCCGGCCACCTGCAAGGACGCAGGCAAGGTGGAAAATATCTGCCAGCGCTGCGGCGACACCCAACTTGTCAAAGACCTGCCTGTGACCGAAGACCACAAATGGAACGACGGCGTTGTGACCAAGGCCGCTACCTGCACCGAGGCAGGGGAGAAGCTGTACACCTGCACCGTCTGCAACAAGACCAAGACGGAGACCATCGGGGCCACGGGTCACGACTGGAACGAGACCACCACCCCGGCCACCTGCGGCAAGGCGGGCAGCGTTGACCGCACCTGCAAGACTTGCGGCACGACGGAACACGTCAAAGACCTGCCCGCAACCGGCAACCACGCATGGGATGCCGGAACGATTACCACCGAGGCCACCTGCGACGGCAAGGGCGTCAAGACGTTTACCTGCACTGTCTGCAACGAGACCAAGACCGAGGAAATTGCCGCGCTGGGGCATGATTTCGCTTACGGTTATTGCAGCCGCTGCGACCTGAATGCCAACTACAACCAGAAAGAGTGGGAGCAGGACATCTTTGAGCAGACCAACGGTCTGCGCACGAAATATAATCTTAGCACACTTGCTTACCGCGACGATTTGCAGTATGCGGCAGATATTCGCGTTGAAGAACTTGTGCAGAACTATATTACTTACGGAGACTACGACGGAAAGTGGGGCAACCCGCACGTTCGCCCGGACGGAAGCGGCGCAGCTACGGCTCTAGGCGATAAGCAAGATTTGGCATGTGGCGAGAATGCCGCAAATGACGCAGGTATTTTCGGCAAGGGCCATATGTTCTACCTCTGGACGCAGTCCGAGGGGCATCTTGCCGCCATTATGAACCCCGATGCAAACGGCATGGTCTGCGCACTGAAAGAGTACAATGGCCGCGTTTTCGGCATCCAGATTTTCGTCCGTGACCCGAACTACACCACCACAAGCACACAGTCTGTAACGAGCAACACCTCCACCCCGGTGGAAATTGCCGCTGTAGTTGTCACGGACTCTGCAACTACGGAGACCGCAGCAAACTAAAATAAATCCCATCCATAAGGCCGGAGCTATCACAGCCCCGGTCTTTTTGCTGTATAGGGTATTATTGCTAATTCCCCGATAATTGATGTCCTTTGTGGCTGTAATAATGGCTGTCTGCCGCTGCCGCCTGGTTATCGTTGAGGCGCGAGCGCAGCCGCCAAGCCCATTTTTTCACACAAAGGACAGAGAAACCTTGCCCCTATCGCCCTGTTGCCGGGTTAAGCAGACACTACAAGCAAGCAGCGTACCTATGCAGTAATTGCAGCCAAAGCGGTTGCAAGCAATATTTCTGATGCGGTATAATAATTGTAAACAGAATCTACCCTATAAGGGAAAAGGAAAAAGAATGCTGACCCGGAAAGTGAGTGCTGACAGGAAAGGTGCTAATATTATAATAAGAAAGGCAAAACAGAAATTGCTAAAATATAGCGATAATACGATAAAAGAAAAACAATGAAAACGAAAATATGATAGTTTTATCTATCACAAACAAGCACACAATGTATCAGATAGAACGGTAAAATTATGCCTAAAACAATCAAAACTACATATACTGCAATCAATCTGGAGACGGGCGAGGTCTACACAGGCATTGATGCCCCACAGTCCATCACGCGCGGAGAAACGCATTTTTGGCAAGCAAGCAAGGATTTTTTCGCCACGCTGCTGGGGTATGGTACAGTGGAGAGCAAGGTCGTGGCAAACGTGTTGCACCGCACAGACCCCAAAACAAACCGTATAGCGTGTACCCTGCCGGAGCTTAGAAAGGAACTTTCCTGCACAAGAGATACCGTTGCGAGCGCCATAAAAAAGATGGAAAGCAAGCGGCTGATTATCGGCATAGGGCAGGGCGTGTGGATGTTGAACCCGCGTATGCTGGCAATGGGCAATCAGACGCAGATTGCACTTTTAATGGCCGAGTATGATAGGTATGTCAGTGAGAAAACAGGTGTTGCGCTGGTGGCGGGAAAGTATGTCTTGAAAAATCCAGTTACAGCGGAAGAACTTCCTCTGCCGCCAGAGTGTGACGATAAATTGATGTTTCTGGACGGAAATATCAAATTTTGGAAAGTATACGACGGCTTTTTTGAAGCGATTGCAGGATTGAGCGAAAAAGAAATAAATGTCTTGCTCCACATGATGGACGTGGGTAAGGCTAGAGGTGTTGGCACTTATAATAGGCCGCTGACGGCTATTGCTGACGAAGCAAGGGTATCTGTTCCGACGGTCAATCGAGCCGTTCAAAAATTAAAAAAGCGCAATCTGATTATACGGTACTGCAACTGTAACTGGGTGATTAACCCCCTCATGGTTGCCAACGGCAACAGGCAAAAGCAAAAAGTGTTGGAGCGCCGCTATACCGGGGTACAAGCGGAAATTGAGGCCAAGAGGAAACGCTACCGGTTGAAAGTGCTTTCCCCCTATGGGGATGGCAAGCCATTTATTCCGGTAGGACTGCCAACCTCACCGCAGAAACCGTAAGATTGCATTTAAGGCTTGACCCAGTGAGCAATCGTCTTGCGGTCTGTGCCGTACAGTTGGGCGATATGGTACATACTGATGCCCTGCTGATACATTTCCCGGATTTCCGCGAGGGTATTATTTTCCGACGGTGGGGCGAGCAGGTCGGAAAGTGACAGATTGAGAAAACAAGCAAGCTGTAAAATTTTGCGGACAGAGACCGTGCGACTGTTGGACGCGACACCGTAAATCTCATTTGAATCTACACTTTCAAAATTTCCGCCGTAAAAAGCGTTGACCGCCTCTGCGATTCTGACGGCGTAAATCCTGCCGCCTGTCACAGACGCATAGCCGCGATTGCGCAAGGCTCGCTTGATGATGGCTCGATAACCGCCGCCGTCGCAGAAATCATACGGTGCGGTCAATGCCTTCTGCATCAGTGTGGCAAAGGTCTTTTGCGCTGCGGTGGGCGTGGTGTCCGGTGTGGGGAGTAGGTGACAGTCAGGCATGGCAGGAAACAGCAGATTGTGCCTGTGCCCAGTCAGCGTGATTTCGGTGTCAGCCAGCCAGCAGCCGTGCCGGGGGCAGACGGCTATACCCGGTATCTGGTGCAGCCGATGCCAGTACGGCTCGCCGTAAGTCGCAATATCCTCGTCAAAGCATTGTGGACAGTAGCGCAGCCGCCGTGCGTCCATGCTGCTGCTCTGATAGATGCCTATATGCTGCCCTGCGTGGCGGTTGCCGTTCAGCGCCAGCATATAGGCACTTTTTTTGCGGTTGATGGAAAAGAAGCGGGTATAATATGGGTAAAGCGTGTGCTGCATAATAATGTCTTTAGCAGTGAGGTCTTTTGTTGGGAGTGCGTCAAGCAACGGCGAAAGTGCCCCGCATAACTCAACAGGTACGTTGATATGATTTGCACCGTATAGCTCCCGGATGGAATACTTAAACGATGGATTGCCGCTGCGGATATGATAGCGGCAAATGACGCTGTACCATAGCTCGTCTGGGTAGGGCATTGGAAAGAATGAAATCATAACTCGACCTCGCCTTTGATGTACTCGCTGTATGCTTCCAACGGTGGTCTGCCGCTCTTTTTAGTGGCGCGTAGCGTTCCCCGCAAATCATGGAGCGTTGCTGCTTCTGGTGAGCGGATCGCTGCCGGGGAGTGTTCCACTTTCATTTTAGTGCGGGGAACGCGGACTGTTGCAAGCTCCGCCATATAGTCAGAAACCATACCAAGGTTTTTCAAAAATGCACTTTCAAAAACTTCGAGGTCTAGCTTTTCACGCCCGTCTAAAATGCACAGTTTTTGCGCATTGTACAACAGCTTGACAAGCACATCCGGGATGCCCTGCGTCTTGCGATACAGCCAGCTTTGCATTTCGGGTGTGAGGTCAGTTGCAAAGCGGGTATATTGATAATGCCACAGACCATGCAGCAGCAAGGCAAATTCCTTGTCGTCCGGCAATCTGTCATATATCAGCCCAGTCGTGCGCCGAGCGGAACGGAACTCTTGCTGTAATACGTGCAGTACGCGCGGTGTGCCAACCATGCAGATGCTGACGCCAGCACCGTTGATTAGCTGGACAAGGAAATTGATAAAGCGGATGCCGTTCTTGCGGTAGGCGATATTTTGCAGTTCGTCAATCACCAAAAGCCCAACATGGTTGACACGGACAATTTGGTTTAGTTGGCTCACTAGCACATCAAGAGTCAGTTTGTGCGCCAGTGCGTAGTGCTGATAGCTTGTGCCCAGCAGAGTGTCCAACTGCAAATATATGTCCAGTATCATTGCCTTGACCGAGCCGTCGTGCGGGGTCTGTACGACCAGATAGGGGATTTGCTGGCAGCAGAGCATTTGCCCTTTGTAGCGTTCGTGGTGGATGATTTGCGGAAATAGGGATAGCACCCGCTGCAATGCTGTTGACTTGCCCAACCCGGACACACCAACAACGGAAAAAGAGTTGCCGCCGCCAATGGATGCGGCAACAGCCTTGCCCTGCATAGCGGCGTAGCCCTGTTGGAGAGCGGTAGCCTCCCGCTGCGGCGTGTACTGCCCATAGCAGTGCTGCATGGCGTTGTAAACCTCACAATATAGGTCAAGGGTCATTGTCAAGGGTTGATAAAATTCATATAGTGCCGACAACAGTTGCAGACGCTCCCCGGTGCTGCGGTCACGGTCACTGGTGCTGTACGGTGGCACGGATGCCAGTGCCCGGATTAACTCCTGTCCTGCGAGCATAGGAGGCAGAGCCTCGACGTAAGGATTGCCGGGGTATAAAAGGCTTGTTGTATATTCAGCGTTCATTAAAGTTCTCCTCTTGCTCGGCAGTCAGCAAATCAATCATGGACATATGCTCCTGCGCCCGCGCAATCATGCGTCCACGCTGTATCTGTGGGCTGATTTTGCCCTTGTCGCTGATGCCGCGCTCGGCGCTGTCTGCGATTTGCATTATGTCGTTCATTAAATCAATTTGGGCTTGCAATTCCTGCCGTTTCCAGTTGGCGCTCTCGCTTTTCTCGTTTTGTTGCATATCTGCGATTTCGGCGAGTGATTTACCAAAATACATTTTTTGTGCCAACGTGAATGGGATATAGTCACCGTCTTCATACAGATAAACGGTGTCAAGACAATCTGGACTATATGCGACTTTGACAAGTTCCCGGCCATTCAATCCGGCAGCAACGAAGCGTTTTTTAAAAGTGCAGTTTGAAAAACGAAGATTAAATAATTCAAGCCCGCGCTGTGTGATTTTTCCGTCCGCGCGTGGAAGTAGCGCGTAAAGCAAATGGGGGTCACTGGCAACTGACACAGGGCAATCATCTTGTGCCAAGCAAAACGACCAGATGGCAGCAGCGGTGGGCGTGATGCCAGCGCTTGCCATATTAGGAGTGCGGATAAAGCCTGTTTGGATATATTGAGAGTTGTAAAAAAGGACACAGCGGAGAACGATGGCAGTAAATTGTTCCAAATCCAGTGTGCCTTGTCTGCGATAATCGGGAGCGCCGCGCTCCTGTGTGTCGGATTCAACAACGCCTTTGCCTTTCAGTAACGGTTTGTAGGCGCACTGTATTAAATCAAACAGTTTTTCAACCACACCTTTTAAGTCGGGCCGATAAGAGGGCAGATTCTCGATTTCGATTCCATAACTCTCGCAAAGGTTTTCCAGCGGGCCGCCGAGAAACTCGCTCCCTCGGTCAGTCATAATTTTGGTCGGTAGATGGCGGCTCGGCCAGTCCTGCGGGTCAATTTCTAGGCCGTGCTGACGGCAGAAAGAAACCTTGTCTGCAAAGGTGTTTTGCAGTAGCAAACGCAGAGCGTATTGTCCACCCTCTAAGCCAACATACACACCGGTAATCAGACGGCTGTACGCATCGACCATTGTGTAGATAACAGGTCTGCCGATAGGACGGCGAGACAGGCGGCTAACGATGTAGATGTCCGCAACGGTGGCATCTGTCATGTATGTGCCAATCGTGCCCGCATAGTCGCTGACAGCCCCAACAAATGGACGGTGGTTGCGCTGGTATGCCTTGATACCCTCGCGGCTGATGCTTTCACTGATGGGGTCACGGTGCTGGCGGAAAAAATAACGAAACTGCCAGAACGAGGGATAGTCTTGTTTCAATTTGCCTTTGGCATCACAATATTTTGACCGCAGCATCATTTTGTAAGAGGTCTGCAAACTTTGCTTTTGTGGAGTGTAATAAAATTTGTTGAGCGCCCAGCGGATGGCTTTTTCGTCTGTTGATAAAGGACGTTTCTCGGCGTTGGATTTTTCGGAGGGCAGTAACGCATTTTTGGACTGGTAAACCCAGTACAGCCAAAGGTATTGCAGGACTGTTTTGCGTGAGACGGAATTGACGGAGACAATCTCGCGCAAGACCCTGTTGCGATAGGATTTGTCGCAGATACATTCCTCGGCCAAAAGCGGCGCAATCAGTTCGGCGCGGCGGTCACGTTGTTGGCGCTGACGGTCTGAAATGTCTTCGTCGAGAGCGAGTAAACGGTACATATCCTGCGGCATTTTTTCCATCTGTAAAAGGCTCGGCGTTGAGATTGGAAAAGGCATTTTGCAGCGTTGACAGTTGACGACGTAGGATTGCTGGTCGCCGTAGAGCAAGACCCGCAGATGGTCACCTGTGTCGGATTTAAGCAAATCATTCTGCCTCATGGTACACGCTCCTTGTCGATAATAATGCCCCAGTCGTCAATGCCTTGCTGATGCCAGTATCGGCGGGATAATTCCAATCGTTCCGCGACAGATGGGCGGCTTAGATGTGAGCGGAAAACGGCTTCACGGACGGCAATTTTACCGGCTGCAAAGTGAATAACAAAATCTGTTGTGTAGGTCTCACTCGGCAAATTGAGGTCGTCGGCTGGAATTTCGTCTAGTTGGAGTGGAATGTTGCACTCTATTTGAACTATGGACGGCTCGGCGTTGAGCATTCGCGCGGCGGCAAGCTGTACCTTATCGTACAGACAGCAGACGCGCGGACATTTTTCCAATTTGATTTTGGTGCAACGCTCCTTTTGAACTTGCTTGCGCATAATAGCGCCCCTTTCTGGAGCTAGAGTTTGAACAGCCAAAAAGGAAAATATCTTTGCCCCATAGGGCACAGAAAGTTTCCTGTTTTCCGAAAAATCGAACGAAAATGCGGATTTTCTGCGAAAAATGGAAAATGAGTGTGCCTTTTCGCAAAATAGGAAAACGGCCTTGCCCCAACAACACAGTGATGCAACGTGCAAATCTGTGTTGTGGGGCAAAGCCGTTTTCTCATTTCTTCCAAAATCGATAAAATATACTATATGGAGAGGCACTTGAAAAGTTCCGAAAAGGCAAAGGCATTTTCCAAATTTTTCTCGTGTAGGCTCGCTCCACTCCGTTCCGCTCGCAGCGCATTTTCTCAGATTTTTTTCTGATTATATTCTGAAAAAGTGGCGGAGAAACGACGGAGTTGTTTATAATCTGAAATCGATTCGGGGAAGAAAAGGGGCCCCGGCGCGGAGCGCCGGGGCCTAATCCTATTTTGCTCAACATTCTGCCTTTTTGGACGGATTGTTTTGCCCTATGTCAGCTTTTTTAGTTATTTCCGACCACGCTGCAGCTCGATCCAGGCCAGGTCGCCTCTCTCCAGACCGTGGATCAGAACCTCCGCGGTGGCGATGTTTGTGGCGACAGGGATCGTGTGCATGTCGCACAGGCGCAGCAGCATCATGTCGTTCGGCTCGCCGGGCTTGGCACCGACGGGGTCACGGAAGAACAGCAGCATGTCCACCTCGCCGCAGCCGATCATGGCAGCGATCTGCTCGGCACCGCCGCGGCCTCCCGGATACAGCGTGCGCACCGGCAGACCGGTGGCATCATGGACGATTTTGCCGGTCACGCCCGTGGCGATCAGGTCATTCTCAGACAAAATGCGCACATAGGCAGTGCAGAACTGAGCCATCAATTCCTTGCGGGAATCGTGGGCAATCAAGGCAATTCTCATGGCTGAACTCTCCCCCTACAGCGGCCACCGCGTGGCCGTAAAACAAGCATATATTCTATAATATAATATATGCACAAAAAATGCAAGTGCGGCAGCCGCAAAAACTGACAAAAAATGCGCCGTCCGGCCAAGTGCTTGGCGGATTGCCCAAACAGTACCGCAAAATTTTGGTAAAACAGCGCGGCGCAGTTGTGCTATAATGAAAAAAACGGACAGAACAATATACAGCTTTCTGTCTAAAAGGAGGATTCACCATGAGGAAATCAGCCCAGACCGTCATCCGCCCGGATGCCTATTATACCATCGCCGCCGCCAATGGCCGCGTGCTGGAAGTGGCCGATTTCAACACCGAGAACGGCGCGTCCGTCCGCCTGTGGAGCTACGAGGGTCAGCCCTGGCAGCAGTGGCAGTTTGTGGAAGCGGGGGACGGCGAGTACCGCATCAGGAACCGCTTTACGGGCAAGGTCATGGACTTGGCCATGTCCGGCGTCTGCAACGGCACCTGGGTCCACCAGTGGACCCAGACTGCGGGCGCGGGTCAGCGCTGGCAGATCGTGGAGGCGGGCGGCGGCAAGGTCAAGCTGCGCAACGTCCTGGCCGATAAGGTCATTGACCTGGTGGGAATGCGCGTGGAGAACGGCACCCAGGCCCAGATCTGGCAGGATGTCTTTGGCGAGAACCAGCTCTGGAAGCTCGACCCTGTGCCCGAGCGCCTGCTGAACAAGGAGACCCCCGCCCCGACGCCCGCCGCCAAGAAGCCCGCCAAAACCACCCGCACCCAGACCGAGAAGAAAAACTCCGGCAAGGCCGCAAGGCGCAGCAGCAAGAATAAATGATTGAAAAGCCTTCCCCCACGGGGGAAGCTTTTTTTCTGTTGCGGGAAGCGAAAAATGTTGCTATAATAAAGCAAATACAAAAACCGAAAGGCAGTACGACCATGCAGTTTACCGAACTTACGAACGTTTCACCCGAAATCATCCGCGCTACACAGGCGATGGGCTTTACCGATATGACCGAAATCCAGGAAAAGGCCATCCCGCTGATGCTGGCCGGGCACGATATGATCGCCAAAGCCCCCACGGGCACCGGCAAGACTGTGGCGTTCGGCATTCCCATTCTGTCCAAGGTCGATCCTGCCAGCCTCAAGCCGCAGGCTGTCATTTTAAGCCCCACGCGGGAGCTGGCCCAGCAGATCGCCCAGGACCTGCAAAATCTGGCGCAGTTTCTGCCTGACATCAAAATCGTCTGCGCCTATGGCGGCGCGGGCATGGACAAGCAGCAGCGCCAGCTCAAAGCCGGCTGCCAAATCGTCGTTGCCACGCCGGGCCGCCTGATGGACCACTACCGCCACCACGCCATTGATGTCTCCGACGTCAAAACGGTCGTGCTGGACGAGGCCGACGAGATGCTGAACATGGGCTTTTACAAGGACGTCAAGTACATCATCGACCTGATGAAGCACCGCGAGAGCCTGTCGATGTTCTCGGCGACCATCAGCCGCGAGGTGCTGGACATTGGCTGGCTCTACCAGCACAACGCCGCCGAGGTCAGCGTCCAGCCCGTCGAGGATTCCAGCCCGAAAATTGCCCAGTACAAGCTGCTGACCACGGGCCGTGACAAGCTGGCCGACGCCGCGCAAATCATCATTGACGAGGGCTACAAGCGGGTCATGATCTTCTGCAACACCAAGTACAACACGGGGATGCTGGCCAACCAGCTTGCCCGGCTGAACTTCAATGTGGACTGCCTGCACGGCGACCTGTCCCAGGCTGAGCGCAACCGCATCATGACGCGGTTCAAGGCCGGGGAGATCGATGTGCTGGTCGCCACCGATGTGGCAGCGCGCGGTATTGACGTTTCCGATGTGGATGCCGTCATCAACTACGACGTGCCCGAGGAAAACGAGCACTACACCCACCGCATTGGCCGCACGGGCCGCGCCCGCAAGCAGGGCGCGAGCTACCTGTTCTACACGAAGGAGGAGCAAAAGCGCGTGGACCAGCTGCTGCGCCTGACCCGCAACACCGACGACTGCAAGAGCGTGAAATTTGACTTTAACCATGAACATCTGAAAATCGAGGACACCGCCCCGGCAGATAAGTTCCAGATCAAGGCATATTTTTAAGGCAGTAGATTTGTGCAAAACAAAAAGCGACCACCTGTTTCTCAGATGGCCGCTTTTATTTTGCCTGTTACAGGCTTTCGATCATATTTGCCACGATCTCCGTCGCGGTCTTAACGTACTCGGTGATGCTGAACTGCTTGACAACGAGCACCTCATAGCCGCTCTCGTCGGCGTTGTCGCTCATGGCGCGCAGGATGACGCAGGGCACGCCGTTGCGGCCCGCGATCTGGCTGACCGCCGCGCCCTCCATTTCGACGCAGTCGGGGTGGCACTTTTCCTCAATCGCCTTTTTCGTCTCGGCGTCACCGACGAAGGTGTCGCCCGTGGCGATCTTGCCCGCGATGGCCTTCACGCCGCAGGCAGTGCAGGCGTCCAGCGCGGCCTGCACCAGCGCAGGATCGCCGTGGTACTCGGTCTGGAACGGTGCGCTCTGGGCAATCATGCTCAGTTCGGCGTCGTGGTAGACGACGGTCTCACCGACGCAGACGTCGCCGATGCCGATTTTGCTGGTCATATTGCCCGCAATGCCGCTGAAAATCAGCTTATCAATGCCGTATTTTGTGCACAGCACCTGCACGGTGGATGCGGCGTTGGCCTTGCCCATGCCTGCGCAGCAGACGACGACCTGTTTGCCCTGCAGCGTGCCGCAGTGATACTCGACCCCGGCGTAGTTCTCTTTGGTCACGTTCTCCAGCCGTGCGCACAGCTGGTCGACTTCGTCGGGCATAGCGCCCATAATGCCAATAATCACGGTCAAACCTCCGTTAAACGTTGAACAAAAATTCGATAACGTCACCGTCGTTCACGACGTACTCCTTGCCCTCGGTGCGCTGCAGGCCCTTGGCCTTGACGGCGGCATAGTTGAAGTCGGCGTCCTCCAGGTCTTTGTACGCGATGACCTGCGCACGGATGAAGCCGCGCTCAAAGTCGCTGTGGATCTTGCCGGCAGCCTGCGGGGCCTTGGTGCCCTTCCTGATGGTCCAGGCGCGGCATTCCTTCTTGCCGTCGGTCAGGAAGCTGATGAGGCCCAGCAGCTCGTAGCTGGCCTTGATGAGCTTGTCCAGACCGGTGGACTCGATGCCCATTTCCTGCAGGAACGCAATTTTTTCCTCCTGCGTGGAACCGGCAATGTCCTCCTCGGTCTTGGCGCAGATGGGGATGGCCTGGGCGTTTTCCTCCTTGGCGCGGGCGGCAACGAGCGGGAAGTACGGGTTCTCGTCCAGTCCGCCCAGCAGGTCGTCCTCACCGACGTTGCAGGCGTAGATGACGGGCTTGGCGGACAGCAGGCCCAGCTCTTTGCGGGCGGCCTTCACGGCGTCGTCGCTCTCGTCAAAGTCAAAGCTGCGGGCGGGCTTGCCGCCCTCAAGCCAGGCGGCCAGGTCGGCCAGCCAGGCAGCCTCGGCGGCAGCGGCCTTGTTGCCGGTCTTGGCAGCCTTCTGCTGGCGGCCCAGGCGGTTGCTGACGACCTCGAGGTCGGCCAGGATCAGCTCCAAGTCGATGGCATCAATGTCGCGGATGGGGTCAACGCTCTCGGGCTTGTTGACGTCCTCGACCACATGAATGATGTTGTCATCGTCGAAGCAGCGCACAACATGGACGATGGCGTCGCACTCGCGGATGTGGCCCAGAAACTTGTTGCCGAGACCCGCACCCTGGCTGGCACCCTTGACCAGACCTGCAATGTCAACAAACTCAACGATGGCAGGCGTTTTCTTGTCGGTCTGCCAGATCTCGGCCAGCTTGTCCAGCCGCGGGTCGGGCACGGGCACGATGCCGGAGTTCGGCTCAATCGTGCAGAAGGGGTAGTTGGCCGCCTGCGCGTTCTGGGTGCTGGTCAGCGCATTGAACAGGGTAGACTTGCCCACGTTGGGCAGACCCACGATACCTAATTTCATACTTCTCTATATCTCCTTTATTATCGTTGTTTTTTGTTACCGGATTTGGGGTTTTACCCCCATTTTACCCCCATTTTCGAGGTTTACCCCTTTTTCTCTATATCAGCTGCCTCAAAAAGACGCACGGCGTTCTGCATTGAATCATCAGAAACATGGACGTATTTGTCCATCGTCGTCTTGATACTGGTGTGCCCCAGCAACTGCTGCAAGACCTTGGGCTGCATGCCGCGCTCAATCGCGCGGGTAGCATACGTATGGCGCAGCGCGTGCATCCCAAAGGGAGCAATGCCGGCTTTTTCGCACAGCTTATAGAGGTGGGTGTCATAGGAACTGTTCTTAATCGGTTCACCGGTGCGATAGTTTACAAAGACCAGATCGTGCATGCAGAAGTACATCTGCCTTCCGGTACGGCGGTCCGTGTATTCCAGAATCTGCTGCATGGTGGGCGACTCTTTACGGGTCAAGCGCTCGTCATAGCAGCTCTTCAAAATACGATATGCGGTATCGGTCAAGGGGATAGTGCGGTAGCTTTTCACCGTTTTGGGCGGCCCGGCACGCCAGTACTTGAAGTGATGGCGGTACTCCAAACTTTTATTGACGGTAAGAGTACGCTTCTTCCAGTTGATGGCATCCCAAGTCAAACCAATCAATTCACCCGTGCGCAACCCGGTTTCCAACAGCAGAGCATATTGCCGGTAGTTGTGGGAATCTTTTGCTACGTCGAGGAAACGCTTTTGTTCCTCAACGGAAAGGTAGCGGATATCGTCCACTGCACGGACCGGCTTGTTATAGCGCACGCCATTCATCGGATGTTTGACGATAATATCGTTCATCACAGCAGATTTGAACATGGTACCCATGGCAATGTAAGTCTGGCGGATCGTAGAACCGGCGTAGGTGCTTTCCATGCGGTTCAGAATGATCTGGCAGTGCATCGGCTTTACGTCGCCCATGCACATGGTTCCAATCACCGGCTGAACATTTCTCTTATAGCGTTCTGTGTAGTTGCGGATGCAGTTCGGAGAACGGTTACAGATGATGTTCGTGATCCAGTAGTCAAACCAATTGTCTACGGACATGTCAGAGTTGCAGGTGATGACGCGATGACGCAATTCGTATTTCGTATCGGCAAGCCAATTCTTGGCTTCGGGCAGCGACTTGAAATATTTTTCTCGCCGTTCCCCGTCTTTGGTATAGTATCTTGCGGAATATAACCCGTCCTTTCTTTGGCGTATGCCTTTTCCGCATTCTTTTCGCTTTAGGCTTTTACCCATAGTGGACTCCTTTCCAAAGCGGGAATCCAACGCGATACTGAAATTATAGCACATGAAATCCCTATTTTCAACGGCATTACCTCTCTTAAATAATCAGCTTGCTGCTGATGTAGGCTTCAAATTCCTTGCGCTTGACCAATTTCTTTGACCCTACATACAACACGAAAGGACAGTTGGGCTGTTTGAGCATAGCATCAATTTTGTTGATGCCGATATTGCTGTATTCAGATGCTTCTTTAATGGAAAGCGTCAGCTTCAGATGAATGGGTACACTTTCGGGATCTTGCATAATAAATGCCTCCTATTGCCTTTATAGTGTCAGATTTTCTTCGCGCGCGTGACAGCATCGATTTAAGGAATAAATCTTGCTGTATTCTAATTTTAATAGGAAAAACAACGATGGTATATACAAAAGCTGCGCGGATGTAATGCGGGCACCATGCTTTTATCATGCAAAATCTCACCATCTTGACAGGGCGGACATTCTTGTGCTATACTCCACCTGTAAATGATTTTTGTGCCTTGCGCACACGTTGTTTAAGTTTGTAATTCGTGCCAGCAGCCCTGTCCTGCCCATATCGGGCGGACGCTGCCGGCACTTTTCTTTTTATACGGGGTGAAAACACCCAACCATAGCGAGAATGATCGTGGTTCGCGGTTTGCCGTGAACATCAGGCATTGCCTGCAGTCATTCTCGCTTTTTTATTTTGTTTCAGAGCCGCCAGGCTTTGAGAAATACATTTTATATAGGAAAGGTGGAACACCAAATGAATGAACAGGTAAGACCCAAGGCAATCGCACGGCGCATCACGCGCCCGCGCAAGGCAAGACCCATCCCACGCAATTTGCAGTATCGGCTGTACAATGTGCGCACCCGGCCCAAGCGTCCCTATCTCCGGCGCGAGAGGAGGGGCTGAAGATGCCGGAGCACATACGGCAGGAACCCAAGGTGCTGGTCAGCACCGAAAACCTCACCGAGCAGGAATGGCTGGCATACCGCAGGCGGGGGATAGGCGGCAGCGATGTCGCCGCGATCCTCGGCATTTCTCCGTTCCGAACCGCCCGCGATCTGTACGATGACAAGCTGAACATCGCTTTGGCTGTCGATGATGCAGGCAACTGGGTGGCACTGGAAATGGGGCATCTGCTGGAACCACTGGTTGCCCAGATATTCACCAAGAAAACCGGGTTGGAAGTTTTCCAAATCAAGAAGATGTTCCAGCACCCGCAATATCCCTTTATGCTGGCAGATGTGGACTACTTTGTTCGCCTGCCAAACGGAAAAATTGCGCTGCTGGAAATCAAAACGACCAACTACAACGCAAAAGACCACTGGTGGAAGGACGGCGAGGAATGTGTTCCTGTCTACTACGAGACACAGGGGCGGCACTACATGGCCGTCATGGACATGGACGAAATCTTCTATTGCTGTCTCTACGGCAACAATGAGGACGAAGTCATTATCCGCCACCTGTACCGTGACCGGGAATATGAGCAGGAAATGGTCTATCTGGAACGCGAGTTCTGGCACGACCACATCTTGACCCGCATCCCGCCGCCCTACACCGAGGACGGCAGTCTGATCCTCGAAAGCCTGCGCCGCCGCTTAGGTGCTGCGGATAAGACGATTCCTGCCATCCAGCTGGACAATGACCTGTCTGCTACCATGCTGCGGTATCTCCGCTTACAGGAGCAAAAGCAGCAAGTGGAAACGCAGGCAAAAACGCTGGACACAGAAATGCAGCGGCTGAAAGGTCAGATGGTTGCCAAACTGGACGGCAGCTGCATGGCGATGGGGGAGTACGGCGGTACACAGTACACAATCAGCTACAACCCCGTCAGCCGGACAGGCATCACGAAAGACAACCTCCAAAAGCTGAAGCTGCTGCACCCGGATATTTATGACGAGTACGTCACGGTATCGGAATCGCGGCGGTTCAGCATCAAGGCAAAAGCGGCGGACGAAGCCGCCTGACAAAGAAGGGAGCGTGCCTATGCACGACAGTGAACAGGAACACAGCGGCATTACCGGCTGCCGTGTCACCTACGAATCTACGATTTTTTACAACGAAGCAAACAAATTCTCCATCATCGTTGTCAAAACCAATGATCCGCGCATTCCGCTGCAGGCTTGCAGCGACCGCTATTACGGCGACCGTATGCTGCGCTTTACGGCGGTGGGGTACGAACTGCCCCGCACCAAGGCGGTGGAGCTGGAACTGGACGGTGAGTGGGTCGAGAGCAAGTACGGGTATCAGCTGCAGGTCGAGCAGTGGCAGGAAATCGTTCCGCAGACAGCGGACGGTCTGCTGGCATACTTGGGTTCCGGGCTTATCAAGGGCATCGGTCCCAAGACAGCAGAGGACATTGTTGCCACGTTCGGACCGGACACCCTGAATATCCTTGACAACGAGCCGGAAAAGCTGCTGCAAATCCGCGGCATCACCGAGGGAAAACTCAAGGACATTGAGGAATCCTACGCCGAGAGCCGCGTTCTGCGCAACCTTATGAGCCTTTTGGGGCCGTTCAAGATCACGCCCGCCACAGCACTGAAAATCTATCAGCACTTCGGCCCGGCATGTGTAGATATCCTCAAAAAATGCCCATATGATTTATGCCAGATTTCCGGCTTCGGCTTCAAGCGTGTGGATGGCATCGTCCGCAAGACGGACAATCGTCTGCACAGCACCGAGCGTATCAAAGGCGCAGTGCTCTACACGCTGGAGGATGCCCGCAGCAAATCAGGGCACCTATTCTTGCCATCGGAAGATTTAGTAAAGGAAACGCTGCTCCTGCTCAATGCGCCCATTCCCATCCCGGAACAGCGCGTCCGCACCGAGGAAGTGCAGGAAACCTTGCAGCAGATGATTCTGCATGGCGCAGTGGTTGCCTACAAGCAGTACCTGTACAGCCCGCGCGTGTTCGGGCAGGAGGACGACACCGCCCGCATGATTGCCGAGCGGCTTGCCAACATCAGCGTAGCCGAGAATATCGAGTCTGCGCTGGAATCGGTGCGCGAAAGTCTGGGCATCACGCTTTCCCAAAAGCAGGAACAGGCAGTGCGCACGGCGTTCCAGCATGGGCTGACGATTATCACCGGCTCGCCCGGTACCGGCAAGACCACCGTGTTAAAGGCCATTATCGAGGTGTTCAAGAACCTACATCCAAAAGGAAAGTTCGCCCTCATGGCCCCCACGGGCCGTGCCAGCCGCCGCATGGCGGAAAGCACCGGCGTGGATGAAGCCCGCACGCTGCACAGCGCACTGGGCCTCGGCACCGGGGAAGAAGTAGGCGATGGCGAGCGCGTTCGCTTTGTGGATGCCGACCTCGTCATTGTGGACGAGTTTTCTATGGTGGATATGTGGCTGGCACAGCAGTTTTTCAAGCGCATCGGTCAGCATACGCGGGTCGTTCTTGTGGGTGACCCGAACCAGCTGCCCAGCGTGGGCGCCGGCAACGTGTTCTACGAGCTGATCCACAGCGGAATGGTGCCTGTCACGGTACTGGATTGGATCTTCCGCCAGTCGAAAGACGGCCTGATTGCCTACAATGCGAAGTTCATCAACGAGGGCAGCACCAAGCTGTACTACGGCAATGACTTTGTGTTCGTGGACAGCCCGACGCAAATCGAGACGGCGCGGCGCATCCAAGACATTTACTGCAAAGAAGCCGCCGAGCGTGGCATCGAGAACGTGCAGATCCTTTCGCCGTTCCGCGAGAAAGGCGAGGCAGCCTCCGAGCAGCTTAACCGTGCCATTCGGGAACGGGTCAACCCGTTCCGCTCGGCCGAGGAAGAAGTGAAGATCGGCAGCCGCATTTTTCGCGTCCATGACCGCGTTATGCAGACAAAGAACACCGAGAAAGTGTCCAACGGTGACCTCGGTTTTATTACCGGGATTACCACGAACAGCAAAGGCGAACGGCTTGTGCAGATGGATTTTGGCGGCGACCGCAAGTTGACTTACACGACGGAACAACTGGCGCACGTTGACCTTGCTTATGCCACAACAATCCACAAGGCCATGGGCAGCGAGTTTGAAACGGTCATTATCCCCATCGTCAAGGCACACACAATCATGCTGTATCGTAATTTATTGTATACAGCCGTGACCCGCGCCAAGAAAAAAGTCATCCTTGTGGGACATAAGCCGATTCTGTTTATGGCGGTTCACCGCGCGGATATCAGCAAGCGCAACACCATGCTGGGCGAGCGCATCCACCTGTACTGCAAGGCATACCACACCGAACGAAACGCACTGCCGGAACTGCAACAGGCCGGCTGAATGTAATAATGAAGGGAGAAATCACCCATGAAAGGGAATCAAGAACCTATGCTGTACACTACCAACGCCGCTGTGGCATCCTTAAACCATGTACCCGGCTTTGACCCGCTGAAATTCCTGCGCCGCACAACTTCCCGCAAAACCGGGGAGGACGTGATGCGTCTCGATTTGCGGTACAAAAAGCTGTGGTTCCGGCTGGCTTGCCCCACGGGGCGGCTGAAGCTCAACGCCCTGCGCATTACCGAGAAAATGGCAATTTTTGAAGCCAAGGTCTACCGTGACCGCGAGGATGCCGAACCGCTGAGCAGCTACGTTGCCAACTGCACGCTGGACGCAACGCCCGGTGGGCTGTATGTGGAAGCTGCGCAGGAGGAAGCGCTGGACACGGCGCTCTCCAATGCGGGCTTCGGCATCCAGTTTGCCGATGTGGGCAGCGAATCCGAGGAATACGGCAGTGAGGTGCCGGTGGGAGCAAAAGCAGAGATTGCCAAGCCTGTGCAGACGAAAGTGGAAGTCGCAGAGCCTGTGCAGAAGCAGCCGGAGTCCGTGAAAGCTACCCCGCAGGAGTCTGCCAAGACTGACCCGCTGGATGCCATCATGGCGGACGATATGCCTGTTCCCGAACAGGTCACGGCAGAAGTCGTAGAAAAGCCTAAGACGGTTGTGCTGGAATCCGTGCAGTCTGCACAGACCCCGCCAGAACCGACGCAGAATGTCATTGTGCTGGAACAGGAACCGCCCGCCGCTGCGTATACCCAAAGCAGCCCGGTGGAGGAGATCCGCCGGCAGATGACCTACGAGCAGGCGCAGAACGTCATCGTAGACTGCGGCACCTGCAAGGGCTGGACGCTGGCACAGGTCGCTGACCGCCGCCCTGCCAGCCTGCGCTGGTATGTGAAAGGCTATCAGGGAGAAAACAACATCCTCCGCGCGGCGGCCGCCATTATATGGGACAGCTTGCAGGAGAAACAGGCGGGATAACCGGAAAGGAGGCCGTTTTGCATGACCTCATCTTCCGATACGTTTCCGTTTGGCATTGCCGATGTAGTAGAACTGCTGGGGCTTACTGTCCGTCGCCGTCTGCCGTCGAGCCTGTACTTAAACTGCCCCTTTTGTGGGGACCAGCGCGGGCGGCTCAACGTCAACACAGACAAAAACGTCTGGCGCTGCAACCGCTGCGGCGCGGCGGGCGGAATGCTGGCACTGTATGCCCGCTATAACTGCACCGGCAATGCCGATGCCTACCGCGAGATTTGTGAAGCGCTGGGGCGATACACACCCCGGCCAAGGGTGAATGACTGCATCGGGGTAAAGCCAGAGCAAAATGTCCGCGCAACCCCGCAGAAGATCCATCAGACCTACTCGCTGCTGCTCTCCATGCTACCGCTGACACCCACGCACAAAGCGCATCTGCTGTCACCGCGGCGCGGGCTGACTGAGGAGCAGATCGCAAGGTTCGGGTTCAAATCGACCCCGCCTGCGTTTCTGTGCCGCAGTTATGCCGAGCGTCTGCAGCGGCAGGGCTGCACCTTGCAGGGTGTGCCGGGCTTCTATACGGACAATGCCGGGCGGTGGACGATCAATTTCGGCAGCCGCACGGCGGGCATCCTGCTCCCGGCTGTCGGTATGGATGGTTTAATCTGTGGTATGCAGATACGGCTGGACACGCCGCTGCGCCGTAGGGATGACCCACCGGGTAAAAGCGGAGCAAAATACATCTGGCTGTCTTCTATCGGCAAGCCGCATGGTGTGACCTCCGGCAGTCCGCTGCATTTTGTGGGCGAACCGTTTGCCAAGACCGTGTATGTGACCGAAGGAATGCTTAAAGCTGATATTGCCCACTGCCTGACAGGGCGTTCGTTTGTCGCTGTGGCAGGGGTGAACAGCTTGAACGGTTTGGAATCCGCACTGCGCTGCATGGCACAGAACGGCACCAAGCTGGTCGTGGAAGCCTACGACATGGACAAGTCAGAGAATGAATATGTGGCAGACGCCGCCGAAAAGGTACAGCAGATCGCCCATACAGCCGGGCTGCAAAGCACAAGCCTTGTCTGGAATACTGCCTACAAGGGCATAGATGACTGGCAGCTTGCTTTGCGGCAGGAAGAAACAAAAGAAAAAGCGGCTTGATGCCGCGCAAAGTTATGGCAGAGAGCTAAATTGACGGCTCTCTGCCTTTTTTAGAAAGGACGGAATGATGGGTATACTCTCTGAAATGGATATGATGAACCGCGATGCCGAGGATGATGCTTTTGAGGTGTCCTCGGACAGTGAAACTGTAGATTCTTTCAGCGAAGAATTTGAGCCGGTTGAACCCCCAAAGCCAGACCCGCAAGCGGAGGACGCGGAAGAAGCCCGCAAAAAGGCTGAATTTGATGCTGCCGAAGCCAAGCGCAAAGCCGAATGGGAAGCAAAACAGGCACAGAAGAAACTGCGGGAGCAGCAGGAGCTGGACCGTCTTGCCGCTATGTCGGATGATGACGTGATGCAGGCATCCATGAACCGCGTTTCGCAGGATACCGAGCGCCTGACCCGCCGCAACATGAAGCTATGCGTCATGGAGGACGTGCAGACCGAGTGTCTGGCTGACCCCGCTTTTGCCCGCCTTGTGATGAACCCCAAGAAAAAGATGCTGAATTGCTTCCACTACATCAACCGCAAGGCGCGGGAGTATCTGGAACAGGAAATGAAGGACAATGACGAAAAGCCTATGGGCGGCGGTTTCGGCGGCGATGTGCCGGACGAACTCTGCTACCAGTGGGCGCGGGAATATTTCCGCGATGCCGAAGCCAAGGAGGATGCCGAACCGGAAGAAAAGTTTGTCCCCAAAACTTACAACGGGAAAATGCCCAAGGCAGGCAAAGTCAAAAAAGATAAGCACAAGAAAGCAGCGCCCAAACCAGCCCCGAAACCCGCGAACGAAGAACAGCTCACCTTTGGTGACTTCGGCACAGAGGAGGCAGCAGGATGAAACTGGACAAACGAGCCTGCCGCCATGCAGCCAATGTTCCGCTGCACATCAGCCTAAATGCCGGTGTGTTGTACACGGAACGGGTGAAATACCTTGTCACCGCTGCCGTCAAACTGCTTGGCGGGCATAGGGTGCTGACAGTTTACTTCTATGACTGTGAACGCCTGAAAACAAATGACCGTATGCCGAAGTGGGTCGTGTTTCAGGGCAAGGATACCTTTGCCACGCTGGAGCGTGATGCCGAGGGGAACGTCAAGTGGCGGGATGCCATGCTGATGAGCCTTGCCGATGAAAGTTTCTATAATTTTAGAGAATCCTGCGTTTTCTATAAAGGGACGGATGGCGCTGCAATCGCGGACTTTATCCATCGCAACGTAAGTGGCATCGCCGTGTTGAAGGAGTTACAGAACTATCAGTATAGCATCCGTAATAAGCAGGCAAAAGCTCGCCGCTGCAAACGTGATGCGGACATAGTCGAGAAAATGAAAAAGGTCCCGGCTGCACCCTCAAACTTGGCACACTGGATTGACCAAAATGTCATGCCGCACTATCTGTTTTATTCGTATGACAGGAACCAGCCAGCAACGCAGGTTTTTTGTACCTATTGCGAGAAGTTTTCTGTGATAAAAAAGCCGAAAACCGGAAAAATCTTTGTCTGCCCGCAATGCAAACAAAAGGCAATCGCCAAAGCGCAGGGGAGAAGAGCCGCCTACCATGAGGACAGGGAAACCTGCCAGGTTATTCAAAAAATCAGCGATGAAGAATTGCTGATACGGATCTTCAAGGTACGCTGGGCATATAAGGAAAAAAAGAATACGCCTGCGAAAGAAATTTATGAGAACGCAAGGTTATTTATCCGCGTCGTTGGGAAAGAAGGCACCGACACAGAAGCGTTCTATTATGACAGCGGTTATGATAGCGCAACACACTGGCGGAGAGGAAACCGTCCGAGGTTTTCTCCCTATACAAGCAGTTATGAAGCCGATGATACCGGGGCGGTTTACCTGCCATCACTGAAAAGAGCCTTGCAGGGAACACCGTGGCAGTATTGCGCACTCCGGCAGTTCTATGAACCTACGAAGGAGGCAATGCAGGTCAGTACCTATCTGCGCGTATATCGGCGCTATCCAAAACTCATTGAGCATCTTGTCAAAGTCGGATTCGAGCACATCGTCGCAGACATTGTGTATCGGCACGGTATGGGATCAGAAATTGATGACACGCAAAAACGCACACACCGCATTTTACGGGTCAACAAAGAAGATTTGACCATGCTGCGTGAATTAAATGCTGGCGTTGATACACTGAAAGCATACCAGCAATATGTAAAGCTTAATTTGCGTGGCCGGCAGGAACTTTTGCAGTGGCAGCTCAAAAATCATGTGCATACGATTCCAACGCAATGGTTTGCCTATATGACAGCAAGAAAATTCATGCGCTATATGGACAGCCAGTTGCCGGATTATATGCAGCTGAAGCGGGCTTTCCTCTATCGTTCCCCGATGGAAGAGGCAATCTCGACCTACAGCGACTACCTGCAAATGTGTCAAGGTCAGAATTATGACATGAAAAGCAGCCAGGTTCTGTTCCCAAAACACTGCAATGAGGCCCATGACGAGTTGAGCCGATACATTAAGAAGTGTAGGGACGAGCAAACAAAGCGTGCGTTTCGTGAAGTGTATGAGAATTTGGCAGAAAAGGCCAATCTTACTTCAAAGAAACTGCAAATTGTCTGCCCCAAGCAAACCGATGACCTCATCACAGAAGGACAGGCTTTGCACCACTGTGTCGGCACCTATATTGAGCGAGTGGCAGCGAAAAAATGCCTGATTGTATTTGTCCGCCGTGTAGAAGAACCGGAAAAGCCGTTTGTAACGGTAGAAGTCAGCAACGGCAAAATTGTACAAATCCGTGGCGAACGCAACAGTGACCCTACGAAAGAAGTGAAAAAGTTTGTTGACCTGTGGAGCCGCAAGGTGCTGCCTATGGCTTTGCAGACCGCGTAAGAAAGGAAGTGCTCACCTTATGAAGCAAATAGGAAATCTCGCCATCGTCTGCGCCCGGCGCAAGGATGTGACCCTGCGCATTGAGCAGGGGAGGGTGATGGTCTTGCTGGATGACACCTATGCACCCACGGCATTTTTTACTGATTGGGATGACGATGATACCATCCTGTCGATAATTCACGAATTGAACTTCGACCACTGTGCCCCCAAAAACCAATGAAAACCGAGGAATGGCAGGAAAAAGCCGCTTTCATCGATAAACTGCGGGAACTGACAGACCGCCTGAACCGCTGCCGTGCGGCGTATGAGACCCATACACCGTTGGTAAGTGATGAAGTCTACGACATTCTGTTCAGTGACTTACAGACACTGGAAAGCTGGCTGGGACTGAGAATGAAGAACTCGCCTACAAAGAAAATCATCTGACTTGAGAAAAAAACTCCGACCTGTGGCACGTTGGTGCATAGGCCGGAGGTTTTTGATTGGCTGAAGATTGAAATGAAAGTTTAACATTATAGCACAATATAGCATTGCTCTAACCTGCAAAGAACGTATAGATAATAGATGGAGCTGTTTCGTGCTAAGAATAATTTCTTACCATAGCAATATCTTTGTTATCTTCTTGTTTCGCACAATGCTTGAAGTCAAAGATTTTACTTTTGCCAGCAAAGGCTGAGGTTCCTATAATTGCTAACGCATACAACAAAAAGGCTTGATGATAACGCATCGAAGCCTTTCTGCCTATATTTTTTTTTCTAAACCTTGTTGCATTTTGCCAAGCTAAGTGAGCTGTTACGCACTCTTTAAATGATTGCTGCTTTTAAGCCAACATCCTATCATTACATGGAAAAACGCATCCGTTATAATGCGCTTCTTTGACAAGGCGCCTCACTTTAGGCGATTATAGGTTTCGCCTTTGTTTTTGAGCCCTTCGCATTAGCTTTAATTAGGACTGGCAAATTCAAAATTGCTTTCAAGTAAAGCTCTCCTTCCTTTGCCAAAGGGCAGATATATTATATCATATAGAAAATGAAATATCAATTCTATTGGTTATAAATACTAAAGGGGAAAATAATGCATTGAACTTACCGAAAATAAGGGCATAGCAAGAAACATAATGCACTGTGAAAAAAATCGGACTTCCGAAAAATTGACGTTTCCCTCGATTTGTGGTATCATACTACTGTAAATGATTTATGTGTCCTGCAGTGCAATTTGCACCGACACACGTTGTTATTTTTGTACTTTGTGCCTGCAATGCTGTAGATTGTTTGATCTGCGTATTGTGGGCGCTTTTATTATCTGCGGGGATTTGTCCCGCATAAAGCGAGAATGACTTTTGTACTGCTTTTGGCAGTGAAAAAGTTGTTCTCGCTTTTTATTTTGGTTTAGCGCCGCCCGGCGTTATAAATAAAAAATCAAGAAAGGCGAGATTACAATGATGGACGAACTCAAACAGCAATTTTACGAGGTCATGCACAAGTATCAGAAGCCGTTTTCGGCAGAAGGCGTCACAGCGAACCTTACACAATGGTACGAACAGAAGCAGGGGCTTTTGCAGCTTCTGCGCAGGCATCCGCTGTGGAATGAAAAAGAACTGGCAATTGTGTTCCGCGTGGAGGAGCGCCGGGAGATTGACCACATCACCGTAGAAGAAACACGCGCCGCTATACTGGAACTGGGCCGCAGGGCCTGCACCGATGATGCGGTATACGAAAACTTTGAAACGGCCCTGCGTGCGGCAACCGCAGACTATGCCAGGATACCGAACGAGTACCGCTTGGACACAATCAGGCAGTACGGCGGCATCAAGTGCGCACCGGGGCAAAAGGCGAGCCGCATTATCAATCGGCTCTGCCTGAAATTCCATCTTGACCAGATTGAGGAAGAAACCGAAGCAGGTGAGCCGGACAACCGTTATGTGCGCACAGTCAAACCATACAATGCACTGTTTGCACGGCTGGCCGATGCCCTGAACCCGGCGCATATCGAAAAAACCGCAGTGCTGTCTATCCACCCCTGCGATTTCCTTGAAATGTCCAACCGCGACAACACTTGGAGTTCCTGCCATTGCCTAGATGGTGGCGGCTATCGCGGTGGCTGCCAGTCCTATATGGGTGATGCCGTCAGTATGATTTTCTTCACAGTCAGCGACGAGTACACGCAGGACTTCCATACAGCACCGCGCATCACGCGAGAGATTTTCTGCTATAAGGATAATGTTCTGCTGCAATCCCGATTGTATCCTACAGATTTGGAGGACCAAAAGACATTGTACCGCAGCATCGTCCAGCAGGCAATCGCAACATGCCTTGACAAGCCGAACCTATGGTCGATCAAACGTGGAAAAGATACCGAACCTTACTGCGAATCTGCGGCAGACAGCAACCATTATCCAGACTATGAGTATGGCTATGCGGTTGTCTCTCTACTGAAAGGGGAGTCCGACTATGGTAAAATGACGATTGGCTCCGTGGCCCGCTGCGTCTGCTGCGGCGGGGAACAGAAGGATCACCGCTCGATACGCTGTGCAGAATGTGGCAGTATGTTTGTCTGCAAAAGCTGCGGTAAAACGGTGCATGGATATGGGAGATATATTGATAACCACTTCTACTGTAAGGAATGCAGCTATCGTTGCACTGCCTGCGGAGAGGAGCTTATCGGTATGCCGCGTATCGGAATTGCCCGTTCCGGCGAGCGGCGTGGAATTTGCCCTGCCTGTTATGAGCAAGTTATTGGCGTATGCAGAAACTGCACAATCCATAGCGACTGCCTTTCCATCGGAGCCAATCGTTTCTGCCCAAATCAGATGAATGGCCTTGCCGCATAAAGGAGGAATCCATGCAAGAATTGACGTTTGAGACCATTCTGCGTCTGCCGCAGATGGAACTAAAGAAGACGCTGAAAGCTGAATTGAGAAGCAGGGGGTACCCCGTCACCGATAAGCCCGGCTACCTGTATGCCGAGGGAACAATCCCCGTCCTGCTGGTGGCTCACATGGACACGGTTCACCGCCAGCCTGTCGAGCAGATATGCTACTCGGCAGACAGGGCAGTAGCTATGTCACCGCAGGGAATCGGCGGCGATGACCGCTGTGGTGTCTGGATGATTTTGCAGATCCTGCGCACGGCGAACTGTCATGTGCTGTTCTGTGAGGACGAAGAAGTCGGCTGTGTAGGTGCAAAGAAATTCACAAGAGGTTCTTTGCGGCCGCAGGTAAACTACATCGTAGAGCTTGACCGCCGGGGCAGCAATGATGCCGTGTTTTACCGCTGCGATAACTCGGAGTTTGAGGACTTCGTCACCTCGTTCGGATTTGAAACAGCAGGCGGTTCGTGCAGTGATATATCCTATATTGCGCCGTATCTGGAAACTGCGGCGGTCAATATCAGCTGTGGCTATTACTGCGAACACCAACGGCATGAATACATCTGCTTAGAGGAGATGAAACTGAATGCCGCCCGTGTGGCACAGATGGTAACGCAACAGACAGAACACTTTGAATATAGGGAACAGCAGGATAGCTTCTTCGGCGGGCGAGCCTACCAGTATTCTATGTGGGATACTGCTTCTGAGTGTGAAACCTACAAATGGCTTTCACCGCTGCCGAAAGAAGCAAAAATCAAGCTGGGAACGGCAGAACTTATCATGCCTCATGCCAAGATTGACCGGCAGGGGAAGATACATCGATATGTTCCCAAATTGAAAGCAGCCGTCCTGACAGAAAACGCCATAGCGGTGATGCCGGACGGTAAGAAAGCAAGATATGATTCCAAAGAGGCAAAGTGCCAGAAAGTGATGCCCCTGTCAAGGGCATTGGAAATACTGGGATGTAAGTAAACAAAAGGCCCTCTTTCGCTGTGAAAGAGGACCTTTTGTGAAGTGGTGCAAATATATAACTTGGTTAGAGTTCGGTGCAGTATCTTGCCAATCATGCAAAGCGGATGTAAAATTTATGGCGACCCGTTGTGCAAATGCAGAAAGCTATGGTATGCTAGCTATATAAAGTGTACTGGAAATAATCAGAACGCGAGGGGTGATAATGATGGAGAACAAATCGGATAAAGGTGGCTTCTGGAAACGACAATTTTTTCTTTTGCCTCCATTGACTGCGGCGGTGGTTTTGCTGTGCCAGCAGATGGCTTCTTCCAATCCATCCGGCGTGGTCACGGTGAACATTTTGCTGTTGGTACTGAATTTCTTCAGCTATGTGGGGCTTTTGCGTGGGGAAAAAAGCACAGAAAAATCCGTGGCGATCGCCGCGGCAGGTTTTATTACACTGATGGCATTTGTGTTCAATACCTGCGTAGCCGGAATTCCCACTCCTTTGAGCGATACGGGAATCTTTATGAACAGTCTCTGCGGTATGTGGGTACTGGTAGCAGTTGTTCAAGGAATTTCGCTGTTGATACAGGCAGTGTTGCAACCAACGGTTGAGCAAGAGACAGGAGCAAGCGAAACCAATGTTTGGAATCGCCTACAAAAAGTAGGGGGACAGCTAAAACCAAAAGCCACAAACTCGCAGGAAATAATTTTGATGCTGCTGCGCCTTGCCACAGTATTGTTGGCAATCGTTTCCTGGTGGAGTACCGCACAGGGGATGCGGGACTATGTGTTTTCACAGGCGTGGCAGGCAAATCTTGCCTCGTTTGCCATACAAAGCATCCTGCTGGGACTGAACTTTTACCTGCCGACCTTCTGGCGCTGGATACATAGTCTGCGCGGGAAAATCTGCGTGCTGGCGCTCAGCGGCGTGGTCTTGTTCTGCTCCTCGTGGTTCAGCTATGTTTTTATCGTTGGCACGGTCTATGAAAAAAGCTGGCAGACCGAAAGCCGCCTGTTAGTTCAGTCGGTGTACCGAAATGAACTGTACAAAGCGGATGAATTTGTACAAATCAGCAGCGACGCCCTGCGGGAAACGCTGGGCGACGAGGTGGCGGCTCTGTACACTGCCAGCAAGACCGCCGATACCGAAACAACACAGAATCCTTCCGGCTTGGATCTGACAGCGGACAAGGCAAGCTACGCCAATAATGCGGACTTTGCAGCAAAAAATGAAATTGCTTCGGCAATCCAAGCGATGCAGACCGCCACGCAGGAGGGAACATCCTCCGGCGTGCGCGAACAGGCTGCCGCAGCCCTGACACAGCTTACCGAACAGGTGGAAACCCGCATCGAACAGCTGACGCAGCAGATAAGCCAGACGCAGGACGCCTTGACGGCAGCAGCAGATGCGCAAACCAGCGCAGCAAGTGCGTTGCGAAATGCGCCGTATGGAAGTAATACTAACGCTTTGCAGAGTGCCTATAACAGTGCGGCATCCCGATTGAGTAACTTGCAGGATTCGGTAAATCAGCAACAACAGGACTTACAGGATTATCAGCAGGCGCAGGGAATCCTGCAACGATACGCAGGTGTGCTGGGAATTGCCGGAAATGCAGCCTCCGTGCAGACAGGTCAGGCGCTGCGTAGTATCCAAAGTGCGCTGCTACAGACGGATGTGGATACGGAAGCTATTGAACAGCAGGCACGCACCGTGTTTGAACAGCTGCAAGCCGCACAGGACAGTGGATCGGATGCGGATTTTCAGACATTATTGAATGATATGGACAGTTTTATCCGCAAGGTGCAGGATTACGCAGTCCTGAAATCATCAGGTGACGCGCTGCAAAACCAGATTGACAGCATGACAGCAGACACTGCGCAGGATACGGAAAACTGGGAGCCCCTATGGACAGAGAAAATTGAACGTCTGAAGGCAACAATCAGTGGTCTGCCTGTCAGTGACAGCGGGCAGGAGTATGACCGTGCAGATGCCCTTGATAAGTTGGACGATGCACAGCGCCTCTATATTTCAGAGCATAACCCTGTTGATCAGGCACTGATTTATCTTGGAAGCCCATATTGGCAGCTGGCAGCATTTTCTCTTGTATTGGCGTTCTTCTTGGATATTGCCGCCTTTATTACCGGGCTTGTCATTGATGTGGCAGATCGGCGTAAAATGTCTGAGAGCTGAAGGGAAAGATAATAGACTAAGTTGATAAGGAATACCGAATAAGACATAAAAGTAGCCCCTTCCGCTGATGCCATCTCAGCAGAAGGGGCTATTACTTTAATTGTATTGAATTTTCCCCGGCGGATCACCCAAATTACCGATTCCAAATGTTGTTTTCGAGATCAACAAGCCGCTTCTTATACTCGGCCATCCGCTGATCAGCTTTTCCGTCGTCATCGGGAAAGCTGACGAGGTAGCCGGTGTCTGTGTCATGAAAGCCGATTTCGCCGGTAAGACCGCATATATCGGAAACTTTCAGCAAGGTATGAAAATCATACTGCATAGCACTGATTTCAAGCGTTTTGTTCATGACGGACTCCTGAGTTTTTACTTACTTTACCTATTATAGCGCACCAGCCGGGGAAATGCAAACAAATAAATAATACGCATCATTGCGTATAAGAAAAAATAATGCGTAAACTTGTTGGGAAATGACGTATTCAAAACGTATAAGGTAAATATAAGCATCGAAAGGAGCTGATGTTATGCTTATTGCTATCGACCACGGCAACAAACAGGTCAAAACCGTTCACGGAAACGCCATCGTTTCCGGTGTGCAGAAAAGTAAAACCAGACCTTACGGCAGGGATGTGCTGAAATACGGCGGCAGCTACTATACACTGTCCGCGCAGCGCATCCCGTACCAAAAGGACAAAACCGCAGACGAGCGTTTCTTTATCCTGTCGCTGTTTGCCATCGCGGAGGAAATCGAAGCACAGGGCGCTTATACCTCCGGGCTGATGCCCATTGACCTTGCCATCGGTCTGCCGCCCGCACACTTTGGCGCGCAGAACAAAGCATTCGTGCGTTACTTCAAGCGCAAAGAACCTGTCTACTTTTCCTACCGCGACAAGCTGTACAGCATCCTGATCCGCAATGTGCAGTGCTATCCGCAGGCATTTGCAGCGGCAGCCATGATGCTGGGCGAACTGGCAACCGTACCGCGCGCGCTGATTCTGGATGTGGGTGGCTTCACGGCAGACTATCTGCTGCTGAAGAATGGCCGCGCCGACCTGTCTACCTGTGATTCACTGGAAAATGGCGTGATTTTGCTGTATAACCGCATCCGCTCTAAAGCCAGCTCCGATTTGGACATTTTGTTGGAGGAAACCGATGTGGATGCCATTCTCTTGCAGGGGCAGGGAAGCAGTTACGGGGAAGAAGTCGCCGCGCTGGTGGAATATCAGGCGCAGGAGTTTGTCAATGATATGCTGGGTGCATTGCGCGAGCGTCAGCTTGACCTGCGCACGGGACGAGTGATTTTCGTAGGCGGCGGTGCCTGCCTGCTGCGGCGGCAAATCGAAACATCCGGAAAGGTGGCACACCCCGTCTTTGTGGAGGACGTGAATGCCAATGCCAAGGGCTTTGAGTATCTTTACCGCTGCACCGTGACAGGGGAGTGATGAACCATGAAGCTGAAAAAGGACCGGGGGCGCTTTACGGTTCGCTTCGACATGGAAAATCCAGACCATGTGCGTGCCGTAGAATACTTGGAACGGCAGCGTGACAGGGGCAAAGCACAGTATCTTGCCGATGCAATTCTATGCTATGAAAAGGCAGATGCGAAGTCTTTTCAGCAGACGGACCGCGCCTTGATTGAGCAAATCGTGCAGGAATACTTAGAAAAGCAGACCATGGGACGCACTCGGAATTCGCAGAAAGAAGAGCCATCTATATCTTCGCCGCCAATAGATTTGATAGCCAGTGCTTTGGCCGATTTTAGAGGCTGACACATATAGTGAGTATAATAAGCAGCAATCCCCAAGGCGGCATACGTCACCTTGGGGATTGTTGTTATTTGGCGCCTGTTTACCGATTCAGAAAAATCCTCGCTGCGCAAGGGTCTGGGGCCTCCCAGTTGACGTACAAATCATTCAACGGGCAGGCGTGAGGGTTACGGATATGCTCGTCGATCCAGCCTTTGTACAGCTCACAGAAGTTGGCTTTCGTGAGGATGGCGCGGCATTCGGACTTGTCCACAGTGGTGCTGAACAGGTATTCCACATCATGAACCGGAACAATCACCGGCGCGCCGGCTGCGTCAAAGGCACAGAGCAGATTTTTACAGCCGCGGCTCACAGCGCGCTGGCAGTCGCCGCACTCGATATAGATGGTGTTGCGCCAGTCGCGGCCTGTGGTGCGCAGGAACTTGCAGAGATGCGAATTGGTGGAAGTAAAACAGGAAACGGACAAAATATCACTCCAATCTCAAATTGTGCGCAGCGTAACAACTCGGCACAGTTTTTATAAAATATTGCCGGTCTGCGGGAAAGTTTTCATAAGGGGAACGGGTGTGTCGGTGCGCTCATCATACATGGCAAGATACCCTTCGGAAGATTTCTGCCAACCGCCGTCCTGCCATACGAACACAACAAGGGTATCGTTCATCTGCATGACTTTGAACGTAATGCTCTCGGCAACCAGATAACCGTTCGGGGCCAGTTCCTCCACCATCGTGTAGACGTGTTCGCTGGTGTCATCGGACAAAAGCAACAGATTTTTGTGCGGGTCTTTGGCGGCAGAACGTTCCGGCAGTACGCGGATAGCATGGTCGCCGTCCGTGGTCGTCCAGCGGTCAATGGTCGTGCCATAGGCATCGCGAATCGTTAGGCGGGCATCCGCCAGTTTTGCATTGGTGGCAATATCCCGTTTGGTGAGAATCAGCGAGTGCGCCGGGGCATCGTACATCGTGACTTTCTGAATTTCCCCGGTTTCCTGCACGGTGAAGTGAACCTCTTCGCTGAGCAGATACCCGGCCGGGGCGGCAGTTTCGGTCAGCGTATAGTCGCCGGGCTTCAGGCGCTCGATGCGGTGGGGCTGGCCGTTGGTTTCCCACTCGGCAATGGTGCTGCCGCTGGCATCGGTGATTTTCAGTTTTGCACCGGGCAGCTCGTGACCATCTGTCATGTCAGCCTTGAAGATTTCGACCTTGGTAAAATCGTCTTTCATCTCCACACGCTGAATATTCTCGGTAGGACCAACCTCAAAGGTAACGCTCTCGGCGCGGACATAGCCCTGCTCGATGGGAGCCACCGTTTCGGTCAGGGTGTAAGTTCCCATCGGGATGCGCTCCATATAGTGCGGTGTGCCGTCTGTAACCCATTCAGCAACGGTTTTGCCGTCTGCATCCGTGATTTTCAGCTTTGCGCCGCTGATTTCCTTGCCGGTGGCAATGTCGGTCTTGGAAATCTGCACTTTCGTGTAGTCGTCCTGCATGATAACGTGCTGGACCTTGCCGTTATCCTCGACTGTGAACTGAATGGCATTGGCAGGCACATACCCGGAATTATCGGGTACGAGCGTTTCCTCCAGTGTGTAGGTTTCGCCCGCAACCAGCACAGCCTCCATGTAGTGCGGCGTATCTTCGGACACCCATTCGTCCACAACATTGCCGTCTTTATCCAGCACACGCAGCGTGGCACCGGGGACTTCTTCGTGGGTCGTAATATCGGCTTTGCTGATTTTTACGCGGGTGGGCGCATCCAGCATCGTCACTGTCTGGCTGAATCCATCAGAATCTTTCAGCAGAATCCAGCTTGCAGAGTAGGTGATTTCGGCATCGGCGGGCTTTTCTGCAACCTGCTTATCGGCAAAGAACGCGGGAGCCGCCGCGCCGTTCAGATAGGCCTTGTCAAACGTCAGGTCGGAGAAGTCGCTCTCCCGCAGGCATTTGGCAATCGCGCGGTCGTTGGCGGCATCGGTGAAATTCACCACCAGCGTGCCGTTCACGCAGTACCAGTTGGCAATGACAACGCCGTCTGCATCGGGATTCTTGCCCAGCAGCTTATCCCAGAAAGCGCGCAGCTTGGCGGAAATCGTAGCCACGGTATCGTCGGAAAACGCGGTGGGGGAGATAATGCTGCCAGACTGGTATGCTGTATCTTCGGATTCATGCAGAACCCAGACCGCCGTTTCCTGCAAGTAGGCATTATCGTCCGTGGCCTGCTCCAAGCGGAACTGAATCGAGCGGGCGGTGGTATAGCCGTCTGCCGGACAAGTCTCGGCCAAGGTATAGACTTTTGAGGTATCGCGGTTCCCAGCAAAGTCGTGGGAAAGATGCAGCCCGCAAATCACATGAGCCGTATCGCTGCTCTCCCAGCTGTCCACCACATTGCCGTTCCAATCGGTCACGGTCAACGTGGCACCGGTCAGGGCAAAGGTGTCATCGGAATCAGAAGTGAAAGCGCGCTTGTCAATCTCCACGGTGGTCTGCTTGTCGGAGTGCAGGCAGTCAACGACCTGCCATGCAATGAACTGGTTTTCATAGGTGAACTCAACGGGAATCACACTCTGCTCAATCAGGTAGCCGTCCGGCACGCTGATTTCACGCAGATAGTAGCGGCCGCTGTTGGTCGTACAGTCGTGGGCATCGCTGCCGCCGTAATGTTCACCGCGCAGAGGAACGTCTACATCAAAATAGGCAAGGCCGTTTTCATCGGTGGTGGCTGTGCCCAGCAGAGTATCGGCGGCGGCCAGCAGCTCGCCGGAAATACTGTAAATGTCGTCTGCGGTGTACAGCTCATAGACGGCGCCCGCGACCATATTGGCATCAGCCGGGATGTCGGCGCGGTTGCTGCCGCCGTTCAAAAGGGAGGCGCGGGTCTTACAGCCGTCTGTATAGGGCGCTTCATCGGTCAAATCGCAGGTGTCGCGATCCAGCTTATACAGCCCGACACCGACTTTGCCCTCCTCAACGATCGGCAGCACACGGGCATTCTCAAAGACAAGAACCTGCTTTTCAATCTGCTCGGCATTGGCGTTGCCTACATTTATAATAGAGTAGTCGTACACAACATCACCGTCCTGCGTGTGGTCGATGATGCTTTTTGCAAGAACGAGGTCGTTATACTGGTTGTCCCAGTCCAGCACCACGGTGTAAGTGTGGTCGGTGTGGACAAAACCGTAAGGGGCCTGCACCTCGGAAATCGTGTAGGTACCCAGCGGCAGCGTGATAGTGACTCCGCCTTTCGTGCCATCGTGGGTTACTTTCAAGAAATCATAGGTGGCGAGTGTCCGCGTGGGGCTGAATCGGACTTCGTCCACCTGCCCGTCTTCGGCAGTGGTAACGGTAGCGACAAGGTCGCCATCTGCGTACCAGAGTGTGCCTTGATTGTCCGGCGTGGGAATATCGCCCTGCGCGTGGATCTCATAGGTGGCATTGGCAAGGTTATCGGACTCGTACACGAACTGTCCGTTTTCGTACCCGGTCAGCACGTTACCAATTTTGCGGATTTTGATTTGCCCCAATGTCTCGTGGTTATAGTAGTTTTCGGTGATGACGTAGTCGTCCATGCCGTCGGCGCTGCCGCCGCTGACCTGATACACACGGTCCGAGGTCAGCTCAAACACGACATTGTACTGGCGGTCGTTGAAATACCCGCGTGGACCTTCGATCTCGACGATGCGGTACCTGCCCAGCGGCAGTTTTTCCGGGGTCTTCATTTCGCCGTTGGAATCGGTATAGAAAGTGCTGGTCTTTGCCCAGGCATTGCCGGATTTCGGGTCGTTCATCTCCACAAGGGTTTCACGGCCGTCCTCGGCAATGTAGTAAATGTTGAACGCAGTGTCGGCAATTTTGACAGGCTTGCCCGTCTCAATGTCGATTTTGACAAGCTGCAAGTAGCCCTCCAACTCTTCATCCAGAATGTTGTAGGTTATGTAGCTGCCGCTGGGCGTTGTGATGCTGCCGGCAGGCACAGTAAAGCTGCTCTGCGGGCTGGATGCATTGACATTGATAAGGAACGGTTCAGCCTGAAAAACATCCTTCGGTACGGTGGTTTCCACGACGATGTACTGGCCGTAAGGAAGCCCCTGCACACGCAGGATGCCTTCCTCGTTCGTGAAGATCTCGGATAAGCGATATTCTTGCGCATTGTTGGTCGGCACCCAGCCAAGACCCTGCCCGTTGGCAAAATCGCCGTCTGCGGTCAAGGTTGCGTTATAGCGGGTGACGACGGCGGTGTCACTCTCGTACATCGTTGCAACAGCCTGTTCTTCGTCAGAAAAATCAAATTTCAGCGTGTCCTGATCGTAGCTGGATTTACGGTAGACATCCAGAATGCTGGCGGTATCGTAACTGCCATCGGCGTTTTGGGCAAACTGGTCTGCCTTGCTCAGCAGCGATACACGGTACACTTTGAACCCGGCACCGCCCAGCTTAATGGCAGGGGAGGGCTGACCGGTGGTGGACACCAGCTTTTGCAGACTGAACCCGGATTTCAGTACTTCGTCCTGCGTCTGATCTTCAGCGCGGACAACGTAAGTGGATTCATCTGCATAAGTAAGGGATTGATAGTGGTTGACTTCATCACAGAGATAGCCTTTCGCAAAGGACAGGTAGTAGCCGTCATAGGTCTTGCTGCCGTCTAAGGCGCGACTCTCGGCAACAGCAGAATATTGGTTGCGGTAGACATAGTCGATGTATTCTGTGCCATTGCTGGCGAGGGCGGCATAGCTGCCGGTAGGCTCCAGCTTTTTGTTGAGCAGGGGATACTTGCCGGAAAGATAATACTGCCCGTTGGAATCCACGGGGATCACGATGCCGGTGGCGCGCTCCACAAGGTAGTAACGACCTAAGTAGAGATTAGAAAACGCCAGCTTGCCGTCCTTGATGGCGGCGGAGGCTACAAGGTAATCCTTTTTCAGCACCGGGAGATAGTCGGACTTCCATGCGCCGTTGGTAAGCACGGTGGTATGCCAGATGGGGTTGCCGCTGGAATCGGTGATCTTGGAGTAATCGACAATGCCGGAAACGCCGTTCGGATGAAGAATGTCCTCGGCGGCATACAGGTCGTACACGGCACCTTCAAGCGTTGAGTCGCCATTACTGCCTGCGGCCAGATACCGGGCGGCATCAAAGTCTGCTTTGGAGAGAGTGATGCTGCCGAGAGTGCGGTCGTTCTGCATGGTGTCGACATCGGCGTGCATGGTGTAGGAATCCTCGTTGCTGGCAATACCTGTAGGATCGGTGGTATAGGTCTTATCCGCATTGCGACTGCCAAATGTAATTGTGACGATGCCCTCGCCGGTGTCGATGAGCGTACCACCGCTGTTGGCCGTGGTAATGTCGGCGTTATAGTCCGCGTTGCCCAGCCAAATCGTCTGACCGTCTAATGCTTTCGTGATTTCAAAGGCATACGCCCGCTTACCCAGCACAGAGCCTGCCGTGCCGGGTTTGGTTACATCCGTCCAATCGCCATAGTACCCGCTGGGAGCATGGCTTTCCACGATGACGAACTTACCCTCGTTTCGCTGGGTGTAATAGATATTGTCAGAACCGTTGGCATAATTGCTGTGGTTGATGACTTTGTAAGTTCCATCTGCTTGGCGCTCAACCTTGTACTGGTTGTACCCACCATTGGGGATGTAGCACTGCCGGACGGTATCCCACTCGAAAATCTTAAACTCGGCATCGCCCTTGATGCGCTGCTTGGTTTCGCTGTCGATTTTGTCAATACTGACTTTGACCGACCACTCATCGTTTTTCATCTGGTAATAGTTCGAGCTGTTGGCAGGAACAGTAATCGTCTGGTGGCTGCTCAGAGCACCAGACGTGGTATCGAAGCCGTGCGGAATGGTGATTTCATCGTAGCTAAACGTAATATTTGCAAGCTGTGCCCGCGCCGAGGCGATGGCAGCATCTACCATACCTTGTGCTTCGTTTTTCAGTTGGTTGATGGCTGCATTTTTGGCAGCCTCGGCAGCGGCATCCGCTTCAGCCTGGCTGGTGAACGGTCCTTCCTGCCCGCTGAGTGTGCTTGTGCTGGTCTTGGACACCTCATAATGTACTGTCCATGTGGCAGAACCATCGCCGCCATTCAAATGGTAGTTGTCGTCCTGCGTGTGACCGCTGGTGGTAATGGTCTGCGCTCCGGCAGGAGTCATCTTCCAACTACCGCCGTCCACACTGCCGCTGGTCTGGCTTGGAGTGACGGTAATGACTGCACCATCCACTTTCTCCAGCGTATTCAGCTGATACTTATCGGTGTTGACGGTGAACGTCAGATCAAAGCTGCCTCTGGCGCTCTGTGCAGGAGCGGTCCATGAAGCAGAATAATACTGCGGCTCAGGAGCACTCGGCACGTCCGGAATTTCGGTGCCGCCAGTAATTTCCTCACCAACCAGCGCCACAATCTGCCATGCGTAGCCTGCGGGCGGATTATAAATGTAAGTGTAATAACCGTTCTCACCAGACTGCACCGCCGTGCCGTCTGCCAATTCTTCGGCGGCAGCAACATAGGCCTGCGCAGCATAACTATCAGGATAGTTGGTAATGATCCACTGCTGGGTTTCATCGTAGATCTCACTGATGAGGTCGGGCTGCTCTGTATCCGCGCTCATAACAACGGGCTTGCTGTCCAGCATATCGAGACTCAACTGACCGAGGCCGCCCCAAATGTTGATTTGGTTCGCGTAATGGTTGCCGGGGGTGTACTGGCCGGGCTCAAGGCGAGACACATGGTCAAAAGTGTAGGTCGGGCAGCCATTGGGCTGACCGTTCAGACCATGACTGCAACAGTAGGCTTCTTGTCCGTTGAACCAAATGAGCCATGTGCCGCCCTCCTTGGCAATACTGGTGATTTTGCCGGTGGCATACGGCGGAGTCGGCCCTGCCGCAAGTGTAGCAATGCCGTTGTCTGCATAAAGCTGCGTCGGGGCGGCTTCATCCGACAACTGCACATGGAGGGATTTCTGCAACTGTTCGCCATCCGGGGCGGTGTAGATAAACTGTGCGGTGAAGTCGGAAGATGTTTTCACATACAGCCCTGTGGCCGCCGCAGACTGCTCGGCGTAGGTCTGGTGCAGGATTTTTGTCTGCTCGGCCTCATCGGCGGGGATGAGGTCATAGTCGGTGGACGCATAGCTGAGAAGTTCTACGCCATCCGGCAGGATGATTTCGGATGCCGCACCGTCTGCGGGATATTCCGTCTGCACCAGCAGAGGAACGACTGCATAGTTGGCATCGGGCGTTTTGCCGACAGTGATGTTGCTTTCGTCTGCGTTCAGCGCATCTGCATCCATGTGGGCATCCTCACCGTCGTACAAGTCGGACCCCCACGAGGAAATGCTGATTTTTGTCTCGCCGGTTGCCACAGGCAGACCCATGCTGCCGAGGTAGCTGCCGGTAGGTGCATCCGGCAAATCGTTGTACAGATTTTCGGTAATCTGAGAAAGGGCTGGTGTTACACTATCAGTAACTTCAGGAACAGCCGTATCTACTGTCTCCGGCGTAGCAATCTCATCGGCCGAAGCTGCGGGAATCATTGTGCAGCACATGGCACCCGCCATGAGCGCTGCAGATAAGCGGTGTTTGAGTTTATATTGCATTTGCATAACTCCTTCGTATTATTTTTACATCAAATGCGAAAAAATCACGATGCTACATCTACACCACCTCCACCAATCAGCTTGGCAACGACCAGCAGGCGGCTGTTAGGGTCTGCCGTACAGGTGGAGAGCGTCAGAATATGGTCATCCGTTGTCACGTCCACACCATAATCGAACGCACAGCCGGCAACAGCCTTACCCAGAATCTGCTGGAAGGCCGCATCGTCCGGGTTGGCCTGAATGCAGTCAGTGTCGGTGGAAACATCACAGACCCACACACTGAAAATCTGGTAAGTCAGTTTTTCATCTGCCAGCGAAACATAAATGTACGGGTTCTCCTGCCCAAACTCGAACACACGATATTTGTGCAGATCCTCAAACCCTCCCTCGTAGTCTTCATCGGTAAAGGTGTGCCCGTAAAAAATCAGATTGCGGGAAACTTTTTCGCCGCTGTTCATACGGCAGGTATAGTCAGCATAGATGCAACCGTGATAATCCTCGGTACCTTTCTCGTCACGGCGCAGATAGTAGTCGTTGTCTCCGTACTGCTGCACGGGCGCGTCAATATTGGTGCCGGGAATCGTGATCCACGCCACGGTGTCCGGGTTTTCTTTCTGCGCGGCGGCAAGGCGTTCGTCGGGTGGCTCGACACGTTTGGTCTGTGCCCATGCAGGCAGCACCGAACCGCCATCACCGGAACGCCCGAAAAGTAAGAACCCGGCCAACAGCAGCCCAACCAAAACAAAAATAATGACGAGCCGCAGCAAATCGGGGTTGGAGGTATCCCAAAACCGCTTGAATTTTTCTCTCACTGCGGCACCTCCGCAACATCATCCTCCTGCCACGGCAGGCGGGGCAGGGGCGCGTAGTGGCGGCCGTTCGGCTCGACCCAACTGCCCTGGCCTCCGGCAAAGATATGGATGTTGAACGAATTCAGCACGGTCAAAAAACTCTCCATGTCGGCGGCATCACAGCAGAGCGAATCCCGGTTGCCAATCAGCAGCACATCAAAGCGATGTTGCTCGGCATCCTGCAAAATCTCCTTGACGGCGGGGCGCATAAGCAGCGGCACGGGCTTGTTTGTCTCGGAAATGCGTTCTTTCTGTACGCCCCACTGCAATTTGCGGGCGGCGCGCTGGCAGGCAAGGCGCTGTCTGCCCATGCTGGCAAGGTTCTTCGGGTCGGACTGGTAAAGGCATTGTGCAATCATTGTTTTCCTCCTTAATACTTCGGCTTGTGGTAAACTTCTTTATGCAGTGCCACCGCATGGCGGCGATCATACCATAGGAGCAGGTAGTGCAGCACCAGTCCGCTGCCGACCAGCGGCAGAAGGACTTTTGCCCAATCAGAGATTTTCTTCATCTTCATCCTCGTTTCTGCCACCGAGGACAATATCCCCGGACGGCACATAGACTTTCGGCACAGGGGCAGACTTTGCGGGTTCAGCCGCATGGGCAGGCTCTTTGCGCAGCAGATGGGCGATAACCAACAGTACCGTGATAAAGAGCAGCGTGCAGACAATCCCCATAACCAGCAGGGCAGGGGTAATCCCACTTTCTGCCGCAGCAACAACCACAGGCGCAGAAACCGGTGCGTACAGCAGCGTGTAATGCACCGTTCCGGCCTCGGTGCGGGTGACCGTTCCGGCGTAGTGCGCGGTTGCCATGTAGGTGCTGTCGGCCTGCAAGGTTTCGCCAATCGTAATGTCCTGCAAGGTCAGTGAGCCGGAAAAACCGTACTCGTCATCGTAGGCAACAGACTCTTTCACATCATTGCGGGCGGTTTCGGCATCGGCGCTGCGCACAGACAATTCAAAATCCTGCGTGACCTCTTTCTCCTCGGTCACACCGCCCTCCACATCTTGGGTGACACCCCATAAGGTGTAATCGGCGCTGTTCCACTGCATAGTGCTCTCGGTCAGGTCGGCAACGGTCGTGCCGTAGGGCACGCTGTACTGCTTGATGACAAGCAACTGCCCGCCGTCCTCCTGCCATGAGATGCTGTCCGGGTAGAACGGCGGCGCGGTATCTTCGGGCGACAATTCCACCAGTTCCGGGGCAGGGGTGGGTGTGGGCTCCTCGGCAAAGGCAGCAGCGGCGCTGCCCAGCGCCAGCAGGCAGCACAGGGCGGCGATAACAGGTTTCTTCATTAGGATTCCTCCGTTTCGGTTTGATTTTGCATTTTGCGTTCTACAATGCGGCGCAGTTCGTCCCGGTCTGTGGTGATCAGGTCTTTTTCTTCCTCGCTGCATCGCATATCGACGGTAACATTGTTGGAGTTCGTGACGATCAGCGCGCTGCCGCGCTCGAAGCGGGTGATGTTGTCGATTTCGGCATCGGTTAGCTTCAAAACACTTTGCACGCGCTGCGCTTCCTCTTCCTCCAGATTCAGAATGATTTTGATTTTGCAGTTGTTCAGGATGCCGCGGCCGTATTTTCCATCTTCCAAGGAAAAGAAGTCGTTCAAATCCTGCGTGGCAACCAGCACACCGCCGCCATAGCCGCGAATCGTCTTGACGGCCTCGAACACATAGTTGGCGGCCAGCGCGTTGGACGATGCGCCGATGATCTGCCAGACTTCATCTATAAAAATCTGCTTGCGGCGGGTCAAATCCTCTTTCGCCTTATCCCACATATAGTCCAGCCCGATGTACATGCCCACAGTCAGCAGGTCACCGGACAACTCGCTGATGTCGATAACGACATAGCTGCTGTCGAGGTTCACGTTTGTCTGACGGTTAAAGCTGGATGCCGAGCCGTGTACAAGGCGGTTCAGAATATTGGCGATGCGCCGCGTCTCCGGGGCGGCTGTCAAGACGGCGTGCAGGTCGCCCAATATCGGCATTTCGCGGTACTGACCGGGATGTGCCGGGTCATCCAAACTGGCATTATCGTAGGAGATGCCCTTATTGCGGTAGGTTGTGACGATGGCCTCGTCCAATAATTGGCGTTCCTCGTTGCTCAAATCGGGAATCAGCAGCGAGAAGAAAATGTGCAGCTTCTGGATTTTGGCAGCCAGTTCCGACTGCTCCGGCATAGGGCCGTCCAGCAGTTCGCTGCTGGTGTGGTCGATTTTGCGAATTTCCATGACGTTGATGCAATCCGGGCTGCCCGGCACGATGCGGATGATGGTGCCGTTCAGTGCCTTGGCTTGACGATAAAACTCGTGGCCTTTCAGCGGTGCGATGATGTAAACCGGAGTTCCTGCCAGCCGCATACGGCGGGCGATAAGCTGCATGGTAAATGTCTTGCCCGCGCCGGAGGTGCCGAGAATCGCCATATTTGCGTTTTTGTAGATGCGGGTATTAAAGTTGTCGAGGCTGACAAGGGAGTTATTGTACTTGTTCACGCCCAGCAGTACGCCGTTGGTATCGCACAACTCAAAGCTGACAAACGGATAAAAGCTGGCCGCAGTGGAGGTAAGGATATTGCGGCGGTACTTCTTGAACAGCGCCGCGTCCGGAGCGCACAGCGGCAGGAAAGCGAGAAAGGCTGCCTCCTGCCGGAAACTGCACAGCTGCAAATTCATATCCTGTGAGATCATGAGTTTGCGTATCTCTCCGATGCGCCACTCCAAATCCTTGACGCTGGCTGCGGTGACGGTCACGAGGATGGCGGCGTAGTAGAAATCCTCGTTGTTGGCGAGGCCGTCTTTCAGGTAGTAGCCGGAACGGATGGCATTGGAGAGGTCATCAAAGTCCGAGTTTGTGTCGCTGGCGTCCTTGATTTTGCTGCGGTTGATGCGGATTTGCTGCCCGATTTTCTGCATCATGCGTTCTTTGGGCTGTCGTTCCAGAAACAGATCCACGTCAATGCCCTCGCCGGCGTTTACCAGCAGCGCCATCCACCCGGCTGTGACCTGCGCACGGTAGCCGTCTGCGGGAATCATCAGGTAGGCATGGTAGGTGCCGTCCATGTAGAGATAATGTCCATGCTTCAAATCCAGCGAGGGTGGAATCATAAAGGCGGCGGGAGGTATCTTATCCAGTGCTGTGGTATCGTTCTGGGCCAGATAGCTGGCAAGTACGTCTTGGATGCGCTCCTGCAAGGGCATCTGTACCGCCGTCCGCCTGTTTAATAAGGTATAGAAAACATCGGTAAGGAACTCGTCCTCATTCTCGTGCTCTACGATGGCATTGCCGCACTGCGCCAGATAGGTACGGAAGTTGCGAGCGGTGGTTTCGAGCGTGGAGACGATTTCAGCATAGGAGATGTTCCGCTCGTTTGTAGGGGCCTCGTATTGAAAAATCACGAAAAAACGACGGCTGACAGCATCGCGAGAGCCAAGCCGTTTGACAAAGCGAATATAGCTCATGTGGCGCTTGCGCACCGCTGCATCCGGCTCGTTGGCGGCATCCCGCCGCAGCTTGTCCAGATAGGCGTTGACATCCGCCTTGCGGGAGAACGACTTGAATTGCAGCCGTACCGGGCTGACTTTCAAAAGGCTGGCGAACGAGTAGATGACGCTGCGCTGCTCACGCGGGGAGCGCAGCAGGAAGTTGATAGGTTCAATCTCCAGAATCTTGATGTAGCGGTCATCTGTGGTGTGCAGGATACCGTTCTCGATTTTCTCAATAGGGAGCAGATCGTAGAGCGTCTGTCGCTTAACCAGCTTTCCGTGGCGGTCTGTTTTTCGATGCAAGACCTGTGCGTTGTGGGGCAGGGTGCCGTCATCGTCGTAGTAGATAACGCGATACCGCTTGCTGATGAACCGCAAGTGCCGGTGTCGGTTGGCTTCAAGATTGCCCTGAGGTGTGGGTGTGACGATACGGCGGCGCTTCATAAAACGGAACCAGTGTGCTACAAACTGCGTCAGACTGTCACCGCCGATGCCGACCACACCGAAAACACCCAACGGTACCGACACCGCAATGACGATCATCAGGCGGATGTTGAACGCCAGCGGCAGATAAAACAGCGGCACCGCACTGCCCACGGCAAGCACAGCCGCCTCCACTGCATTGCGCAGCTTGACCGTACCGCCGAGAATCGTGCCGGTGTCCACAAAATTCTGCGGGATCAGGTAAACATCCCGCTCTTCGCGTGAAATTTCGACCACCTCCAAACAAAAAGAGCGCCCTCGAAAAAAGGCGCTCTTGCGTTTCTGCTCAATTTTGACGATACTATTATAGCAGAGTCATATTGCAGCAAAAAAGACTTTTGCTGTGCGGATGTTGTGCTGATTTACTGCATTTCGGCAGATAAATTTTCAAATGCATATTTGTGGCATCAATGTAGCTACATAGATTGACAACCCGACAAGATGAACGTATAATGGAGATAAGAAGAAAACCATGGCAGGAAGGGAGTTTGTTTTATGGAAAATATTGTTTCGGCGGCCAAAACGGATGTGTTCCGTGTTCGCATCAACCCGGAAATCAAGCAGGAACTGGAATCTGTGTATGCAAAGAACGGCCTTACCCTGACCGATGCCATCAACGTGTTTTTCCAGCAGTCGCTGAATGCGGGAGGCTTTCCCTTTGCCGTAACCGAGGACAACGCGGAGATCATCAAGGCAAAAGCACTCTCCCGCCTGACAAAGCAGTTGCAGGAAGCGCAGGATGACCCTGTTTCTTACTCCGAGGATGAAGTATACAAGATGTTCGGAGTAGAGAAATGAGGGTAATCTATAAAAGAACCGCCGTTAAGGATATGGAAGCAACCCGCGACTACATCGCCGGACGGCTGAAAAATCCCAAGGCCGCCAAAAAGCTGGTGACGGCACTGCTGAAAGCAATATCCCTGCTGGCGGATAATCCTTATATGGGCGCGGCACTGGCAGAAAAGTTTGAGATCACCACAGATGTGCGTTATTTCGTGGTGTCAAAGCAGCTGATTTTCTACCATGTGGATGAAGAAAGCGGCACGATAGAGATTCTTCGAGTATTGGACGGCAGGACAGATTATTTGTCTGTATTGTTCGGATAAATAAAAAATAGGAGGGCTGCTCCTGCGTGTTGGCAGAAACAGCCCTCTTTGTTTTAGTGCAGATACCCTTTTGGGTTGACGTAGACCCCGTCGATAATGACGCAGATATGCAGATGATTTCCGGTCACATCGCCGGTAGCACCGACTTTGGCAATGGTGTCGTATTTGTTCACCGTATCGCCAACCTGAGCCAAAAGCTGGCTGCAATGGGCGTAAAGGGTGCAATACCCGCCGCCGTGGTTGATGACGAGATAATTTCCATAACTGACATGGTAGCCGGCCTTTATGACCGTACCGGCCTCCACCGCCAGAATTGGTGTGCCGTAAGGATACGCAATGTCCATGCCATTATGGTTGGTGGTATCCTTGCCGGGAATGCCGACATCATCACGTTTACCAAAGAAAGAAGTAATGTGCTGTTCCCAGTTGGGGTCATTGAACGGATTGCCGAACACGCCGTTGGGGGCAGGGGAGTCATCATCAATAAGTGCATCGTTGATTTGTCCCAGAATCGAGATACCTTCGCGTTCTTCAATTTCGTGGAGGTAGACGGTCAGGTTATGCGCATAGGCATCGGCATAGCTTTTCTGCTTGTCGTCAAGCTGCCAGACCGTGTCGGCAAAGTAGTCATCGCCCACATAGGAAAGCGCGAAAACGGTGTAGGTGTGATCCTCTTGTACAGTTATAGTCTGCCCACGCACTTCTTTCTGCACAGGCTCAGTGCGGACTTCCTCGGAAGTGGTGTAGGCATAATATTCTGTCTGGTGCGCTTGCACCTGTTCAGAAAGGTCAGTTAGGCTGATTTTGGTATAGTCGTCCTCTCCTTGATAGGCGCAATACATGGAAATGAGCTGAAAGGCATTGTAGGAGACATGACCGCCCACGGAATCGACCACATCGCTGTAGGTAAGGTTTGCACGCCCGGATTCTATTTCGGCAAGGGTATCCTCGTAGGCTTCCTGCAAAATATCCGATACGGCATTGCGAAGCTGTATCACGTTGGCGGCAACTTCTAAATCGTTGTTGACCGCCGTACTGGGCTGCGTTAGCGTGCCGAAAATCGCACCGGGAAGCATGAGCAGAACCAGAACCGGCAGCAGCAAGACAGCAATGACAACGACCAGTACTTCCTTGCGATACTGCACCACAGCTTCGGCAGCAGCCCCAGCGGGGCCGCCCTGCACTCCCGCTTGCGCGATTTTGGCAAGTTTGGGCGCGTTACGAAGTGCTGCTGAGGCTGCCTGCCGTGAATTTTGAGTATCATTTTCAATCATTTAGTGTCTCCGCGCCGGGGCTTTTGGCATGGCGGCGACCTTGCGCTCATCATACTGCATACGCCCACGTTCGTCCTGAATGGTGGGCGTTTTTTCTACGCGGGTCGTGGCGTAAACCTTGTACCACTTTTCACCATCGCGAGATGTCTGTTCTGTGAAGTGACCCTCCGGCTTCTCATACTGACGGGCGTTGTACATGGCAAACTGAATCTGACCGCGTCCGGGGATGATCTCGCGCCCCTGAATCTTTCCGCCGCCGATTTCTACGTCCGTGACACTGTTGCCCATCTGCCCCAGCAACACGCGGTTCATGGCGGCCTGCTGAATAGAGGACGAAGTGGGAATGGTGGTCTGCTCCGTAACAGCAGGACTGCCACCGGCGTGCATGGTAATTTCGCTGTCGCGGGTAGGCGAAACATCAACCGTGCTATCGCCCTCCAGCGCCAGCGGCGTGGCGGGGATAGGAGAGTCTGTTACGGCATCGCTTTCAGCTGTTGCCATTGCAGTGGGAATATTTTCACCGGTGGCAGGAATCTGCATAGCGTCCATGTCGCTGGTACCTGCGAAATAACCATTGAGCGCTTCCACGGCGCTGTCACCTGTAATGCAGCCGCTGGTTTGCCCGGTGGCGATGGAGCCGATGACCTTGCTGGCAAAACCGCCATCTTTGCCAAGGCTGTTGTGATACATGGTTCCGCCCAAGGATGCACCGATGCCGCCGGATTGCCCGCTGATGGAGCTTGCGGTGCTTTGCTGTATATGACGACTCACCATGCCGGAGAGCCCGCCTGCAAAGGTGTTGCCGGGTGTGACTTTTGTGGTGGCTGTTGAAGCGGCGGCTTTGGCAGCGCCCAGCCCCATAAAGGCTTTGCCGATTTCAAAACCGCGAAAAGCCAGTAGCGCCTCAGACAACATCGAGCCGGGCGAGCGTGAAACGCCGATGCCCAATGAGTGCAGAATACCGTCCAGCTTGGTGCTGACTTTCAGAAAAGCGATAGCACACAGCAACCACAGGAACAGATTGCCGGAGACGGCATCCTTGCCATGCGCGTCTACGGCCGCAGCAGCTTCATCCTCGGTCAAAGCAAAAGCGGCCGGACAGTACAGAAGCGCAAGGTTGATGGCGGTGAATAGGGTAAACAGAGTTTTTTTCATGTAAAAAATCTCCTATAAGGACAGCGGATTGGCGAGAAACTCACCGACCATATTGACGAACAGTTTTAAGCACCATGCGTTCATAATCAGCAGCAGAAGCTGCCCACTGAACATTCGGCACCAGCTTTTGAAAATGTTGTTTGTGCCGCGCGCCGCGCCCATAGCAAAGGCAAGGGGTGCGGTGAAAACCAGAATTCCCAGTACAACGTATCGCTCGGCGGCTTCCAAAAGCAGCTTTAAGTAGTTCCAAGCCAGAATCACAACGAGAATCAGTGCAATCAAGGCCACAGAACCGTTGGCAATCACGCCAATGATGATGAGTAGCACGGAATTGAAGTCTCCAAACTGCACGCCGGGCAGGCTGCTGTCCAGAATCCAGGTGTAGGGCGTGCCGCCGATCTGCAAGGCAAGGTTGACGATGTCATCGCAATACCAAATCAGAAGCAGGAAAATTACAGAGCGCACCACCAGATTGATGGGATTCTCGGTGTCAATGTCAAACCCTGCGCCATAGCAGCGGTAAAGCTGCCACACAAGGTTTAGCAGCACCAGCCCAATGGCTGTCCAGATAAAAATCTCGTACATGGACGATGCGGCAGGAAAGTACCGCTTGAACGTATCCATATTGCAGCCCAGCGCGCCAAGTACTGATGTTGATGCCAAATCCAGCAAATTCATCACCTGCGTTGCCAGCCAATCCACAATGCCATCTAAAATGCCCAAAGGCGTTCACCTCCTTGCTGCAATTCCGCGCAGGTTTACGGATTCCAAGTGCCGCCCTGGAAGAACGGCGTAACGTAGGCCATGATGAAGCCGAGACCGTTCAGAATCGCCCAGGTGATGGCAATGCGCTTAAGCCATGCGCGGGAATCATCCACGGTCTTGCCGTTCTTGGAAAAGTTCATCAGCAGCAGGGCAACGGCGGCGCAGACTACAGCTGTGACGGTGGAGATAGAGATGATTTGCGAGTAGACATCCTGCATGATCTCGCTGGCTTTCGTCCAGACGGTTGTGCTGGCTGCGGCGGTGGGAGAATTATCCTCGCCGGTTGCAAAAGCGGGCATTGCGGTCAGTACACTGCATAGGACAGCGCAAAGGGCTGTCCTTATGCGCTTGTGGTAAAAAGAATACGTGTTTTTCTTGATCATTGAAACCTCCTGTGTGTAAAAATGCTTTATGAGTTGCCAAAAGTAGACCATTACCATAATAACAAATTGGCTGTGCAGGAAAAAAGGCTTTCGCTCTGCGGATGTATTGCGGATGTTGTGCAGGTTCAATCAAGGGTAAGGAGATTGGTGATTTTCTCGCAATTTTGTAGCATAGGACAGTGATGCCAGCAACAAAAGATATTCAAACGTAGAAATGAAAATAGAGCTGTCATGAGACGGCAGCCCTATTTTTATCACAAAACCAGTTCCTGTACAAAATTCCTTGTGCGGTTGATACTTGGAGAGGCAAGACAGTAATATAGATATTCCCATATAACGCAAAGCGCCGTTACCGCAGGTGAAGCGGTAACGGCGGGGAAGTGATTGACTATATTGGCAGCGCAGATAACATTGGGCACCATCATTTCCGGTTTCAACTGATACAAAATGGTATTGGCGCAGACCCGATGGCAGTCTTTTGTGAAATTTCGGCCATAAAGGGAAAACCTATTAAACGAAAACAAATGTTAAAATTTCACCTGGTTTGCTTTCCGGTACTCTGTTGGCGAGGTTCCTTCTGCATTGCGGAAAGTTTGGGAGAAGTAGCTGGAAGAAGAAAAGCCCAGAATAGCTGCGATCTGAGAGAGAGAAAGGTCCGTCTCGGCCAGGAGACGTTTTCCTTCTTTTATGCGGCAGTTGATGATATAATTGATGGGCGAAACACCGTATTCGCGCTTAAAGGCGTGTACCATATAATATTTGGTGATGCTGACCTTTTCTGCCAGCTGGTCCAGCGTGATATTTTCCCTATAATGGTGGTCAATGTAGCGCTTTACCGTTGCACACTGGCGGTTGGCAGGCAGGCGGGAGTGGATCGGCACAGCCGAAACACTGGCGTTGCGCATCAGCTGTACAACGATAATATCCATGTAGGCCTGGCAAAGTATCTGGAAACTCGACTCTCGGTTCTGCATTTCCCGCAGGATCTTGTGCATACAGACCAGCACATCGTTATCCTCTTTAAAGGTATAAATGCAAAAGCTGCCCTCGGCGGCATCGGAAATCGTAAATTCCAGCCCTTCGATGCCAAGCACAATATATTCCAACGGGTGTGATTCAAAGCTGACTTCGGTGTGGATGACGTTGGGATTGACCACGACCAGCTGGTGCGCCTGCACGGGGAACAGCTTGTCATTGATCTGAAACTGCCCCTCGCCATCGACAATATAAAATAGCTCTGCGTAGCTATGGGAATGTGGGATGGAGGGCCAATCGCCGCTGTATTTTGTAGAGGCTATATTGCGCAGCTTCATCTTGTCGCGGGGGAGTGCGTCATCCTCCGGGTTGAAAGCATAGTTGATGTGGCTCATGGCGAGGCCTCCGAACTTTTTGATATATTGTCATAATTCTATTATATGGCACACGTCCGAAAAATGCAACGAATTTTTTGGGCGATTTTATCAATATGTTGCTTTGTTTCGAAATACAAACGTGTAAAGTGCACAATTTTCAGACGCGAAAGTCGGACGTTGTGCCGAAAAAACGGTGAATAACAATATTGCTAAAATGATGAGCAATATAATAATTGATAAATGATGTGAAAAGCACTACACTTAAATCACCGCGAAAGGGATGTAATCCCGACACAGAATTTA
>ERZ825670.261-NODE-261-length-75945-cov-16.181921_pt1 | contig 75945 bp, 70 predicted proteins | sample MGYA00519929_ERZ825670 | MGnify/ENA primary metagenome ERZ825670 (study PRJEB31778, sample SAMEA3449207) | human gut metagenome | biome: human gut; feature: human-associated habitat; material: faeces | place: United Kingdom | collected 2010/2012 ...
ATTACCGAAAGGAGGGACACGAAATGCCCTGTCCACACAACGAAATCACGATTGTGCAGCGAAGCCAACAGCAGTCTGCGGTTGCCGCCGCTGCCGGTGAGCTGACCCTGCCTGCTGCCACCTACACCTTTATTGTACTGTAAATAAAACAGCAACATCCCGTCTGCCGCAAGTGCACTTATGTAAACAAGTGCGCTTGACTCGTAGACGGGATGTTTTTATTTTCCTATGCTTCTATACCCTGCCGTTTTTATCCTCAGTCTGCAGCCGCTTTTCCAGTGCCGACTGCTTAGCAAGAATAGCATTCACTTTATCGTACAGATCCTCAATCATAATTTCGGTTTTCAAATTGACCTTATAATCATTTTCCGCTCTGCGTCGATCCTTTTCCTCCTGCCGGTTCTGACTCATCATAATAAGCGGCGCCTGAATTACCGCCACACAAGACAACACCAAATTCAGCAGAATAAACGGATATGGGTCAAACGCCTTGGCCGCCAGCAGCGTATTGACAATCATCCAAAGAACTAAAACGCCGGTAAAGGAAAAGATAAATGCCCAACTACCGGCGAATTTTGCTATTACATCCGCAGCACGCTGCCCCAGCGTATACTTTTCCTTTTCGCTTTCGGGGCTAACTGAAATTTTGCTGTCTGCCAGCAGATTTAACACTTCCTCATCGCTCATATCATGGCGGATGTCCTTGATCACTTCTTTTAGCAGCTTTCTGTTTTCCTTCAGGGCGTTTGCCCCTCCTGTTCTTTATGGGCCACTGTGCCCGCTTCACACTTCGCCTGCTGGCTTGCTGACGCAAATCCTTTCCATCATTCTATCTTTACAGAATATACTCCATCTGCCGTTCCTTTGTTTTCATACCCATCTTCTCATAGAAGCTTTCGGCTGATGTGTTCCCTGCCCAGACATTCAAGGTGACTTCATAGCAGCCAAGCTTCTTTGCCTGCTGCTTCACATATTCAAACAGGCTTTCCCCGATATGTTGTCCGCGCGTCTGCTTGTCAACGCACAGATCATCAATAAACAGTGCCTTAAACGGTACCATATTGGTAGAAAACGGCTGCTCTTTCAGCTGGCAGAAAGCATACCCCATACACACATCATCCTCACCGGCTGCAACAAAGATAGGCTTATCCTCCTGCTCCAGCAGTTTCTTCAGTTCGCTGTCGGTATATTTTGTGGTGCCGGGGATAAACACATCCGGGCGTATCTCTGCATGGATCTGCAGCACCTGACCCAGCAGCTCCATAATTCTTGGGATGTCCTTTTCTTCTGCCTTACGAATTTTCATCACAACACAACTCCATTCCACCGTTTGCCTGCGGGGTACGCTATGCCAACCTGCCCGCGATTTCATTTCTTATCCCCTGCAGCCCCGTATTTTCTTTATAGTATCACAAACTCACGCCAAGTAAATTGCTTGTTGCGAAATTTCATGAAATATTTACGGTTCGTGCGGTCTGTAGATTCCGCCGCTTCTCTGTCAGGCATGTGCCGCCTTGCACAGGATGTTCTTTGTGCTTGCAGTAATGTCCACTGTCATCATACTTTGTAACGCAGTTTTTAACGCTCTATTGACAATACGAGCTGTTTGGCATATAGTAATTCGTATAAACACTATTTCACCAGACGCTCAAGACGCAGTGTGCCCCAGATGCTGGGGCATGCTGCGCCTTTTCTGCAAGGAGGCCACCTGTGGACTACATCCAAATCACCAAAGAGAACATCGACAAGGAGCATATCTGCTGCGCGATGTCCGGCAAGCAGAGCCTTGCCAAAAAAGAATGGCTCAAGCAGCGCTTTGCTGAGGGGCTTGTTTTCTACCGCAGTGTTGAGCGCGGCAAGTGCTTTATCGAGTACATCCCGGCAGAAAACGCATGGGTGCCCATTACAGCGGACGGCTGGCTGTACATCAACTGCCTGTGGGTCTCCGGTTCCATGAAAGGGCACGGCTGCTCAAATGACCTGCTGGAAAAATGCCTCAGCGATGCAAGAGCGCAGGGCAAAAAGGGCATCTGTATTTTGTGCGCCGAGGGACGCAAGCGGGAATTTCTCGCCGACCCCAAGTTTTTGTCCCACAAGGGATTTGAAGTCGCAGATGTCTCGGACTGTGGAATCACCCTCATGTGCCTCCCGCTCAACGCCGATACAGCACTGCCGAAATTCAAGAACTGCGCTAAGCACCCTAAAGCTGATGGAGAAGGCTTCGTCCTCTACTACACCGATCAGTGTCCCTTTACCTATTACTGGGTGCCGAAGGTGCAGCAGGCCGCGCAGCAGCATAACACCCCGTTCCGGGCCATCCACATCACCGACAAAGAAGCCGCGCAGAATGTATCCGCACCCGTCACGACCTACGCACTGTTCCGGGACGGCGTATTCCTGACGCAGGGTATCCAGTCCGACAAAAAGTTTCTGGCATTGGCCGGTGTACGGATATGAAAGAACGAATCGTTGATGAGCAAATCAGACTGATTCCCTACTATCAAAACGATGCCGTATCGTTTTGCCGGTATCAGGATGCAGATGTATGCAAGCAGGTCGATAACAGGGATACGCCCCATGATTTAGCGCTTCTGCATCGCATGTAATGAGGCCCGGGATATTCGTTTTCATGATATACTAGTGTTGTGTTTATCAGGCCAGGCAGAACCATCTATTCAGTCAATGTTCCCTGTCTCGCGGTAGCTGCGCCATACATTCTCGAAGAAGTCATCATCCTCGGGGATGGGGCGCAGGGCGCGCCAAGCGGTGCGGCAGGTACCATCCTCGAACCACAGCTCCTGAATCAGCGGGGATTCGGTCTCGTCAAAGGCAAAGGTGAAGGTGTCGGGGAGCTGTCCAAACGGCTTGACCCCGCCCGTCAGGTCGGTGTGCAGGGCGCTGCCGCGGCTTTTGCCGCCGTGGGCGGTATAGTCCGCCATAGCGGTCAGGTAGGCTCGCTGACTTAGCAGCATATCTCGCAGGCGGTAGAGCATGGCAAGCTCGGTGCGTCTGCCCGCCTTAACCGTTTGGGCAAAGTCGGCAAGCTGCGCTTCCACCTGCTTGCCGTAGGCGCGTATCTGCGCGGGGTCGTGTATGGCGGCACCGCAGCGGCTCATTTCCTCGGCGACGTGCTGCCACAGGGCGCGCGCGTTGCCGGTATCGGCGCGGCAGGCATCCGCCAGCGCAGCCATCTCGGCCAGGGCTGCGGATGCTGCCCACCGGCCCGGCGTTCAGCGCCGTGCCGCCAGGGCGGTAGACGCCGTGGCTGGCAGCGGCTTCACCCACGGCAAACAGGCCTTTCACGTCGGTCTGCCACCAGCAGTCGATGCCAATGCCGCCGTTGTTATGCTGGGCGCAGAGGGCGATCTCCAACGGCTGGGTATACAAATCCACACCCTTATCACGGTAAAAATCGATGGCAGGCTGGTTCATATGCGCCAGCCGCTCAATCGGCGTGCCGAAGCAGGCACCGGCGCGAGTCAGGTACTCGCGCGCCTCGGGCAGCAAGGCATCATAGCTAAACTCGCCGCCCGCGGGGTTTGTGCGGTAATCAAGATAGACTTTGCGTCCTTTGCAGGTTTCCAGATACACCAGAATGTCGATGATGGAGCTGCCGTCGGCAACCTTGCGCACATCAAACGGCCACTGGTAGCCTTTCAAGAACAAGTTGCTCAGCATATCGTGGACATCGGAGAAGAAGTCCATCAGGAACTCCCGCTCGTCACTGCCGTCCGCCGCCGTGGAGTAGACCCGCGGCAGCACCTGCATGTAGGTGCCGGAGACATTCCACCGCGGCGCGACCGATGCAAGGCCGTACTGCCATTCGGTCAGGTTTTTGCCGCGTGCGCCTGCTTCCAGTGCAAGGCCGGTAGCCCCATACTGGCTGAACGGATAGACGCTGTCGGCATACATGCCTGCCGGGCCGCCGGTGGCCCAGATAACATTTTTGCATCGAATCAACGTAAAGCGATCGGCGGCGTCCTGCGCAGCCGTCTTCAGACAGAGCAGGCCGCATACCGTGCCGCTATCCGCTAGAATTTTGATAACCTGCGTCTTGTCCAGTATAGGTACGCCCTTGGCCAGCACAGCGCGTTCCAGGCACTCGGTCATCTGTTTGCTGATGTAGGGGCCTACGCTCGTCGCACGGTGGCGCGGGTCGTGGTCGGTCTTGTAGCCGATGTACTCGCCGTAGCGGTTGCGGGGGAACGGCACGCCCAGCTCGACCAATTTTAAGAAGCACTGGGTCGAGAGCGCGGCCTCGCACAAAGCAATGTCACCATCCACGCAACGGCCCGTAAACAGCGTTTCGGCCATTTCTCGTACACTGTCGAGGTCACCGCCCGAGAGAGTCAGCTTGTAATACCACAGCCGATAACTGCCGTTTTAAATGTTTTCATTGGTTGTTTTTTCCTTTTTGCTGTGCAGCTCCATACGGTCTTTATACACCGGCGTGCTGCTTCACGAACCAGAAAACTCCCCTACCCTGCTGCGTGCGCAGCAAAATAAGGGAGTATTTTTTGTGTGCAGCCTGTCAGGTATGGTTATACCGCGAGCATTTCTCTGCATCGATCGCAAGCACGACCATCAGCGCGCAGAGGGCATCTCTTGGGTCGGCAACCTCAATGGTGTATGTATCGGTCCAATTCCAAAGCTCCTTGGCGATATGCGCCACGGTATGCCTGCTGGGGCCAAGGATGTCATAGTCCCATTCCCAAAAGTTGCCCTCAATACGCCAGCCATTGCAGTCGATATGGTAGCTGGGCCGGAAAAGCGTCAGCTCTCGGCTCAGGCACCCCACATAATCATCCTCACCTGTGTAGAGCTCAAATTGGGGCATCCATGTAAATATCTTTTCTTTGACGCAGCCAACCGGGCAGCCCGCCGCATCAAAGATTCTTAGGCAATGCCCCCAGGAAAGCTGACCCTTGACCACAAACAGGGTATTCCCATATTCATCGTAAATATCATAGCTGTCGAACCAGGAGAACATCCGTTGCTTGAAAAGCATCTTCATTGCGTTACTTCCCTTCACTTGCCTGCGCAGTATCTGTTACCGGCATCGCATTTGCTTGCCTTATGCTTATTATAGTTTATCGCGCCACCAAATCACAAGGGAAAATCCGGAAAATTAGCCCTGTTATCTTGCTTTCATCGGAAGAATATCGGAATCCATTCTCTCTGCAGGGCAAGGATATGCTGCTTGCGCTTTTCTTTTGTACGCTTTGATTTGTATCCTGATTTTGCTATTGCGGACCAGTAGGCATCGAAAAAGCGTCCAATTCACCTGTGTTTTCAATACGCAGAGTACAACATTTTCCGGGGTTCATTTTTGTCTCCCGGAAATTGTTGTATTTTGAAACCCAGGAATCTGTTGTATTGCGCTTCCAACCAGTATGCATTGCTGTGCGGAGCATTCCGCATAAACTTTTGTAACCAACTCAAAGCAGCGTTACCGTGCCGGAATTGCGTACCGTATCCCATTTCTCTGCAGCTAAACTATGTTCACCCCCATAGGCTCTTTATGGCGGTGTGCAGCTTCTTTACGCATAGCATGTGCCAAATGTCACATTCCGAAAGGTAGATTATACCGATATATCGTATGATTTTATGGCAAATCGCACATTTCATGTAGCAAGCGGCAATATCGGCAAAAATGTGCTGTTTTGCCGCCCTGAAAAGTGTACATTTCTGCACAAATCCACCCAAAAAGCACATTTCTTCTTTTCGCTTTTTCCCATAGCTACACTCTGTAATTACCATTCACCTGTAAAAAATGCACATTGTACATTTTATCGCCTTGCAAATGACACATTTTCACATTCCGTCTGCTGATCGCCGGATGTGCCGCTTAAAATCCGTTCCAGCGCATCGCAAAACCGGATATCCTGCTCTTTTGTGCGTTTTGCAGCCCCCTTTGGATGCTTGCCGGCGCGAAGGAGCTTTTTGTTTTCATGCCGCTGTAGCATCAGCGCATCTATATTATCCGCCGTATATTCCAAACCGTTCTGGTTCAGCACCCGCGCGCATTTTGCCAGGCACATACTTGCCAGACCGTAATCCTGCGTCACAACCAAGTCCCCGGGCTTCACCCGGTTGACGAGTGCAAAATCCACACTGTCAGCGCCTTTGTCAAATACCAGCGTCTGTGCCCCTTCCCGCTCGATACGATGGGATGTATCGCACAGAATCACAACCGGCACACCTTTTTTCCCTGCGCTCCTCAGGGTCAGATCGACCACCGGGCAGCCGTCTGCATCGATCAAAATTGTCATGTGCTTATTCTCCTTCCCTCATCGTACCGTGCTTTGGTTTGATAATTGTACCATGTTCCCGCTGTGCTTTTCAACACGCAGGAGGCACTCATTCTCGGCGCACCGCAAAAAGCGTGGGAGGCTTTTCCGGAGACCCCCGGAAAAACCTCCCGTGTCTTATTACAGTAAATCAGCCTCGCTTTTCCTTCAGCTCGGTCTCCATCTGGGCCAGCATCTTTTTGTCCAGATTGTAGAAAAATTTGGCACCGATGAACTGCAGCACCTTCCGCACCCACTGGGTAAACTACACAGATCTTTCCCCCGAATCTGCCGATCTGCCAAGGCAGTGTATGCTGCCGGAAAAGCCCGTCCTCAGCATCCAGATGCTGGAGGACCGCTATGCGCTGGAAAATCATCTGCTGGACGCCGGTGAAATCACCACCGAGCAGCAAGAGCAGGCCCTTGTGGTCGAGATGCTGCAGCAATATTGCGACCGGGTAACGCGGTACTCTCCGCCCGCTATTCGGTGGTCATCCGCAATATCATCCACTATAACAACCTGCATCTGAAGGATGACCTGCCCCTTTCCACGCTGGCTGCCCGCTTCAACCTGAGCCGCTCTTATCTGTCCGACCGGCTCCACCGGGAAGTGCACAACAACCTGACCGACTGTGTGACCCTGACCCGCATCCAGTTTGCGGCGAACCTGCTCCGGTATCATCACTACACGATCACACAGGCGGCACAGGAGGTAGGTATCCAGGATGTCCTCTACTTTACCCTCCTGTTCAAGCGCACCATAGGAGAACCGCCGTCCCACTACGCCCGGTAGAAAGCCATCGAGGCCTAAGAGACGAACCAGCTAAAAAGAAGGATTTTGCAGCGGCGCTCAGCCTCCTTGCAATGCTCTGAAGCATGGTATTATAATTTGTATAGAATCGGCAAGCTGCATGCTGCACCGCAGGAGGGCGTTTTATGATTTTACAAACAGGTTTCCGCACCGATATACCCGGCTTTTACAGCACGTGGTTTGCGAACCGCCTGCGTGCAGGGTTTGTGCTGGTGCGAAACCCTTATAATCCGCAGTCCGTCACGCGGTATGCCATAAACCCGGATGTGGTGGACCTGATCGGCTTTTGCACCAAAAATCCTGCACCGATGCTCCCCCGTATGGAGCTGCTGCGCCCCTATGGGCAGTACTGGTTCATCACGATCACCCCTTACGGACCGGAGATAGAGCCGCATGTACCGCCGAAGGCGCAGGTCTTGCAGGACTTTATCACCCTGTCAAAAATTGTCGGTCCCGATTGTATATCATGGCGGTATGACCCCATTTTTCTTTCCGACACCTACACAGCTGCGCGACATATCGCTGAATTCGAGCAGATGGCATCTGTACTTTCCGGCTATACCAGGACCTGTGTGATCAGCTTTATCGACCTTTACGAGAAGGTACAACGGAATTTTCCGCAGGTGAAAAGCGTCCCACTCACTGAGCGCGAAACGCTGGGAAAGGCTTTTATTGAGATTGGCAGAAAATACGGCATGATGATACGACCCTGCGCCGAGGGCACTGCGCTGGCCCGCTATGGTGCCGATTGCAGCGGCTGCATGACGCAAAAAACCTTTGAGGCCGCGCTGCACCGTCCCCTGCGGCTGCCCACGCAAAAGCCTGCCCGCAGGGAGTGTGCCTGCTGTCTTACGGCGGACATCGGCGCCTACAACACATGCGGTCACGGCTGCCTTTACTGCTACGCCAACGCCAGCCGTGTGACTGTAGCGCAGAATATGCGTATGCACGACCCCGCCTCGCCCTTTTTGATCGGGCACAGCCAGCCGGGTGATGTAATCCACGAGGCAAAACAGGAAAGCTGGCTGGTTGATCAGATCAGTATGGCTGAGCTCCTCTAGCAGCAGACAGTGGCTGTCGACCACTTTCACCACTGCAACAACAAAAGCTTGCAAGATAAGGCTAAAATGCCTGTATTTGCAAGCTTTTTCGTTTTCATTTGCAAAAATACGGGGCGAGCGATTCCTGTTGCTGTATCGTGCAAAGTGAGCTGCAATACAGCCGCACACAGCAAAAAGGCTGCGCTTCCTGCGCAGCCTCTCAGCAAACGGCCTTATTCGGCGTATTCTTTAACGGCTCCAGCCTTCTGCAGGGCCGCCATCACAGCGGGGATCAGAAGCAGCTGCACGATAATGCCCGGCACGGCATTGAGCAGTGCGCCCGCCAAGAATGCCTGGGCGGTAAACGCCTTGCCGCCCAAGCCCAGCAGCACGACCTCAGCCACGCCCCAGACAAGCCGCCCTGCTGCCATGGCGGTAAGCAGCGCTGCATACACCCCTGCCGCGCCCTTTTGAGCCATACGACGGTATACCAGCCCGATAACAAGGCCGTAGGTCAGCAGCTCAAAGGCCATCGCAATAGCCACCGGATACATCGGAGGCATCCCGAACAGGACCGAGCGCAGCAGCGGCGCAACAAAGCCCACCGCTGCACCGTACTGCCAGCCGCAGACAAGGCCGCACAAAAGCACCGGAATATGCATCGGGAGCAGCATGCTGCCAATTTGCGGAATCTGGCCCGTCAGCATGGGCAGCACGAGGCACAGCGCCAAAAACAGCGCTGCATAAGCCAATTTTTTTGTATTCTGGTTTTTCACAACATATCACCCTTATCAAAAAGTTTGAACCGCGCACCCTTCTGGGCACTGCCTTCCTGGCTTTTTCATAAGGGCATTCCTGCATCCTTCAAGCCCGCTATAGCGGGAACCATGCAGTTATGCCATAGGTCCGCTTACTATATTACACAAAAATCTCCGCCGTGTCCAGTACAAAGTTGCAGCGTGCGGCTGGATCATGGGCAGCAAAATACCCTTCCTCCAGCGGGATCCACCGCTGCACAAAATTTGCGTAGCGTATGCCCTCTCTCGCCCGCAGGCGCGCCGCCTGCACATCGGGCGGGCAGGTAACAAATACACGCACCGCAAAGTCAGTCTGCAGCGCCGGATGCAGGCTGTAGCTGCCCTCCAGAATCGTCAGCGGCGCGGCAGCAAACGGCTTAGACGGCAGGAAGGCTCCCGCCGCACAGCTGTATGCATTATAGAGCGCCGTTTCGCCGCGCAAAAGCGGCTGCAGAACCTCGTTTCGCAGCCGAATGAAATCCATATTCGCGCCGGGCTGCTCCTGCCAGTTCGCGCAGCGCGCAGCAAGCGGTAGATAGAAATCATCGGTATGCACTACCCGGCAGCCCAGCTGCCCCGCCAAAAACTGTGCCAGTGTAGACTTTCCGCTGCCGCAGCGCCCGTCAATAGCCAGCAGCGCAGGGCCATTTTCTGCAGCCAACTGTGCGGCCTGCAGGATCGGGGCGGCGGCTCTTGCCAGCGGCGTCATGCGTCCAGCGCACGCAGCGTAAGTGCTACGGCATTTTGCAGATACTCGTCAAGGCGGCAATCCTGCGTGCCCGCCACAAAGATCCCGCAGCCGGACGCCGGGATCAAAACCTTGGCTGCCTCACTGCCGGAAATCGCCACCGACATTTTGGGTGAAACCTCTCCCATGATTCCGTTGGCCATCAAGATACCGATGGGTCCCAGGATAATATCGGCTCTGGCGGCATTGTACACCACCGCATTTTCCCCGGTGGCACCGCGCACTGCACCCGCCTTCAGCATGGCGCTGGTTGCCAGCACATTCGTGCCCACTGCCAGCAGCTCGCAATCCGCAGGCAGTTTAGGCAGCAGCAGCTTTGCAAGCTGTGCGCCCATGCCGCCCCCCTGCCCATCAATGATCAAAATTCGTTTCATACCTTACATCCCCTGTCGCTATATGCCCTGCCGCTGCCGCGGCTCAGGCTGTCGAAAAGCCTCCCTCTGCGAGACAGACTCCCCCGATACGGGGGAGGTGGCGCTTGCGCCAAAGGGGGGAGCGGTGCCCCGAAGGGGCGGAGGGAGAGAACCTTGCCATAGCCCGAAATATTTTGGACAGCCGTACAGCTCTCTCCCCCACCGCCTGCGGCGGAGCCCCTCGCAGAGGGGCCAAGGGGTGAACGCACCTTTTTCGACAGTCTGCGCCTCTGCAGTGGCTTACTTATGTCTACTATTTTACACCCCCGGAGTACGGCATCGCAAGTGGCAAAATGAAAAGGGCTTCTGATTACTTGTAAAAATTCATCCCGCTCCATTTCCATCAATTCCTGTTGCTGTAACTTTATTTTAGATTTTTTGTTGTGTTCGCTAAGAGATCCTCTTGACTGCCAAGGCGACGGCTCTCGCTGCTATAGCATATCAAAACTTTCCCAAATGCTGTATGCCTTTATAGCAGACTCAAACCCAATCCTGCTGCCAGTCCCCTCCCCTGCCTTCTTGAGATAACCCTTACCTTATTGGATGGTGTTTGCTTTATGCTTTTTCTTCCTTCGGCATGTGCCATATAACCTACGGGGCGATAATCCGGCTTTCTACCTATTGCAAGGTCCATTCTCAAATTCAGCTTGTTTCGTGTTGCGAAGGCTTCCCCTCCCACCTAAAAGAGAGGTTTCTACACTTTAACAATCGGATAATTTCCCTTTTTGGAACAGATTGTATGGACCAATTTGTATATTTTCCATATATTATCCTATTAGTATATTAAATTGTATCTTATACAGCCCCTCACCTATCCTTTTTATCCACCTTATGTAAGTACATTAAGCCCGCAATCCCTGTGGATTACTGCCTAAAAAGTGGATAAGTCCGTCAAAAAGAGGTTTTCTCATCAAGAAGTCGTGAAGTCCAGCGAAAAGAGAGGTTTCTACATCTCATTCCCGAAAAAAAACATTTACTCTGCATTATGCCATACTTTGCACCACTATAAAACTCTCCAGATCATCTTCGCATTACGCTGTGTACATGCTGTATACATTATAATAATATTTTCTTATTGTATTTCTTCTGCAACGATTTTTCCCATTTCTACACTCTTCTCTCCCAACTTTTTTGGTTTTTCAAGTGCTATTTTCTTTTCTATATCTATATATTGTGGTTTTACATCCTTTTATCACTACGCTGCTTTGGTAGTGCCCTTCTGTACATGGCTGTGTTTTTTCCTCTTTTCTTTCGCTCTTTTTATGTAGAAACCTCTTTTTAGTGCAGATAATTCCTTTTTCGTAGCCCAGTTATATATCGGTATATCGCCTATTATTCTGTTTAAAAATCTTACGCTGTTTATGTGTAGTAACCTCTTGGTTCGCCACTATTACCTTTCCTGTCTCTGCCTATATAGACTCTCTTTGTGCAAGAACAAGTATGTTAGTTGATCCACAACACCAATATATAGTGTTTTTGAATCAATTTCTAAAAGGAGGTTTCTACACCGGAAAAAAATCGAGCACCTCCTACCGCAGAAATCACTTGCAGCAGCAAAAGGAGGTTTCTACACACGCGGAAGAGAAATTTTTGTTTCACTCTCTCCCCTGCCTCTATGCATACTATCCTAATTCAAGCGCCGGCGTTTTCCGATGCTTGTGCAAAGAAAGGTTTCTACACCGGAAAAATCAGCTATCGCACTCTCCACCTATGTTTGCACGGCAATGCTCTCCCGCTATCGCAAAAGCGAGATATCCACCCTGCACAATTTGTAGCCGCACCAGGCAGTATACAGAAAAAACTTTGAAAACAGAGATTCTTCCACGGCAAAAAAGAGGTTTCTACATGCTTATTTTGGCTGATTGGGCTGTAGCAATCTCTTCCTACAGCCTTTTAAACCTCTTGCATCTGGTGTGGAAATCTCTTTCTCCAAGTGTTTTTTCCTCTCTGCTGGCATGTGGAAACCTCTCTTTCTACATATTATAATAAATAATTAAAAAGTAAGATATAAGATAAATAATTGTAAAAGAGAAAAAAAGCAAAATTTAAAAAATAGAAAAGCTCCAAACATTTTTCGTTGACAGTCGGCAAATAGTATAGTAATATTATCAGTATAATGATATTTGTGTACCTATTTGTATTGTAACATCTAACGAAAGGGATATATAGCTGTATATCGTAATTATTTTAAGCCCCTCCTTGTACAGCTATGAGTAATGGATATGAACAAAACGAATTCGTCCATTGATGAAAACGAGGAATCTTTAGTTGGAGAGGTCCTTTCTGATGATGAGGTCCGCGAGAGAAAGCAAGCGATTGCGAAATGGCAGCACTCCCCTGTCGGCTTTGGCTCTTACATTACCAAAAGTAATGACCTGATCCAGCGGACAAAGTACTCTCTGCCCAGAAATGAGCAAAAGGTTCTCTTTATGCTCATGTCTAAAATCGACCAGAAAAATGATAAGGATGCATCCAAATATTATTCGATTACTTTCAACGATTTTGCCAAGTTGACCGGAGTGCGCACGGTGGATACGACTTATGCGCTGAATCTGAAGGAAACTATAGAAAACTTGGAAAATCGTACCTTCTGGGTCAAGAAAGAACCCGGCAGTAAGGTGTATCGCTCCATTTCCTGGCTGCAAAAAGGTTCTGAGGTCGATTTCGACAAGAAAGAGATTCGCCTGCGCTTTAACCAGGACATCTGGAAGGATATTGCGCAGCTTACCAGCAACTATACCTCTTACAGCATCGAATATCTGCTGATGATGAAAAGCACCTACTCTATGCGCGTTTATGAAATCATACTCTCCTATGACAATGGAAACAGAGACTATGGCTATACGAACGGCCTTGTATTCCAGCCGGTAAATGGTGAGATCCTGAATAAGTTCTCCTCAAAGCGCGACGAGCTGACGGGTTATAAGTATAAAAAATTCAATATTGATGAGTTTAAAGGTCTGCTTTCTGCACCCACAGAGGCAGAGAGAGAGTCCACAAAGAGCAAAAAGAAAAAGGATCCGGCATCTGCCGACAAGAAAAAGTTTGACCGGGAAAAACCGCTGTCTGAAAAGTACAAGACTTTTACAGAGTTTGAAAAGAATGTTTTAAAGACCGTTAAGAAAGAAATCAATGAGATGACGGATCTTTGGTTTGACTATGCCCCGGCGCGCAAGCGCGGTGTTCGCAAATATGAATACCTGTATATTTTCATCAAATACAAGACCAAAGCGGAAATGAGGGATGTCCGCTCCTATCATGATAGAAATACGCACGATGACGAAATTGTAAGGGATTCCAGAAAGAAGAAAACCCAGAGTGCGGAAAAAGCAGCCCAGCATATTACAGAGCCATTTAGCACAGATATTTTGAAAATGAAGTATAGAAAAGCAACTACGGAAATCAGAAACAAAGCAGACTATGCTTCGTATGAGGATAAGCTGACGGACAACGAGAAAAATATCTGCAATGATATTTTCACATACACGGCTAAGATCCTGACAAACACCAACAAGCGTGACCAAGCGGAGGAAACACTGGATTCTTTAAACCGAATCATCCATGACAATGCCGGGCTGAAAACATGGGCCCTGGGACTGTGTGTAAAATTTACGGAGATGTTTGAAAAAGCAACCGAAAGGAAGTCTGCACAGTATTATCGCACGGTTGTTTATAACGATACGATTGAAAACAGTGCTTTGATCATCGCGGCTGGCAAGCAGAAGCTCGCATCGTTGGATCCGGCGGGAGCGTTTAAGTTTGATATGTCTGTCTTTGAGGATGTATAAGTATTATTTGGCAGCAGCCTGCAACATGCAGGCTGCTGCTTTTTGCTGTAAAGAAAAAACAAAGATTATAAGTGACAAATAAATATAAACCGAGAACAGCAACAAGAATTGAACGACCAGCCAAGAAGGAAGGACGCATACAAATATGATGCTTATTACCTTTGCGCTCAACATCTCGTAGCTAAACGCCTTCGGAAAACGTCTTATACTACAGCAACAAGAATTGAAAGATGTGTTGACTCTGTCAGACTGTCGAAAAACTCTTGTAGGGGCGAGCATTGCTCGCTCCTGCCCGTTTGCCTTGTAAGCAAACTATCCCAGAAGATGCGTTGATGCGGTAAGTTGACGGGCGACCAATGGTCGCCCCTACACATGCAAGAAGGCAAGAAGGCAATTTTTTTGACGGTCTGAACTCTGTTTCGTGCTGTGAAGCGCGGTGCGAGTATGTAAAGAAATGACCTATACGGATGCAGATAAATTAAAGAATAGCAACAAGAATTGATAGACTTGAAATATCGTTATGGCAGGATGATACCCGGAAAAGAGAATTGACTTTACTTATATCTATGTTATAATTGAAATCACAATAAGCAGCAAAAGATGGCTGCAACTATTTTTGTGGTGAGGTATAGGCTTCAACATATTCAGCCACTGAAGTATGATAAAATTGTACAACCGGAATGGCAAAAAAGCATGGAAAATTGATTACAAGAGAATTATAAAACGATAATTTACAGCAACAAGAATTGACGGAGACATCCACAAATAACAGCCTTTACAGAAATGAGGAATTGCTCAATGTCTGCAAAAATTATTACAATTGCCATTGAAAAGGGAGGCACGGGTAAAACCGTAACGGCCTCCAATCTTGCCTACTTGATGGGCGATGAGGGGAAAAAAGTTCTTTGCGTGGATACTGATCCGCAGGGAAATCTCACCAAAGCACTCAGCGGCGGCTTGAGCATCACAAGTGATGAATTCTACGGCAAGGCACTCTATAATCTTTTCGACGGGTTCCTGTATCATAGCAAGACGCGAGACTTTATTGTGGAAACGCAGTATGAAAATGTGGATATGATCCCGTGCGATGCGCAGACGCCGCGAATCAATAAGCGCATTGAACTGCTGATTGGCGATGCAGAGCGCCTGAAGGATGGAGATCCGAGGAAGGTTTCCGGTATGGGGGATTTTCTGTACTATTTCCTCAACCAGGTACGTGATGATTACGATTACATTCTTATTGACACACAGCCTACGCGGGATAGCCTGTTGCTTTCCAATGCGATCTATGCAGCGGATTATATCCTGATTCCAGCCGGCTGTGAGGATAACTCCGAAGAATCGGCATTTCGCCTTTATTATGAATGCAACAAGATGAAGCAAAGCTCCACTTCTCACCTGATGGGTGCCGGTGTGTTGTTGGTGAATGTAGACAAAAGCGCAGCAACAGACAAGAAGATTCAGGAGCACTTTAAAGAGGAACTCGGCACATCGCTGTTCAGCGTTGCAATTCCCACAAGCAAGACGGTGAAAACATCCATTTCCCGCTTTTTGCCTGTGTGCTATATGGCAAAAACGCAGCCTGTGGCAAAAGCCTATGTGAAGGCCTACGAAGAGTTGAAAAAGCGTCTGGAGGTGAAATGATATGGGAATGAAAAGCCCCGCCAAAAAGAAGGAAATCGTAAAACGTTCCCGCCCGACGGATGCAGAGCTTGGCAAAATTGATTCCAATAATGGCGATGCAGGAAAAATTATCAGTGATCTGACCGCAGGGCATAAAAGCATTGAATACGAAGCACGGGATATTGCACTGTACGATATTCGCGTAAACGCGGACAACGAAATCTTCCGGCAGGCAGATACCCAAGAGGATATTGTGCAGCTGGCGGAGGATATTCAGCGCAACGGTCTGATGCATAATTTGGTGGTGTTTCCACAGGAAGAAAATGGAAAAACAGTGTATGTCCTTCTCTCCGGTGAGCGCCGCTACCGCGCGATGGAGTACCTCGAAAAGAGAGGAGACGCCACCTGGAACACCATTAAAAACTGCAATGTGATCACAACCAGTCTTTCGGAAAATGAAAAAAAGGTGCTTTTATACAGTGCAAACCTGCAGGTCCGCGGCGGCTTTGCGGATGAACAGATCCGCCGCAAGGCCGTTGCAGAATTTGTGGTCTGCCTTCAGAACGAGCCGTTCAATATGACGGAAAAGGACGCTAAAAAGGCAATTAAGGAAGTGAGTGCAACCACAGCCAAGCAGATCGACCGTGATTTCCGCATTGAGGAAAAGCTGGACAAAGAGTTGCTTCGCCTTTTGGATAACAAGTTCCTGACCCGCATGGAGTGTGAAGGCTATATCACGCTGGAGCCGGAGGTGCAGCATAAAATTGCGCAGTGCTATCTGTTGCTGAGCGCGGTTGATGTGAGCAACTGTGACACCGATGCCCGGGAGCGTCTGTTGCAGGAATGCAACAGCATACATTATGACTTTATCCGGGCTATTGACAGAGCCAGAAAAACCAACGAGCCGGATGAGCGGGACGAGCGCCTGGAGACTGCGTTTGCGGAGTGTGAGAACGAAATCCGTCTGCTGCAGAACAGGGTAGGGGAGTACCGTACCGCTGTCAGTCGGCATGATACGGAGAAGGCCGAGGAAATCGCAAAGGATGTGGCCAGGGATCAGGAGGCAAAGCGCGTCGAGAAAAAGGAGCAAAAGAGCGAGTCTGAAAGCGCGACCTTTGTGGAAAAGACGATCCAGCCTGTTGCCAATAAGATTTTTAAGAAAATGGGCTCAACCAGCTATAAGCGCGGCGTCAGAAAGATGTCTCAGGAGCGCCGTGATAATGATGTTGCGATCCTGAATGAACTGATCGAGCAGGCGCAAAGCCTCCGGGATTTGATTGAAGCCGCAAAGTAAGGCAGGGTAGGGGGAGACACTGTCCCGGTAACAAAGACAACACCGCACAATTCCCGCCTTACGGCTTAAGCACCGCTCCGGCGGATCTCCGCGCCAAGAGCCGCCGCAAGCGGCGGTTGCGCTCCGAAGCGCCTCGCTGCGGCTCGGTGTGCGGCACGGCATCTGCGTTGCCAAAATGCTCGATAAGACATCCAGTATTATCTGCGCTTTTGGCTTAGCAGCTGCCGCACCTCGCTCGCCGTATCGGCACTTAGAATTATGCGGTATTGCCCAAAGGGTGATGCGAATGAAAGAAGAAAAAGTCAAGGTCAACCTTCGGGTAGGGCTCCTGATTCGGGAGACGCTTGTGGATGAGGCTGCTGTGGAGGATATCCGCGTAGGCACCCTGGCCAATCGGCTGCTCCAGTCCGAGATGGATAAGGTCATGAAGGTCGGTGCTGACAACTGCCTGATCATGAACAGCAGGGAATATCTGGCCAGCGAAGCAGAAATCGAGCAGAACAGGGAGGCCTACTATCTGTTTCCGGAAACAAAGGTTGTCAGCCGGTTTATTGCTACGCAGTTGGATGACAAGATCTATCCACAAATATCTTTTTACTTTTTGAAAGAGCAGATGGATGCGCTGGAAAAGCTGGTACGAAAGCAGCGGATACCGCAAACGATCCGAAACGGTGCAGTGCACTCCTATCGGTATGTTATCGCCGGTATGCTGCTGAATCATCCGCTTTGCCGTGCGCTGGGAGCATCCGCCAATAATGATTGAACCCACAGCCCACAGCCGCCGCTGTGGGTATTTTTTTGTCTGCCGCTGCCTGCAGCAAAACGCGCTGCAGAGGCGTCCACGCACGCGCTCTGAGAGAGGGACGCGCTGAAGACGGTAAACAAAAAGCCCCCACCCGCAAATGAGGGCAGGGGAGAGGGGAGACGCAGGCTTGAAAAAATATAGGGGCGGCACACAGAATTATGCGGTGTTGCCTTAGAGCCAGGCACCCTTCCGCAGGCACTGCGGTCAGCATTTTGGTTTCGCCTTCCTTACAATTTGTTTCTATAGAGGGAAAATTTTGCTTGCTTTTGGGTCGCGGTGCTATTATACTTTGTGACATAGAATGTGTAAAAAGTATTTACCGCATTATGACTATGTAATTTTGGTATGAATGAGGCTGCGCCTATGTATGTCGATTGGGAATACTACAAGATTTTTTACTTTGTCGCAAAATACCGCAATTTTACCAAGGCGGCCCGCGTGCTGGGCAGCAACCAGCCCAACATCACGCATACGATGAACAAGCTGGAGGATCAGCTGCACTGTGTGCTGTTTATCCGCTCCAACCGGGGTGTGACGCTGACGCCGGAGGGGGAGATGCTCTATACCCGCATTTCCTCGGCTGCTGTGCAGATACAGGATGCCGAGGAGGAGCTGAGCGCCAGCGCGACCTTTGAGCATGGTGCAATCAGTATCAGCGCAACCGAGACGGCGCTGAACATCTACCTGTCGGAACGGCTGCGGGACTTCCATGCGCAGTACCCCGGTATCCGGCTGCGGATCTCCAACCATTCAACGCCGCAGGCGATTCAGGCTGTGAAAAACGGCGAGGTCGATTTCGCTGTTGTGACGACCCCCACCGGTGCAGAGGGGGAGCTGAAAAAAGTTGATTTGATGCCGTTCAACGAAATCCTGGTCGGCGGGAAAACCTTCACGGCGCTGGCAAGCCGGACGCTCTCGCTGCAGGAGCTTGATGCCTATCCGCTGATCATGCTGGGGAACGAGAGCATGAGCCGCCTGTTTTACCGGCAGTTTTTCCTTGAGCACAGCGAAGACCTGAAGCCGGATATTGAGGCGGCCACCACAGACCAGATGATGACGCTGGTAAAGAGTGAGCTTGGCCTTGCCTTTGTGCCGGAGCCGATGGCCCGCAGCAGCCTGCAGCGCCGCAGCATTGTGCAGCTGAGCGCTGCGGGAGACGATTCCGCAGCGCTCAGTAAGTCTGGTTTATGACCGGCACCGTCCGCTGAATACGGCGGCCCGGGAATTTCAAAAGCAGCTGCTGAATGCGGTCAGACAGGAAAAAGCAGAATAACGCAAAATGTGCCCGCGCAAGCAGGCACATTTTGCGTTATGGGATGCAGACAGCGGCAGTGTTTATGTCCAACCAGTGCATAAAGTGCTCCGGATCGGAACGCCGCCAAAAAGCTGTTGCAAAAGGCGGGGAAAATGTCTATACTTGTACTATTACAAACCAGCAGACGCGGTATAGTACCCCGCTGCGGACACTTTGCAGAGCAACCAAAGGAGTCACTTGTATGGATAAGCAGAGCAGAACCTATCAGGCGTATGTGCAGATCCTGAAAGAGGAGCTGATCCCTGCCATGGGCTGCACCGAACCGATTGCCATCGCCTACGCCGCCGCCAAGGCGCGGGATGTGCTTGGCGGCATGCCGGACAAAGTCGAGATCGGCGTGAGCAGCAACATTATCAAGAATGTCAAGAGCGTCATCGTGCCCAACACCGATGGCATGAAGGGCATTGAAGCCGCCGCAGCGGCAGGCATCGTCGGCGGGCAGGCGGACAAGGCACTGGAGGTCATCGCAGCTGTAACAGCGGACCAGAAGGCTGCGATGCGCGCCTTCCTGAAGCAGGTGCCGGTCACGGTAAAGGCAATCGACAACGGCTTTATCTTCGACATTATTGTGACGCTGCAGCAGGGGAGCGATTCTGCCGTGGTGCGCATCTGCCAGTACCACACGAATATTGTCCTGATCCAAAGAAACAGCGAAGTGTTGCTGGATCATACCGCGCAGGAGACAAAGCAGCTCTGCGGTGACGCCGCCCCTGCCGAGAGCGGTCTGACAGACCGAGCACTGCTGAACATTGCGGATATCTTTGCATTTGCCGATACCTGCGAGATCAACGACATCCGACCTTTGCTGGAAACCCAGATCCGGTACAACACCCGCATCTCGGAGGAGGGACTGCGAGGGGATTACGGTGCGAACATCGGCTCTACAATGCTGAAATTTTACGGCGAGGATGTGCGCAACCGCGCTATTGCCAAGGCAGCAGCAGGCTCTGATGCCCGTATGAGCGGCTGTGAGCTGCCAGTTGTCATCAACTCGGGCAGCGGCAATCAGGGCATCACGGTCTCGGTGCCGGTCATCGAGTATGCCAGAGAGCTGGGGGCATCCGATGAGACTCTCTGCCGCGCACTGGCCCTCTCCAACCTGATTGCGATCCACGAGAAGGCCGGTATAGGGCGGCTGTCCGCCTACTGCGGGGCCGTCAGCGCGGGTTGTGCTGCGGGCTGCGGCATTGCCTATCTGCAGGGCGCAGACCTGAAAGCGGTCTCCCACACCCTTGTCAATGCACTGGCCATCGTTTCGGGTATTATCTGCGATGGTGCCAAGGCCAGCTGTGCGGCGAAGATCGCCTCCAGCGTGGAGGCGGGCATCCTGGGGTATCACATGTACAAAAACGGCCAGCAGTTCCGCAGTGGGGATGGCATCGTCACAAAGGGCGTTGAAAATACCATCCGTAATGTGGGACTGCTGGGCCGTGAGGGTATGCGCGAAACCGATAAAGAGATCGTGCGGATCATGCTGCAGGAGCCGTAAGGCCGCCGCAGTGGAGGACAGGGACTACTTATAGGAAGTGACCTTTATCCCTTATTCCTGCGTGGCCAGCTGCTCCCACCCGGAAAGCTGTGCTTTTGTCGGCGCTGCGGATGCAGACGGGCTTTCCCGCGCTCCTTTTGTAGGATTCTGTCCAAAGTGCGGCGCGTTCGCAGGAAATCTGCGGTTTGGCGTTTACATAGTTTTGGCGTATTTTTTCAATTTGTGCGGTAAGCATTTTCAAATCCCTCCATTCGGAAAACAAGCAGCAGAAAAGCCAAAAGGCGTGCAGCACCCAATGAAGTGCGGCACGCCTTTGTGCGCAGACGAAAAAACGGGATTGCGCACCTTGTCTGTGCGTGACCCCGTTGTCCCGTTCCTATTCTGTGATGATGCTATGGTTATAGCACGAACCCTAAAAAATGCAAGCACTAGTTCGAGAAATTGGGCCTGTATTACCGGTTCACGGTAAGGTCACGCTCGTTTTCGACGACTGCTTCTACCGCAAGCGCAAGGCCGCGCGCGATTTGATGCAGCTCCATGCTGGGTGTTCCCAGCGGCTTGCTGACGGCCTGCTCCATCGCATACGGCACATGGATAAAGCCGCCCCGCATAGCGGGATACTGCCTGTCGATGAGATAGAGCAGCGTATACATCAGGGAGTTGCACACAAAGGAGCCAGCGGTGTAGGAGAGGGCTGCCGGAATACCGGCGGCTCTCATTTTTTGCACCATGGCTTTTACGGGCAGAGAGGTGAAGTAGGCGGGCGCACCGTCCTTCCGGATCGGCTCGTCCACAGGCTGGTCGCCTGCATTGTCAGGGATGCTTGCGTCCGCAAGGTTGATGGCAACTCTTTCCGGCGTGATGGCGGACCGCCCGCCTGCCTGCCCGACACAGATGACCGCATCGGGCCGGTGCTCGTTTACGGCGGCTTCCAGAACGGTGCCGGAAAGAGCAAACCGGGTGGGAACCTGCAGTTTGATGATCTGTGCCCCGGCAATGGTGTCGGGCAGCAGTTTGACAGCCTCATAGGCCGGGTTGACGGTCTCTCCGCCGAACGGGTCAAAACCGGTGACAAGGATCTTCATGAAGGAAACCTCCGCGTATTATTTTCTGCGCACGGCAAAATCAAACACAGTGCCGCAGGCGCCGCCGCCGATGTGCATAAAGTTGGCTACATTGTCCTGCGCGAACAAAATATCATATACCTGCTGGCTCAAGTAGAGCGCACCGCCAAGGATCAAAGTGATCAGAATACCGCCGTTCCGGCTGCCGTAGCGCTCCTCCAGCGGGGGCGCGATGACAAGGAAAAACAGCATGTTGCCTATAAAGCGGTCCCAGCCTGCATGGCCCAGCACATGACCAAACAGCCGGACAAAAAACAGCGGATCGGCCAGCGAAGAACGATAGACGCTGAAAAGATGATAGGTCGTCCACCCATTGGTCAGGTGACCCAACTATTAACTTAAAGGAAAAGACCGAAGTTGTAAAGCCTTTTTTGGCTTTTACTTCGGTCTTTCTTTTTGGGGGCTGTGCAACAGGCCCGCGTGCACCCGTGCGCAATTGATAAGCAAATAAAGGGTCTCGCTATGACTGCGGCAAAAGCGGTCATGGCGGCTCAGCAGGGTTGGGTCTGCCGCTGCTTTAAAAAGTGGATCGTCATAACGGCGCAGTAGGCCAGCGCTGGTGCGCAGGCAGCCAGACGGAAGTGTGTTTTTAGGACCTACTTTGTATCAGCGCTTTATGCATTGCGCCACGGCATATTTCAATTTCTGCAAATCCGTTTCGTCAGGGTGGGAAACAGCAGTATCAAAGTTTTCAATCATTTTGTCAACGTTTGGGATCGGCAGAGGGCTGTTTTTCATCTTTACATAGCGCTCCCGCACCGATTGCGGCATTTTCCCCTGGCACATGTAGGTGCCGATGACAGTATTGGAAGCACCGAGGCATTTTTGAACGGAAGAAAGAATTTTGTCAAAATATTCCTGACTGCCGCCGAACCCGGCTGTGCCAAACAGGAACACCTCTTTGCCCTTGAGCGTTTTCAGGAAATCGGTGATTTCCTGATTGCAGCGCCCCTTGTCCGTCCAAAAGCCGATGAAAAGACGCTCTGCCTGCAGAGCCTCCTGTGACGGGGAACCGAAGAAACACAAATCTGCCTGAGGGAGAACAGAGGAAACAACCTCGGCAAGCTGTTTAGTATTGCCGGTCTGGCTGCTGAATACAATAGCGTATTTCACAGGTCATACCTTTTCATAAATGCAATGGGTGCCCTGATGCTGCTGCAAGCCGCCAAGGCATTTTTTGTTGCAGCGAACACAGCGGTGAATCTCCTTGATCTGCCCGGAGGCCACTTTGTTCGGCCATTCCGGGTCGGCCAACAGCTGGCGGCTCATGGCAGCACAGGCGATGCGTCCGCTTGCAAGCTGCTGCTCTACAAAATCAGGCTGATTCAGTCCGCCCACGCCGGTGATGGGCTTGTCCGTATACTGGCGCACCTCGTCGCAGAATTTCAGGAAGCAGCCCTGCTCTTTGAAGTACGGGTGGTTGGCCGGGGGAATGGTGTCCTCCAGACTGGAATGGTTCGCCAGCGTTACATGGAAGCTGGTCACACCGGCATCGGTCAGCAGCGGTACAAAAATACCCAGCTCGGACTCCACCACACCGGCATTGCCATAGTGGGGATCTTCCTGGCGGACGGCCAGCTTGTAGTCGATGGGAATCTCCGGCAGGCGGCTGCGGATGGCCTTGACGGCCTCCACCGCAAAGCGGGCACGGTTCTCGGCGCTGCCGCCGTATTCATCCGTGCGATGGTTAAAGACAGTGGAGCTGAAGCTGCCGCACATGCGGTCACCGTGGACCTGCACCATATCGAACCCGGCTTTGACAGCCAGCACGGCGGCCTCGCCGAAGCCGTTGATGATTTTATGGATCTTGCGGGTGGACAGCTTGCTGATGTAAGGGGCAACCTCGGCATTCAGCAGGGGACGCAGCTCCTCCATTGAAATCTTCTTCGTCAGAACGCCGGGCACGTATTTCAGCATGGCCAGCATATTGGAGTCGGTCTGGTGCAGCTGGGCGCAGATGCGGCAGTCATAGCTGTGGACGATTTCGACCAGCTTCTGATAATGGGCGAAGCCTTTTTTATCAAAAAGAGATTTCTCAAATTGGCTTTTGCCGACGGGGACGTCACCGATGATAACCATGGCGCAGCCGCCTGCGGCGATCTTGCGGATCTTTTCAAAGTATTCGTCCTCCGCAAGGCCAAAGGTGGTAGGGGCAAAAATGATGCGGTTTTTCAATTCCAGACCGCCGTAATTGATGGGGCTGTTAATCGTTTCGTACATGGTGCGGTATCCTTTCTGTTGCTTTTTCCAATAAGGCAAGCAGCTGTTCCTTTTCTTTTGCAGTCAGATTCGTCATAAATCTGTCGTCCCAGTCAAAGAATATCCGGTGGGCGGCTTCAAAAGCCTCCTGCCCGCGTTCTGTCAGGTTGAGCAGATAGTGACGCCCTGATTTTTCCTTGGTAATAAAGCCATCGTCAGTAAGACGATTGATGCACCGTTGACTGTGCCCCCAGTCAAGGGACAATGCTTTTGTCAATTCCGAAGGCGTACAGTTCGGCTTTTTTCCGATATATACAATAAAAAACAAAAGCCCGAAATTTAGTCCGACTTCCTGCAGCTTGTCGCCTGTGAAATCCGCAAAGCTGCGGTACAGCATGGCGATGTAGTAGGATAGGGTCTTTTGATACATGGTGAATGCAGCATCTCCTTACAAAAAAGAGTATAGTCCATACGCTTGACTTTGTCAAGTATAAAATGCTGATATACAATCGAAAAGACAAAATATATGCTATAGAGGGAAAGCAAACCGGGCAGTAAGCCCTGGAGCAGGGTACATAGACCGCCACACGGCGGCGCGGCAAAATACAAACTCGCAGCAGCCAAAGGGTACTTTCGTATCCATGACTGCTGCGAGTTTTTTAAGGCAATACCGCATAATTCTAAGTGCCGATACGGCGAGCGAGGTGCGGCAGCTGCTAAGCCAAAAGCGCAGATAATACTTTGTGTATTATCGAGCATTTTGGCAACGCAGATGCCGTGCCGCAGCCGCCGGAGCGGCGCTTAAGCCGTAAGGCGGGAATTATGCGGTGTTGCCTAAGCTATTTTCTTATTTACTGCTGCGACTGCGCAAGAGCCTCATCGATCAGCTTTTGCAGTGTGGCAGCGTTATCCTCGTTATCAATACCGCCCATAATCGGTTCCCCAACGATGTTGCCCTGACGATCCACAACGCAGGTGGTGGGGAAGGCCATAATGCCGAGGGCAAACTTACCGGCATCACTGGCAGAGTCAAAATAGATGTTGCGGAATGCAGCCCCGGCCTGTTCCAGAATCTGTCTGGCAGCGGCAATGTTGTCCGCGTTGCCATCAAGGGTTTCTGTGTTGATACCGATCACCTCGCCGCCCTGCTCTTGAATGCGCTGATTCAATGCGTTAAGGTCGTCCATCTCGTCCACACAGGGCTTGCAGCCGCTGAACCAGAAATTTACAACGGTGAACGCATTATCGGCAAAAAGACTGCTGCTTACGCTGTTGCCGTCCAAATCCTTTCCTTCAAACTGCGGGAATGTGCTGGCCGTCTGCGTCATAGACTGGCTGGCAGCTTCATCCTGCGGCAGTGCTGCGATCTGTGCTTCGATCTCACGGATTTTGTCCGCATCGGCCTTTAAAGCAGCGTATTCTTCATCGGTGAACTGGTCCTTCGCATGATCCAACGCACTCATAAGAATATCACCGTAATTGCTGCTTAGTGTGGTGTCGGTAACATTCTTGTCCATGGAGGCAAAAACCTTTTCCCACAGGGCGTTATTTGCCGCCAGAATATCGTTTTCCTCTGCGAGAAGCTCATTTTCAGACTTGCCCGTCTCAGAAGTAGATGCTTGCTGGGAAGCTGCCGCAGTGTTTGTCTGTGTGCTGCTGCAAGCAGCGAGGGAGAGCAGCATCAGAAGGGCTGTGATCCATGCAAAAAAACGTTTCATTGTCAATTCTCCTTGATTTCTGTTTTTGACTTGTCGCCGAAACCGTACTGATAGCAGATCGCTTTGGTCGGACAAGACTTTATACACTTACCGCAGCGGATACACTCCGTGTGGTTTGGTGTTTTGGTAATATCCACATCCATCGGGCACGCTTTTGCGCAGGCACCGCAGGAAACACATGTATCGCGGTCAACGCGCATCTGAAACAGGGATACATGATTCATAAGTGCATAGACCGCCCCCAAGGGGCACAGCCATTTGCAGAACGGGCGGTAAAAAACCACGCTGCCTACCACAACTGCCAGCAGAATGCAGAATTTCCAGCTGAACAGCTTTCCCAAAGCAGCTCGTATGCCCGCGTTTGTAAGAGAAAGCGGAATTGCGCCCTCCAGTACGCCCTGCGGACACAGGTACTTGCAGAAGAACGGATCCCCCATGCCGGATGTGTTGATAATAACAGCCGGAAGCAGTACGACCATGATCAGCAGTACCGCATATTTGATATAGCGCAGCGGTTTCAGACGTCTGGTTGACAGCTTGGGAGAGGGAATCTTATGCAAAAGCTCCTGCAGCCAGCCGAACGGGCAGAGAAAACCGCAGATAAAGCGCCCCAGCAGCACGCCCAGCAGAATCAAAATGCCGGTAACATAATAGGAAAACCGAAACTTTGACGACCCGACCACTGCCTGAAAGGCCCCGATAGGGCAGGCCCCCGCAGCGCCGGGGCAGGAGTAACAGTTCAGGCCCGGAACGCAGAGATATTTCCCCTTGCCCTGATAAAGCGTTCCTTTGAGAAAATTCGGCAGATGGATGTTTGTCAGCAGTGCTGCACCTGCCTGGATCAGTCCCCGGAAACGGGCCAGAAAATGCGAACGATTCTTATCCAATGCCAACACACTCCATACATAATCGAATTGCTTTCGTAAAGACAGTGCCCGCCTCACCGCGCCATGCCCCGTAACCGATCATCATAACGGCAGCCAGCAGAAAAAGCACCTGAACGATTGCCTTTTTGCTCAACATTTCGATCCTCCTTTTTGTTTTGATGAGATCAGTATAGCACAACGGGTATAAATTTTCTGCTAAGAAAAAATTAACGCAGATTTTAGCAAAAGCTGTTATAATGGTAGTAAACAGAAACACAGTTTATATAAGGAGCGTTTATTATGCGTTTGCTGCTGGTTGAGGATGAGCCGTCCCTGCGGGAAAGCGTTGCCAGAAAGCTGCACCGTGCAGGGTATGAAACAGATGACTGCGGTGACGGGGAAACCGCGCTGGAAATGCTGGCGGCAGAGCGGTATGACCTTGTTTTGCTGGATCTGAACCTGCCCCGAGTGGATGGAATGACAGTTCTGCGCACACTGCGAAAGACCGATTTGGAAACGCCGGTTCTGATTCTGTCGGCCCGCAGTGAAATTGCGGACAAGGTGGAAGGCCTGGACGCCGGCGCCAATGATTATCTGGCCAAGCCGTTCCATTTGGCCGAACTGGAAGCCCGCGTCCGCAGCCTGACACGGCGGCAGTTTATTCAGCGCAATGTTTGCCTGCGATGCGGCAGACTGAGCTTTGATACCAAGAGCCGGGTGGCTATGGTGGACGGTCAACCTGTTCCACTGACCCGCAAGGAAAGCAGTGTTCTGGAATATCTGCTTCTGCATCAGGGGCGCCCTGTCAGTCAGGAGGAATTGATGGAACATGTCTGGGACGGCCGCGTAGATGCGTTCAGCAACTCGATTCGGGTGCATATCTCGGCGCTGCGCAAAAAGCTGCGCGCGGCACTGGGGTATGATCCTATCCGAAACCGCATCGGAGAAGGTTATGAAGTGGGGGAGAGCGAGCAATGAAGCGATTATCTTTGCAATGGCGCATCACACTTATGACGGCATTACTGATTGCGGGTGCCTGCATCTGCCTGAATTTGTTGCTGTATCGCTCCGGCGCCTCCGGTATGGACAATCTGAACGGGTACGTTTTACAATATCAACAGGACGGCGGGGAGGATCTGACCATAGAGATCCCCGAAGATCAGATGTCAGACTTTCTGGTGCAATTCTCGCAAGAGGTTTACGATACAAAGACGATTTTTGGCCGCAAAGGGTGGTGCATTACGGCAGTGGTGACGCTGTTCAGCGCAGCGATTGCTTATTTTATCAGCGGCAAAGCGCTGGAACCACTGAAAGAGCTGGCACAGCAGGCCGAGAAGGTCGATCAGGATAATCTGGTTGATGTACGGCTGGAAGAAAATACCGTTGCGGAATTTCGGCAGCTAAGTCAATCTGTCAATCAAATGCTGGATCGCCTGGCCCATTCCTTTGACCTACAGCGACAGTTTGCCGGAAATGCAGCCCATGAGCTGAAAACACCGCTGGCCATCATGCAGGCAAAACTGGAAATCTTCGCCGAAGATCACATGAATACGGACGCGGAAACCGCAGAGCTGGTACATTTTCAGACAGAGCAGATAGCCCGTTTATCGGCGCTTGTACGGACCCTGCTGGAAATGAGCAATTTGCAGGCCGTTCCGCGGGATGACTGCATTGAGCTTGCGCCGCTGGCAGATGAAATTGTGACGGATCTGACGCCGCTGGCCCAGAAAAAGCAGATCACCTTGCATCAGGAATGTGAGGATATTCATATTATCGGAAGCGATGCCCTGATTTACCGTATGCTGTTCAACCTTGTGGAAAATGCAATCAAGTACAATCAGCCGGGCGGTTCTGTGCAGATTACGATCAGCCAGTCAAATGGCAAAGCAATACTGCGCGTTGCAGATACCGGCTGCGGTATTCCCGATGAATACAGAACCAGCATCTTTGAACCGTTTTTCCGTGTGGACAAATCCAGAAGCCGCGAAATGGGCGGCGCAGGACTGGGTTTGGCGTTGGTGCGGGAAATTGCAGCACTGCACGGCGGTACAGTACAGGATGAGCCGGCAGAAGGGACAGGAACCGTATTTACCGTTGCGCTGCCCATGTAAAGCGGAAATAAAAGTCATCGGCAGGGAGAACGAGATGACGGGAGCAGGGGGCATCGGGAAACAAAAGCCTCCCGTAAAAGAGAAATGCACAAGTTCGCTAAATGTAACTTTAGCGAACTATAGGGGGGCGGGCTGCCTTTTGCGGTGTGTTGCAGTAGACCTTATATAGTATATCAGACCGTCAAAAAATTGCATTTTTGCCTTATTGCGTGTGTAGGGGCGACCATTGGTCGCCTGTCAACTTACCGTGGCAACATATTTTCCGGGACAGTTTTCTTACGACGCACCGCCTGACCGGAAACAACGGCTGTGCCTCGGAGAAACTGTATCAGCTCTGCGATGCCACTGTGGTGCCCGAATACCGCGACCTGGTCCGCCGTTTCATGGATGTGCCCACCCTTGCGGAAAGACTGAAAAACGAAGAATATATCTCCACAGAATACCGCATGTGCGACGGAAGTTGGCATTCTCTGCGCTTCGTTGCAAAGAAACGGGACGAGGCCGGCAATGTGACCCATGTGCTGTGCACGGTGCGCTGTAGAGCTGTTTGAAAAGTCCGCACCCGGCTGTTTCGGCGTGATCTATATGGATATTATGATGCCGCGTATGAACGGCTGGGACGCCGCCAGAACCATCCGGGCCATGAACCGCCCCGACGCGGAAATCATCCCCATCATTGCCATGTCCGCCAATGCTTTTTCCGAGGATATTATGGACAGCCGACTGGCGGGCATGGATATTCACCTGGCCAAACCACTGGACGAAGCCAAGATGATCAACGCCTTAAAGCAGTGCATCGCCGAACGGAGTGCCGTAAAGCTGCGGAACGATTTGTAACGCTTTGCAGCGGCCAACCTAAGGTAACACCGCATAATTCCCGCCTTACGGCTTAAGCACCGCTCCGGCGGCTGCGGCACGGCATCTGCGTTGCCAAAATGCTCGATAATACACAAAGTATTATCTGCGCTTTTGGCTTAGCAGCTGCCGCACCTCGTTCGCCGTATCGGTACTTAGAATTATGCGGTATTGCCCTAATAAAAACAACAGGAACATTGCAATGTACAGCAGTGTTCCTGTTGTTTTTTATGCCGAAGCTTATTGCGCATGGCGGGGTGTCACTATATATCATTACACGTGTCTTGACACATGTAATGAACGGTGCTATACTGTCAAAGTTGGAATTACAGAAGAAACCGAGGAAACCACATGAAAATGGCTAATATGGATGACTATTTTGACGTAGTCATCGTCGGCACCGGCGCTGCGGGCCTTTACTGCGCCCTGAATCTGCCTGCGCGGTACCGCATTCTTCTGCTTACAAAGCAGAAAGCGGACGAGAGCGACTCCTTCCTTGCGCAAGGCGGCATTTGTATGCAGCATGGTGAGGCAGACTACCGCCCCTTTTTTGATGATACGATGCGGGCAGGCCATTACGAGAACAACCCCGCCACAGTAGAGCTGATGATTCGTTCCTCCAACTCGATCATCCGGGATCTGGTGCGCCGCGGCGTCCGCTTTGCGCGGGATGACCACGGGGCTCTGCGCTTTACCCGGGAGGGAGCGCACTCCCGCCCGCGCATTCTGTTCCATGAGGATATTACCGGCCACGAGATCACCCAGACCCTGCTGAATGAGGTCCTGCGCTGCGAGAACATCGTACTGCGCGAGCATACGACTCTGCTGGATTTCTTCGCCGACGCCTCGGCCTGCGGCGGTGTCATTGCTACCGGCCCGGACGGCGAACCGCGAGCCATCGGGGCAGGGGCGGTGGTGCTGGCCTGCGGCGGCATCGGCGGGTTGTATAAAAACTCCACCAACTTCCCCCACATCACGGGGGATGCCATCGCCATGGCCCTGCGCCACGGCGTTGCCTGTGAGCACTTGGACTATATCCAGATCCACCCCACGACTTTGTACAGCCACCGAAAAGGCCGTCGCTTTCTGATTTCGGAATCGGTTCGCGGGGAGGGCGCGCTGCTGCTGGATAAAAACGGGAACCGCTTTACCAACGAATTGCAGCCCCGCGATGTGGTGAGCGCAGCGATCCGCGCACAGATGGAAAAGGACGGCACCGACCATGTGTGGGAGGATATGCGCCCCATCGGTGAGGCGGCTATCCGTGAGCATTTCCCCAACATTCTGGAGCGCTGCGAGGAGGAGGGGTACGACCCCATCCATGAACCGATCCCCGTTGTACCGGCCCAGCATTATTTTATGGGCGGCATCACGGCGGACCTGAGCAGCCGCACAGCACTGCCCCGGCTGTATGCCTGCGGCGAGACCTGCTGCAACGGTGTGCATGGACGCAATCGGCTGGCCAGCAATTCCCTGCTGGAATCTTTGGTCTTTGCACAGCGCGCGGCAGATGATATACTATACGGAGAACCGCCTGTCTTTACAGGCGATAAGCCCGATTTGGCCCCATACCGTGAACAGGAACCGCTGTTTGCCGCATATCGGCAGGAGGTTCTGACCGCTATTGAGAGGAGTAAAAACCATGAATGAGATCACCCAGCTGCTGCATATAGACCCGCTGCTGCTGCAAGCGCTGCGGGAGGATATTCCGGAGGAGGACGTTTCCACAAACGCCGTCATGCCCCACGCCTGCCCCGGCACCGTGGATCTGATTGCCAAGGAGGACGGCATTGTTGCCGGTCTGGCGGTCTATGCCCGCGTCTTTACGCTGCTAGACCCCGGCGCCAAGGTGGAATTCTTCTGCCGGGACGGCGATACCGTACAGCCCGGCCAGAAGCTGGCCGTTGTTACGGGCGATATACGCGCCCTGCTTTCCGGTGAGCGCGTTGCGCTGAACTACCTGCAGCGAATGAGCGGCATTGCCACCTATACCCATCAGCTGTCTGCCCTGCTGGAAGGCACCGGCATCACCCTGCTGGACACCCGTAAGACCAGCCCCAACAACCGCATTTTTGAAAAGTACGCTGTCCGCGTTGGCGGCGGCAGCAACCACCGCACCGGCCTGTCCGACGGCGTTCTGCTGAAGGATAACCACATCGGTGCTGCCGGCGGCGTGGCGAAGGCCGTCAAGATGGCCCGGCAGTATGCGTCTTTCGTCCGCAAGATCGAGGTGGAGGTTGAAACGCTGGAGCAGGTCAAAGAGGCCGTGGAAGCCGGTGCGGACATCATCATGCTGGATAACATGAGCGACGAGGATATGCGCAAGGCTGTGACTTTGATTGCAGGCCGCGCCAAGACCGAGTGCTCCGGCAATGTCACGCGGGAAAACATTGCTCGTCTGCGGGACATTGGCATTGACTATGTGTCCAGCGGCGCCCTGACCCATTCGGCTCCCATTCTGGATCTTTCCATGAAGCATCTGCGCCCCCTGGCAGAGGAGGAGGCCTGATATGACCACCGCAGAGCGCCGCGCCGCCATTTTGCAGCAGCTTGCCCATGCCGGAGCGCCTATTGCCGCCCGCACGCTGGCTACCCATTACGGCGTCAGCCGTCAGGTCATCGTGCAGGATCTGGCGGTCATACGGGCATCACACCCCGGGATCATTTCCACTGCACGCGGCTATGTGCTGGAGCAGCCTGATCAGCCCGCCGGCTGCACACGGGAGTTCAAGGTGCGCCACACACCTGACCAAACCGGGCAGGAGCTGAACCTGATTGTGGACTGTGGCGGCCAGGTCAAGAATATCAGCATCAGCCACCGGGTCTATGGCCGTATCACCGCTGAGATGGACATCCGTTCCCGGCAGGACGTGCGGGAATTTCTGCAATCGTTTGAGGACAGTTCCTCCACGGTGCTGTCCACCGCCACCGACGGCTACCACTATCATCTGGTGGAGGCAGCCACCCCGGACAGGCTGAGCCTGATCGAAAAAGAACTGAAAGAGCACGGTTTTCTGGCTCCGCTGCAACCGTGGGAGCATTGAAGAAAAAAACGAGGCATAATTATGACTGTCCATGAACTGCAGCAGGAGATCCTGCGCCTGAAACGGGAAAAGAATATCTGCATCCTGGCCCATGCCTACCAGAGCCAGCCTGTGCTGGAAGTCGCCGATTACACCGGCGATTCCTACGGGTTGAGCGTGCAGGCGGCCAAAACCAACGCTGACGGGGTCATCATGTGCGGTGTGCGCTTCATGGCCGAGACCTGCAAAATTTTAAGCCCGGAGAAAACTGTCTGGCTGGCCAACCCTATGGCGGGCTGCCCTATGGCCGAGCAGCTTGATCTGCCGACCTTGCAGGAATTGAAAAAGCAGTACCCCGGCTACGCCGTGGTGGCGTACATCAATACAACTTCGGAGCTGAAAACGGCCTGCGATGTCTGTGTGACGTCCTCCAGCGCGCTGAAAATTTGCAGTGCGCTGGAAAACGATAAGATTCTGTTCATCCCAGATCCCAATTTGGGCGGCTATGTAGCAAAGCAGCTGCCGGAAAAGCAGTTTGCCTTTTACCACGGCGGCTGCCCGCGCCATATCGTATGTTCGGCAGCAGATGTAGCCAAAGCCCGCGCTGCCCACCCGGAGGCGCTGCTTCTGGTTCATCCCGAATGCCGCCCCGAGGTCGTGGAGCAGGCTGATTATGTTGGCTCTACCACTGGCATTATGGCTTATGCAGAAAAGTCCGATGCCAAAGAGTTCATCATCGGCACGGAAAACAGCATCGTGGAGCACCTCTCCTATGCTTGCCCGGAAAAGCGGTTCTATCCGCTGGCCGTGCAGCTTACCTGCATGAACATGAAACTGACCACCCTGATGGACATTTACCATTGCCTGCAGGGCAGCGGCGGCGAGGAAATCACCCTGCCGCAGGACGTCATGCAGGGAGCCGGGCGCTGTATCCGCCGCATGGTGGAGCTGGGCGGCTGACAGATTGCGCATATCCGCAATGGCCATCTGATACGATCCGCAGAAACCAATGAAAAAAGCATATACAGCATCGCGTTGCGAACCGCCGAGAGGCCGTTCGCCATAAACGCAGCTGTATATGCTTTTTACTTTGCCGTACAGATCCTTTGTACGCTATTTAAACGCGATCACGAATTCTGTTTGAAAACTTTATCCAGTGTTCCCATCAGGATGTTCACATCAATCGGTTTTGCAATATGTGCACTCATCCCTGCTTTGAATGCTTTTTGTCGGTCTTCCTCAAAAGCGTTGGCTGTCATGGCCACAATGGGAATGTTTGCCTTTTTACTGCTGCTCAATGTACGGATCTCCCGGGTGGCGGTGTATCCGTCCATTTTGGGCATCTGAATATCCATCAGGATCAGATCATACTCATCCTCCGCAGCCTCGTTCATTCTGGCCACGGCATCCGTGCCGTCCTCAACGGCGTCCACTTTCAGTCCGGCTTCTTCCAGAATGGCCGTTGCAATCTCGCGGTTCAGTTCGTTATCCTCGACCAACAGCACCTTTTTGCCCGTATAGTCGCCGTGCTTGGGCAGAAGGGGCTGCCTGCCCGACACCACTTTGTGTGTCAGTGCATCGCGCAGTTCCGACATAAACAGCGGTTTGGAAACAAACGCCGTGACACCGGCCTGCCGGGCCTCGTCCTCAATGTCGGCCCAATCGTAGGCCGTCAATATGATGATCGGCGTGCCGGGTTCGATTACTTTGCGGATCCTGCGCACCGTCTCAATGCCGTTCATATCCGGCATCAGCCAGTCAATAATGTAAACCTTGAACTCCGCACCCTGATTGTGCGCCTCCCTCGCGCGCAGGATGGCTTCCTTGCCGGAGGTCGTCCAGTCGGCTTCCATCTCAATTTCCCGCAGCATTTTGCATACGCTCATGCAGGTCTGTGCATCATCATCCACAACCAGTGCACGGGTGCCTTTCAGGCCCGGAATCGGCGGATATTTCACCGATTCCGTACAAACCTTGCAGTCCAGGGTGACCGTAAACTCGCTGCCCTTTCCCTGCTCGCTCTTGACGGCGATGGTTCCGCCCATCATATCTACGATGTTTTTCGAGATGGCCATGCCAAGGCCCGTACCCTGAATGCCGCTTCTTGTCGCAGTCTGTTCTCGTGTAAAAGAGTCAAAAACGTGCGCCTGGAAGTCCTTCGACATACCGATACCGTTATCTTTCACGCTGAAAACAAAGGTCGCATACCCACTGCGGGCAGACGGCTTTTCTTCAACGCGGATGTTGATGGTACCACCCGCCGGTGTAAACTTGACAGCGTTGCCCACGATGTTGAGCAGGACCTGATTCAGGCGCAGCTTATCGGTGATAATATCCTCGTGGTGCACATCCTGCGTGTCGATGTAAAGGTCAAGCTGCTTGGCGCTGATATTGCCTTGAATGATCGTGCGCAGGTCGTGCAGCACATCGGGCAGGTGGACTTCTGTGTTGTCCAGTTTGACTGTGCCGCTTTCGATACGGCTCATATCCAGAATATCGTTGATCAGACTGAGCAGATGCTGGCCCGATACGCTGATTTTCTTCAGATACTCTTTGGCAAGGTCAATGTTGTCAATATGCGCCGTGGCAAGGGCCGTAAACCCGATAATGGCATTCATCGGGGTGCGAATATCGTGCGACATACTGTTCAGGAATACCGTCTTGGCCTTATTGGCGTGTTCCGCCGCCGCCAGTGCATCGCGCAGGGCATCCTCCTGCTTTTGCTCCCGCCGCTTTTCCTCGGTAGCGTCGCGGGTAGCAACCAACACGGCTGTTACGTTGCCGCCCGCGTCTTTTCGCTGCGGTGTGATCAGCGTAAGGATCCATTGTCTATCGACAGTCTGAGACGCAAGAGCCAAAGAGGTGTGACCCTTCAGACGTTCGGCCACTGTCGTCATGTCCGCAAAGGTGAGATACTCCTCACGGTATGGCTCCGCGATAATTTTCTCGATTTGCTCCTGCTGTACGGATCGTTTCAGTGCAAAGTGCTTCTGCTTCTTGACTGTATCGGACGCGTCCTTGAGGATTTCAACGGTGTTTTTCTTCAAGTCCACCAGTGAAATGTACATATACGCCGTGCCAAGCGCTGTGATAATTCCGGTACGTTTCTGGTGCTGCCGCAGCGCGTCTTTTTCCATTTTGGTCTGCCACAGCAGTGCCATTAAAAAGACCATTACGGCTATGGCCAGATAGGATGCACAGACAATGTTGCGCGTCATGAACACCTGAGATGCCGGGAAAAACACAAAGAGCGCATAGTTCTCGGTATTTTCCCGGCTGCCGTACCAGACGCCCTGATTGCCGTTCAGGCGCACAATGCCATCCTCCGCAGCATCGAAGGTTCCGTTATATAATTCCTGGCAGTCCTCTATTGCCTTGTTTACCTGTTTGCTGCTGTTGCTGCTGATGACCCTGCCGTTCTCCGTGATCGTAGCGATGCCGCCAAGCTCCAACGGAAAATCTTTCAACAGGGAATCCACCGTCAAATCCCCAATATCCTCATTGTCCTTCTGTATATAGGTAATCAGGATACCTGGTGCATCCGCGCGTGCCACCGCGGCAAAATCATAGAGTGTCCCATTTTCTTCCAGACGGGTCGAGTATGTCTTTTTTGGATAGTCAACGATATTGTGTACATAGGGGCTGTCGATCAGCTTCTCCCACAGCGGCATGGCGTTGCCGCCCTTTGTGGTCTGCATGACAACATTCAGGTTTTCATCTAATACAAGCGCACCGGTCAGACGCTGTTCCTCTGCAAAAGAGTCCAGGTCCTGCGTGCCGAAACCCTCCTTCAGCGTCATTTCGTTGCCAAGGCTTACCGTTTTATCCAGCAGGCGGACAAGGCTTTTCACGCGGTCGTTGGCCGCATCAGTCTCGTACTGCTCTAAGCGGATCTTTACAAAACCAATCGTTTCATCCAATGTATGACGCAGTGCAATTCGGTTCAGATTCGTGAATGTGATCCAAAGTACAATGCCGAACGCAACTAACACAAGCAAAAACAGTCTTTTTTTGCCGGACTGCTTTTTCTCATTCATTTTCCCTGTTCCCCCCACACAGTTTTCTCTGCATCAAGTCCGAATTTTTCTGCAACGCGGCCAATCGTTCCGTCCTGCTTCATATCTTCCAGAGTTTGGGTCAGTTGCACAGCCAAATCCTCATGGGTGTCCTTTGCGAAGGCAACGCCAAGTTCGGAACTGTAAGGACTCTCTGCCAGCACACGGTAACTGCTTTCATCCAGATTTGTCCACTTGGCTACCAGTGCTTCATGGCCCGCGACGGCATCTACATAGCCTTTGCGCAGTGCCGCAAACATATCCTCTGTCGTCTCAAAGCTGTTGACTTGCTTGACCTCGGGCAGCAAAGAGGAAATTTCGCCGAGAAACAGCGACTCCGCCTTTGTGGTTGCCTGTACGCCGATGCGCTTATCGGCCAGATCGAACAGCGACTGGATATCGCTGTCCGCACGAACAGCCACGACCTGACGGCTGTACATATACGGACCGGCCCATTGGTACTTGGTTTCCCGCCCGTTCATGCTGAAGCATGACCAGATACAGTCGATCGTTCCGTCGCTGAGAAGGTTGTCTTTGTCCGGCCATGAAATCGTCCGGAATTCCGGCGTATAGCCAAGTCGTGAAAACGCTTCCGTCGCCAGTTCCACGTCGATGCCGGCAAACTGCCCGTTCCTGTCCAGATAGCTGTAAGGGTCAAACACATCAATGCCGACCACAATCGTCTGCGGCGCAGTCTCTGCCGCAGAGTGCGGCTGTGCGGAACAGGCGCACAGACCTGCCATAAAAAGCATAGCCAAAGCCATAAGCAGGCCATACACTTTTGCCCTGCTCATTGACGTTTTTCCTGTGTGGTGATGCCCGTTTGAAAAATGGAACATGCGCTTCCCTTCCTTATTATATAGGTTGTATACCGCTTGCCGCCGAACCCTGTCGGACGCAGCAAGCCATGAAGTAAACCATATTATAACTTTTCCGAATTGGAATTTTATCATACTACGGACATTATTGCAAGTGCTTTGCCTTGCTTTTGGCTTACAGTTTACCACATTTATACAATATCCGACGATAACGCCAAAAGGCAGTTTCAGCTATTGAAAAAATCTGACAGAAGTGCTATAACAAGGATGGATTACAGTAAATTGAGAGAGATGACATGTATGTATTCCATCTTCCGTGATTTGGCAATTATTATTCTGAGCGCCAAGTTTTTTGGCCTGGCTGCCCGCAAGTGCAAGGCCCCGCAGGTGGTCGGTGAAATTCTCGCCGGTCTGCTGATTGGGCCTTGTCTGCTCAATCTGGTGCAGATCAACGACACGATCTCCGTTTTTGCTGAAATCGGCGTTGTGCTGCTGATGTTTTCCACAGGACTTGGCACCAACCTGAAAGAACTGATGCGGGCCGGGCCTATTGCCACGCTGATTGCCTGCATCGGTGTGCTTGTACCGTTGATGGGCGGTACGCTGCTCTACAGCGCATTCTACGGCTTTTCGGCAATCGGCAGCCCGGAATTCTTCCGCGCATTGTTTATCGGCACGATTATGACCGCAACCAGCGTGTCCATCACGGTGGCAACGCTGCAGGAGTTGGGCCACTTAAAGAGCTTCCTTGGCACTACCATTGTCAGCGCTGCCGTCATTGATGATGTCATCGGCATTATCGTGCTGACCTGTGTGCTGGGTGCCAGCTCCGGTGAGGGCACCGGCATCGGCGGCGTGCTGGTCCAGACCGCGCTGTTCTTTCTGGTTGCCGTTGGTATCGGCTATGTGTTCCACTGCGCCATGAAGTGGCTGGATTCCCGCAATCCTCATACGCAGCGCATAACGATTGCCAGCCTTGCATTCTGCTTTGCAATGGCCTATATTGCCGAGAAATACTTTGGCATTGCGGATATTACCGGCGCTTACATTGCCGGTATCGTTCTCTGTACGCTGCACGACGCCGCTTATGTGGAGCGCCGGGTCGACATCAGCAACTATGTGATTTTTGCGCCGATTTTCTTTGTCAGCATCGGTTTAAAGACCGACATCAGCGGACTGACGCCGGAGATTCTGCTGTTCAGTGTTTGCTTCGTTCTCGTTGCCCTGCTGGCAAAAATCATCGGCTGCGGACTGGCGGCCAGAGCCTGCCGTTTCAACTGGGGAGACTCTCTTAAAGTCGGTGTCGGCATGATGACCCGCGGCGAGGTCGCCTTGATCGTGGCCCAGAAGGGCCTTGAGGTCGGCGTTGTCGAGCCTGTTTACTTTACGGCGGTCATCCTTTTGATCGTGATTTCCAGCGTCGCCACGCCGCTGGCGCTGAAAGCGCTGTTCACGAAAATGCCCCCTGTCCCCCATCCAAGTGAAGCAAAAAAGTGACCGCTGCATAACCCCTGCCTGTCAGCCAATGCCGGTGCCGGACGACTCATGATGAAAGAAAAGCCCTGAAGGCAGGCTTAAAAGTGAGAAGCTGCTCATTCCCTACGGAGTGAGCAGCTTCTTTTGTGGCAAAATATGCGAAAATGCGAGATAATACGGCGCAGCAACGGCCTGCCGGTGGGCGCTTTGCATTTATCGCAGCTTATTTCCCCAGCCGACATTTGAAATCTGTATATCCGAACGTCACGATTTTCTGCGTAGTGCCGTCGGGCTTGCGGGCGTAAATACCGGGCAGGGGCATACCGTTGAAGGTGTTGTTCTTGCAGGTGGTGTAAATGGCCATATCGCCGAACACCAGCAGATCTCCCACGGCAGGCACAGCGTCAAAGCTGTAATCACCGATGACATCCCCCGCAAGGCAGGTTGGCCCAGCCAACCGCACAGTGCAGGGCTTTTCGCTGGGTTCCCCTGCCCCCAGCAGCGGCGGGCGGTAGGGCATCTCGATCACGTCCGGTGTATGGCAGGCGGCGCTGGCATCCAAGATGGCAACCGTCGTATCGCCGTTTTGCACCACGTCCAGCACGCGGGTCAAGAGATACCCTGCGTTCAGGGCGCAGGCCTCGCCGGGTTCCAGATAAACCGTCACGCCCCAATCATTCCGGGCGCGGCGGATACATTTTTCCAAAGTGGCCATATCGTAGCCGGGGCGGGTGATGTGATGCCCGCCTCCGAAGTTCAGCCACTTCATTTTCGGCAACAAATCGCCGAATTTCTCTGCCACTGCGTCCAGCGTCACGGCCAGCGCATCGGCGTCCTGCTCACATAAAGTGTGAAAGTGCAGGCCGTCCAACAGCCCGGGCAGGGCAGAATTTTCTGCCGCTGCCGCGTCCCACTGGGCGCGGGTCGTGCCCAAACGGCTGCCGGGGGCGCAGGGGTCGTAAATCGCGTGGCCGTCCTGGGTCGAGCACTCGGGATTGATGCGCAGTCCCACACTTTTGCCCGCCGCCTTGGCCGCGGGGCCAAATTTTGCCAGCTGCGCGGGCGAGTTGAAGACGATATGGTCGGCGTACTGCAGCAGCTCGTCCATTTCATCTGCGCGGTAGGCCGCGCAGAAAACGTGCACTTCTTTGCCGGGCATTTCCTCCGCGCCGAGCCGCGCCTCAAACAGGCCGCTGGCCTCGGTGCCCGCGAGGTGCGGCGCCAGCAGCGGGTACAAATCGTAGTTGCTGAACGCCTTTTGCGCCAGCAGCACCTTGCACCCGGTACGATGGGCCAGCCCGCCCAGAATCTCTGCGTTGCGGGTCAGGGCAGCTTCATCCAGCAGGTAACAGGGCGTGGGCAGGGCGGAAAATTCCGGCGGCACTGCGCCGTCGATGGCCGCAAACGGCGGCCGTGCGTCGCGCTGCGCCATCAGTCCACGAGAACCGGGTTATGGTTCTCGCTGCGGGGCAGGCCATACTTGTCCAGCGCGTCGAGGAACGGGTCGGGGTTGAACTCCTCCACCGTGTAGACGCCGGGCTTGGTCCACTCGCCGGTCAGCATCATCAGCGCACCGCACATCGCGGGCACACCGGTGGTGTAGCTGATGGCCTGACTGCCGACCTCGCGGTAGCACTCCTGATGGTCGCACACATTATAAATGTAGTAGGTCTTGTCCTTGCCGTCCTTTTTGCCGGTGAAGATGCAGCCGATGTTCGTCTTGCCCTTGGTGCGGGGACCGAGGCTGGCGGGGTCGGGCAGCAGCGCTTTCAGGAACTGGATGGGTACGATCTCCTGACCGTTGTAGTTGATGGGCGTGGTGGAGAGCATGCCCACGTCCTCCAGGCAGCGCATGTGGTCAAGGTAACTCTGGCCGAAGGTCATGAAGAAGCGGATGCGTTTGACATCGGGCAGGTTCTTGCCAAGAGACTCAATTTCCTCATGATGCAGCAGGTACATATCCTTCTGACCGACCTGGTCAAAGTTGTACTCGCGCTTGATGCTCATGGGCGGGATCTCGACCCACTTGCCGTTCTCCATATAGCTGCCGGGGGCGGAGACCTCGCGCAGGTTGATCTCGGGGTTGAAGTTGGTGGCGAACGCATAGCCGTGATCGCCGCCGTTGCAGTCGAGGATGTCGATGGTGTCGATGGAGTCGAACTCATGCTTGGCGGCGTAGGCGCAGTAGGCCTGGGTCACGCCCGGGTCAAAGCCGCAGCCCAGCAGCGCGGTCAGGCCGGCGTCCTCAAACTTTTTCTTGTACGCCCACTGCCAGCTGTAGTCAAAGTAAGCGGAGAAGCCGGCCTCCTTGCAGCGCTTCTCGTAGATGGCACGCCACGCGGGGTCGTCGGTGTTTTCCGGCTCGTAGTTGGCAGTGTCCATATAGTTTACGCCGCAGGCCAGACAGGCGTCCATGATGGTCAGATCCTGATACGGCAGGGCGATATTCATGACGAGGTCGGGCTTGTAGCTGTTGATGAGGTCGCACAGCTGCTGGACGTCGTCGGCATCGACCTGCGCGGTGGTGATTTTGGTCCGGGTGGTGGGGGCCAGCTTGGCGGCCAGCGCGTCGCACTTGGATTTGGTGCGGCTGGCGATGCACAGCTCGGTAAAGACGTCGCTGACCTGGCAGCACTTGGAGATGGCGACGCTTGCCACGCCGCCGCAGCCGATAACAAGAACTTTGCTCATGATGGAACTCCTTTGTATTTTTTTATTGTATGATGTGTATGGGTGTTTTGTAGGGGCGAACATTGTTCGCCCGTGCCCGTTTGTAGCAGCGGCAGCTTTCCCGGTCGGATATGGAATCCGCCCCTACATCCTCTCCCCCGATAAGGTTGAGAATGTAGGGAGGGGTCTTGACCCCTCCGCGGGGCGTCGAGGACGCCGCTCCCTACAGGGATGGCTGCTTACTTTTCCAGTGCCAGCAGCAATTCCCGCAGCACCTTGCAGGCCGTGGCCGTGGAAACGCCGCTCTGGTCGAGCATGGGGGCCAGCTCGTTCACGTCCGCGCCAATGATGTTCGCTTTCGTCACGGTGCGGATGGCCCCAAGCAGCTGCAAAAAGCTGACGCCGCCCGCCTCGGGCGTGCCCGTGCCGGGGAAGGCCGACGGGTCGAGGCAGTCCAAATCAATGGTCAGATAGACAGGCACATCGGTCTGGCACAGCCAGTCGGTCAGCTCGGTCAGGCCGGTAAAGTCGAACTTGTGCATATCGGTGTGCCGCGCGGCGAACTGAAATTCTTCCCGGTCACCGCTGCGGATACAGAACTGGTGGATGCGCCCGTCGCCGACCAAATCATGGCAGCGGCGCAGCACGCAGGCGTGGCTCAGCTGCGCGCCGAGGTAATCGTCCCGCAGATCGGCGTGGGCGTCAAAATGCACGATATGCAAATCGGGATATTTGCGCACCGCCGCGCGCACCGCGCCCAACGTGACAAGGTGCTCGCCGCCCAGCAGCAGCGGCAGCTTTCCGTCACGCAGAATTTCCGCCGCGCGGGACTCAATGTCCACAAGGGCACTCTCGCTGGAACCAAAGCACAGCTCCAGGTCGCCGCTGTCAAACACATTCCCATCGGTCAGGTCCTTGTCCTGATAGGGACTGTAAGTTTCCAGACCGTAGCTTTCGTGGCGCATGGCCGCGGGGCCAAAGCGCGCACCGGGGCGGTAGCTTGTGGTGGAATCAAACGGTGCACCGTATAAAACAATGCTTGCCGTGCGGTAGCTGCTGTCGCAGCCGATGAAATTTTCAACATTGCGATGCAGCATCAGTGTTCCTCCACTTCCCGCAGCATTTCCTCAAGGAAAGCGGGCAGATAAAACGCCCCGACGTGCAGCCGGGAGGTGTAATAGCGGGTGCGCATGTTCAGCGCGTTCCACGCATCGGCGTCCATATCGTTGATGGGATGATATTTTTTGCTGGCAAAGCCGAACAGCCAGTACCCCGCCGCAAAGGTCGGGATGTGCGCCTGATACACCTTGCTGATGGGAAAGGTGCTGGCAATGCGCTGGTGGCTGCGCTGCATGGCGGTAGCGTCCTCGGCATAGAACGGGCTGCCCTGCTGGTTGACCATGATGCCGTCCGCGCGCAGGGCGTTGAAGCAGCTGCCGTAAAATTCGCGGGTGAACAGCCCCTCCGACGGGCCGAACGGGTCGGAGGAATCCACGATGATAAGGTCGTACTCATCCTCACACTTGCGGATGAATTTCAGCGCATTTTCGTAATAAATATGTACGCGGCGGTCATCCATGCGGCAGGCGTTGCCGGGCAGGTAGGCGCGGCAGGCCTCGATGACCTGCGGGTCCATCTCCACAAGGTCAATGCTTTCCACGCGGTCATAGCGGGTCAGCTCCCGCACAACGCCGCCGTCGCCCGCACCGATGACGAGAATATCCTTGGCGTTTTTGTGTACTGACATCGGCACGTGGGTGATCATCTCGTCGTAGATGAACTCGTCGCGCTCGGTCAGCATGACGTTGCCGTCCAGCGTCAGCACGCGGCCAAACTCCGGTGTTTCAAAAATGTCGATGCGCTGGTAGTCGCTCTGCTTGGAGTAAAGCTGGCGGTTGACCCGGATGCTGTGCTTGACATCGGGGGTGTGAAACTCCGAAAACCACATTTCCATTGTAAAACCTCCCTGTCAGGCCAGCACGTTCAGGCGCAGAATGTCGGGATCTTCCGGTCCGGTCATGCTGCAGCCCTTGGCCTTGGCGTACTCGATATAGTCTAAAATTTCAGCGGTGATGCGCTCGCCCGGGGCCAGAATCGGGATGCCCGGTGGGTAGCACATGACGAACTCGCTGCACACCATGCCCTCGGTCTCGCGCAGGGGCAGGCTCTTCTTGGGGGCGTAGAACGCTTCCTGCGGGCTGGCGGCGACCTCGGGGTCAATGTACTCCTGGCTCAACAGGCCCGCACCGTCGGTGTGGTAGCGGCGTTTGATTTCGGCCAGTGCGCTGACAAGGCGCTCGACCTCCTGCGGGCGGTCACCGATGGAGAGATAAGCCAGTATATTGCCGATGTCGCCAAACTCGATCTGAATGTCGTACTCGTCGCGCAGGATGTCATAGACCTCAATGCCCGCAAGACCGATGTCCAGCGTGTGGACGCTGAGTTTTGTCGTATCAAAGTCAAAAACGGAGTTTCCGTTGCAAAGCTCCTTGCCGAAGGCATAGTACCCGCCCACGGCGTTGATCTCCTCGCGGGCGTACTCGGCCATATCGGCCACCTGATGGAACACCTGCCGCCCGCGCAATGCGAGATTGCGGCGGGAAATATCAAGGCTCGACATCAGCAGGTAACTGCCGGACGTCGTCTGGGTCAGGTTGATGATCTGCCGCACATAGCCCGCGTGGACATTGGGGCCGGTCAGCAGCAGACTGGACTGGGTCAGGCTGCCGCCGCTCTTGTGCATCGAGACGGAGGCCATATCTGCGCCCGCCGCCATGGCAGAGACAGGCAGTCCGCCGCCAAAATAGAAGTGTGTGCCGTGGGCTTCGTCGGCCAGGCAGAGCATCCCGGCGTCGTGGGCCATCCGCACAATGGCGCGCAGGTCGCTGCAAATGCCGTAGTAAGTGGGGTTGTTCACCAGCACGGCCACGGCGTTGGGGTGCTCGGCAATGGCCTTGGCCACCTGCTCCCGCTTCATGCCCAGACTGATTCCGAGGCGGTTGTCCACCTCCGGGTTGACGTAGACCGGTACCGCACCGCAGAGCACCAGCGCATTCAGCACGCTGCGGTGCACGTTGCGCGGAAGGATGATCTCATCCCCGCGCTTGCAGGCGGTCAGCACCATGCTTTGTACCGAGCTGGTCGTGCCGCCCACCATTAAAAAGGCGTGTGCCGCGCCGAACGCATCGGCGGCCAGCTCCTCGGCCTCGCGGATGACCGAAACCGGGTGGCAGAGATTGTCCAGCGGCTTCATGCTGTTGACGTCCACGCCGACGCACTGCTGGCCCAGAAACGCGGTCAGCTCCGGGTTGCCGCGCCCGCGCTTGTGGCCCGGTACGTCAAAGGGCACGACGCGCATACGGCGGAAGTTTTCCAGCGCTTCATGGATGGGTGCGCGGCGCTGGTCCAGCCGAGTGCGCTTTGCTTCTCCGTTCATTTTTACCTCCGTTCGCGGTCCCCTTGCAAAATAAAAAACGCAAGCCGTGCACATACGTGCAGACTTGCGTTTGAATCCAGCGTATTTTTGCACAGGCCGAATACCCCCCGGTACCACACCGGGAGAGCGTCCTGCATGATTCAAAAAGGCTGAGCGTGTCAGAGTCTATATAGCAATTACACTTTTACTACTCTTTATTGACCGTTTCACAAGTCTGCACACCAAAACGTGCAATTTCATGGTTGTAAAGGAACCAACTTATAAAATTTGAGCTTTTAACTCAATCAATAAGGCAACCAAAGTTGCCGATCGGCAGTGGACCCGGCTGTCCGTATGGCCTTAGCCCCCGATGGGCGGTCCGTAGGTAAATTGCTTTGAAAAACTCTTACAAACTCGATTCGTCTTTCAAAATCTAAGAAAGTATAACATGACAAAATTGCTGTGTCAATATTTTGGTGAAAAATAATTTATAGAGGGGTTTTCCTGCAATTCTCAAAGCTTGTTGCGCGTTCACGGAATCGTTTCCGCTAAATTTGTCACTATTTTTGGAACTTTTCCACAAAAACAGGGGGTGCAAATTTGTGCATCAGGCCGATTTTGCAGTAAATCGCAAAAAACGATTGATTATTGCGCCGGAAAGGTGTATTATAAGATCAATCCGAAACGGAAACGTTTCCGACGAAACAAATCAACACCCTTGCAAATCATTGTTTTTCTTAAGAAGGAGGAAAAAACATGAACGCAAAAAAGACACTCTCGATGACTCTGGCAGCTGCTATGGCTGCGGGTCTGCTGGCAGGCTGCGGCGGCAGCTCCTCTACGGCTGCTTCCTCTACCAGTACCAGCACCGAATCCAAGGCTGAATCCACTGCCGCTTCTACCGAGGCGACCACTGACGCAGCCGGCAAGGTCTACTACCTGAACTTCAAGCCCGAGCAGGACGAAGCCTGGCAGAATCTGGCCAAGAAGTACACCGAGGAGACCGGTGTTCCCGTCACCGTCGTGACCGCCGCCTCCGGCCAGTATGAGACCACCCTGATGAGCGAGATGGCCAAGAGCGATGCGCCCACCCTGTTCCAGGTCAACGGACCTGTCGGCCTGGCCAACTGGAAGGACTACTGCTACGACCTGTCCGGCACCAAGATCGCAGGCGATCTGACCAGCGACACCTACGCCCTGAAAGACGGCGACCAGATGCTGGGCATCGGTTACGTTATCGAGAGCTACGGCCTGATCACCAATAAGACCCTGCTGGAGAAGGCCGGCTACACCGTTGACGACATCAAGAGCTTCGACGACCTGAAGAAGGTGGCCGAGGACATCACCGCCCGCAAGGACGAGCTGGGCTTCTCTGCCTTCACCTCCGCCGGTATGGACGGCTCCTCTGACTGGCGCTACAAGACCCATCTGGCCAACCTGCCCATCTACTTTGAGTATCAGGAAGACGGCATCGACAACACCGACGCCATCAAGGGCACCTATCTCGACAACTACAAGAATATCTTCGACCTGTACATCAACAACTCCACCTGCGATCCTACTGAACTGGCTGGCAAGACCGGCGACGACAGCCGCAACGAGTTCCTGAACGAAGAGGCCGTTTTCTACCAGAACGGTTCCTGGGAGTACACCAACCTCGTCGGCGACGGCAAGCCCTTCACCGATGACGATCTGACCATGCTGCCCATCTACATTGGCGTCGGCGATGAAGCCAACCAGGGCCTGTGCACCGGCACTGAGAACTACTGGTGCGTCAACAAGGACGCCAGCGAGGACGACATCAACGCAACGCTCGACTTCATGTACTGGTGCGTTTCCTCTGACGAGGGTACCAAGGCCATGGCTAACGACATGGGCTTCGTTATCCCCTTCAAGAATGCTGTCGAGTCCCCCAACGTCTTCGTCAAGGCCGATAAGGAAATGACCGCCGCCGGCAAGACCCCTGTGGCCTGGAACTTCTCCACCATGCCTTCCGAGAACTGGAAGAACGGTGTTGGTTCTGCTCTGACCGCTTACGCCGCCGGTACCGGCAGCTGGGATGATGTCGTCACCGCTTTCGTCGATGGCTGGGCATCTGAGGCCGCTCTGAACGCTGCTGCATAACATAAGATTGTTTTCTCTACACTGAAAGCTTTTTCTCCTTACCTAGTATTACCGGTTAGCGGGGCGGGCGGTTTCGCCCGCCCCGCTTCTTTTGCAGAAAACAAAAATTACAACAAAGGGAGCATACTTATGGAAAAAGCCATTCGACGTTATTGGCCTGTTTTCGTACTGCCGACCCTCATCGCCTTTATCATCGGCTTTGTCTGGCCGTTTATCTGGGGTGCAGGGCTGTCGTTCTGCAAGTTCACCACCGTCAAAAATGTGCAGTTTGTGGGCTTAAGCAACTACGCAATGATTTGGTCGGATAACACCTTCACCCATGCGTTCTGGTTCACAGCGGCGTTCACCGTCGTGTCCACCCTGCTGATCAACGTGCTGGCCTTTGCCATCGCGCTGCTTCTCACCCGCGGTATGCACGGCACCAACGCTTTCCGCACCATCTTCTTCCTGCCGAACCTGATCGGCGGCATCGTGCTGGGCTATATCTGGCAGATCCTGCTCAACGGTCTGCTGTCCTCCTGGGGTAAGTCGCTGCTGGCGCTGAATGCCACCTACGGCTTCTGGGGGTTGATCATCCTTATGTGCTGGCAGCAGATCGGCTACATGATGATCATCTATATTGCCGGTTTGCAGAATGTGCCGGTGGATCTGGTGGAGGCCGCACGCATTGACGGTGCAACAAGCAGCCAGATTTTGTTCAAAATCAAAATCCCGATGGTCATGCCCAGCGTGACGATCTGCACATTCCTGACGCTGACGAACTCCTTCAAGCTGTTCGACCAGAACCTCTCGCTGACGGCCGGTGAGCCTGCAAAGCAGTCTATGATGCTGGCCTACAACATCTACGACACGTTCTACGCACGCTCCGGACCCCAGTGGAAGGGCATCGGTCAGGCCAAGGCCGTCGTTTTCTTCCTGTTTGTGGTCGTTATTTCGTTGCTCCAGCTGCATTTTACCCGCTCTAAGGAGGTGCAGGCATAATGGGTGCTACTAAAAAAGACCGCCGCATCAACGCGGTACTGTCCGTTCTGTTCACGATCCTGTGCATCGCCTGGCTGTACCCGGTGTTCATGATTTTGATGAACTCCCTCAAGACCGAGCGCGCCATCACGACGAGCCATGCCTTTGAGCTGCCGAACGCCGAGACCTTCGTCGGCCTGAAAAACTACATTTATGGCATTCAGGAAATGGACTTTTTGTCCTCTTTCTGGTATAGTTTAGTGATCACGGTTTCGTCTGTGGCACTGATTTTGCTGTGCTGCTCCATGTGCGCATGGTATATCACCCGTGTGCAGAACACCTTGTCCAAAGGTATGTACTATCTGTGCGTATTCAGCATGATTGTTCCCTTCCAGATGGTCATGTTCACACTGGCAAAAACCGCTGATACCTTAAAGCTGAATAACCCCTACAACATCTGCATCATCTATCTGGGCTTCGGCGCGGGACTTGCGGTGTTCATGTTCACCGGCTTTGTAAAATCCATGCCGATTGCTATTGAAGAAGCCGCTATGATCGACGGCTGCAATCCCATCCAGATTTTCTTCAAGGTCGTCTGCCCGATTTTGAAGCCGACGATGATCTCTACCGCCATTTTGGAAACCATGTGGGTCTGGAACGACTATCTGCTGCCCACGCTGGTGCTGGACATCAAGACCTTCCGCACGATTCCTATGGCGATCCAGTATTTCCGCGGCAGCTACGGCAAGGTGGAGATGGCACCCATGATGGCCTGCATCATGATTACGGTGCTGCCTGTTATCGTGCTGTACCTGATCTGCCAGAAATATATTATCGATGGCGTGGTCGCCGGTGCTGTCAAGGGGTAAATTTGACACTTCTTCAAGAAAGAGGATTGGCAAATGACCATCAAAGACATCGCGCGGGAGTCCGGCTATGCGGTCGGGACCGTCTCACGAGCCTTAAATAACGCCCCCGGCGTCAGTGCAGAAACCCGTCAAAAAATATTGGAAATCGTAAACCGCCACAATTATGAACCGAATGCCAACGCCAAGCATCTGAAGCAGCAGACCAACGATGGGATCGCACTGATTGTGAAGGGCACCCAGAATATGCTGTTTGCCGGCATTTTGGAACCGCTGCAGCAGATCATTGAGGAAAGCGGCTACGTTGCGACGGTCTACTATATTGACGAGGAAGCCAACGAGGTTGCGCAGGCCCGACGCATCTGCACAGAGCGCAAACCCCATGGTATATTGTTTCTCGGCTCAAATCCGGAATACTTCACGCCGGAGTTGGAGGCACTGGGTATCCCCTGCCTGCTGCTGACGAACAGCGCGGCATCCCTGCGCATCCGCAATTTGTCCAGTGTGTCCGTAGACGATATGGCTGCATCGGACACGATGATCGAATATCTGTACAAAAAGGGGCACCGCCGCATCGGAATCATCGGCGGCAAGCCCAATCTTTCCCGTCCAAGTCTCGCCCGTCTGGCTGGCTGTCAGGGTGCTATGCTGCGCCTTGGTCTGCCGTTTGACATGGAAAAGCAGTATGCGTATGCGCGGTTCTCGCTTTCCAGCGGGTATGAGGCAATGGAGTATCTCTTAAAGCACAGCCCCGACATTACGGCAGTGTTTGCCATGTCCGACCTGATGGCGCTCGGCGCAATTCGTGCGCTGCGGGATCACGGGCTGTGTGTGCCGCAGGATATTTCCGTCACAGGTTTTGACGGCATCGCGCTGGGACAGTACAGTGTGCCCCGGCTGACGACCATCCGGCAGAATATGGAGCAATTGGCGCGGCGTTCGGCGCGGATCCTGCTCCACAACATCCAAAAACCCGGCAATGCCGTGCACGAGATCGTCTCCTTCGATCTGACCGAAGGAGAAAGCGTGCGCGAACTGTGAAGGAAAGCTAATCCCGGCTGCTTACTATCAAAAGAAAGAGGGGTTCTCTGATGAGAGCAAGCGGCATTCTAATGCCCATTTCAAGTCTGCCCTCGCCTTACGGTATTGGTACCATGGGTGCAGCCGCGCGTAGCTTTGTGGACTTTTTGGTCAAGGCCGGGCAGGCATACTGGCAGATTCTGCCCGTCTGCCCCACCAGCTACGGCGACAGTCCCTATCAGTCGTTCTCGACCTTTGCGGGCAACCCGTATTTTATCGATCTGGACGATCTGGCAAAGCAGGGACTGCTGCTGCCGGAGGAATATGCGTCCATCGACTGGGAATGCACCCCCGACTGCATCAACTACGGCGTCATGTACGAAAAGCGCTACGCAGTGCTGCGCTGTGCAGCCAAACGTCTGCTGGCAAAGCCCGGTGCCGACTACCGCCGCTTTGTGAAGGAAAACGACTTCTGGTTGCCCGACTACGCGCTGTTCATGGCGCTGAAAGACGCCCACAACGGGGCCTGCTGGCTGGAATGGGAAGAACCGCTGCGGCGCCGTGAGCCCGCTGCCCTGGCAGCAGCCCGGCAGCAGTATGCCGACGATGTGGCGTTCTGGCAGGCTGTACAGTTTATGTTCTACAGCCAGTGGCAGGCGCTGAAGCACTACGCCAACCAGCAGGAAATCCGCATCATCGGCGACCTTCCCATCTATGTGGCGCTGGACAGCGTCGATGTGTGGAGCTGCCCGCAGGAGTTCCAGCTTGACGAGAACCTGCTGCCCACCGAGGTGGCAGGCTGCCCGCCGGACGGCTTCTCCGCCACAGGCCAGCTGTGGGGCAACCCGCTGTTCGACTGGGACTCCATGGCCAAGACCGGCTACGCATGGTGGGTGCGGCGCATCAAACACATGTGCAGCATCTATGATGTGGTTCGCATTGACCACTTCCGCGGATTTGCGGGCTATTATGCTATCCCCTACGGGGAAGCAACCGCCCGGAACGGCCGCTGGCGCGAAGGCCCCGGCTATGCGCTGTTTGCTGCCATAAAGAAAAAGCTGGGCAGCCCGCGCATCATCGCCGAGGATTTGGGATTCCTGACGGAAGATGTCACTGCCCTGCTGAAGCAATGCGGCTATCCCGGCATGAAAGTGCTGGAGTTTGCCTTTGACAGCCGTGACGGCGGCGATTACCGCCCCCACAGCTACCCCAAGAACTGTATTGCCTATGTAGGCACCCACGACAACGAGCCTGTGAACGGCTGGATGGAAACCGCCGCCCCTGAGGACGTGGCGTGCGCCGTGCGCTACCTGAATCTGACGAAGAAAGAGGGCTATCACTGGGGCATGATGCGCGGCATCTGGTCCAGCGCTGCCGATCTGGCTGTCGTGCAGGCACAGGATCTGCTGGGCCTTGGGCATGAATCTCGCATGAACACGCCGTCCACTCTGGGCGGCAACTGGTGCTGGCGTGCCGAACCCGGTGTCTTTAACACGAGGCTGGCCAAAAAGCTGCACAGTGAAATGGAACTGTACGGACGTCTGCCAGAATGAAAACAGCCTTCGTGCTATGGTGTCGGCTCGTCCTCCGTGCAGGATCCGCTGCCTAAACACATCAAGGCTCCATTCAAATTATTCAACCGTTGTATCACACGATACAACGGTATTTTTATTGACAAAAAAATTCCTGCGCCCCGGCAGGAACGCAGGACAGATTCTGCCGCTTAGCGCTGCTTTACCTTCTTCCGATAGGTTCATTCCCCATCTTGTTTTCTGCCTACAATCAAAATGCTGCAACTGCTGTCCCTGCGGTAAGGAGGGCGGCGGAGATTTTTTGCACGAAGGCGAGGGCTTTGGGGCCGTCGCCGTGGACGCAGACGGAATCGGCCTGCAGGGTTACGGTGCTGCCGTCGTCGGCCTGTACGCTACCCTGCGCCGCCATCTGCAAGACCCGCGCAATGGCGGTATCCTCGTCCTCGATCATTGCGCCGGGAGCGCCGCGTGGCACAAGGCTGCCGTCGGCCTGGTAGCCGCGGTCTGCAAATACCTCGCTGGCAACGGGCAGTCCGATGGCGTTTGCAGCCTTGACCATCTCGCTGCCGGAGAGTGCCAGCAGCACAGCACCGGGAGCTGCAGCCTGCACAGCGCGGCAGATGGCCGCCGCCAGCACCGGATCCCTGGCGGCCATGTTGTACAGCGCGCCGTGGGGTTTGACGTGGTGCAGCGGTACGCCCGTCGCGTCGCAGAATGCCTTCAGCGCACCGATCTGGTACATCACGTCGGCCTCGGCTTCGGCGGGGGAAATCGCCATTCTGCGGCGGCCAAAGCCCTGCAGATCCGGCAGTCCCGGGTGTGCACCCACCTGCACGCCGTATTTTTTGCACAGCAGAACGCTCTTTTGCATCACGGACGGGTCGCCCGCATGGAACCCGCAGGCAATGTTCGCGCTGGTCACATAGGGCAAAATTTCGGCATCCATGCCGATGGTGTACGCGCCGAGGCTCTCGCCCAGGTCGCAGTTTAAATCAATGGACGGCATTGCAACATCCCCCTTAGTATTTCAGCAGTGTGTTTTTTACGTCGGTCACAAACATATACCCCGGCGCTTCGCTTTGCATTCCGGCAGGATTGCTGGTATAATAAATATATCCCATCGGGCCGCCTGTGCGGCCAGGAAAGGTCCCCGCTATGGTAACACCTCATCAGGGCACAGCCCTGTTTCATCTGCCAGGTCTGTTTGAATTTTATGACCTGTATGCGGCATTTTTGCCGCTTTATCGTGCGCATCGGGAGTATTTTTACGACTGGTGCGCCATCGGCTCGATCTACGGCGCACCGTCTGACTGCTTATGGGCGGGCGGACGGGTCGAGTACAGTGACCGCACCCCACGCGAGGTGCTGGCGCTGACGCGTGAATACGGCATCTCGGCGCGACTGACACTCAGCAATTCATTACTGCGCCCGGAGCATCTCACAGACCCGGACTGCAATGCGCTCTGCCGACTGTTTCAGGAACAAAATGACCCGCAAAACGGCGCCATCGTTCATGCTGAGCTGCTGACGCAGTACCTGAAAAAGAACTATCCATCGCTGTATCTTGTATCCTCAACCACAAAAGTGCTGACAGACTTCAACGATTTGCAGCGGGAGCTGGCACGGCCCGAGTTTCGCTATGTCGTGCCGGATTTCCGGCTGAACCGAGCATTTGACCGACTTGCAGCGCTGCCCCAGTCCCAGAAGGACAAGGTGGAATTCCTCTGCAATGAGTGCTGCTGGTTCGGATGCACGGAACGCAGAGCCTGCTATGAGGCCGTCAGCCGCAAAAATCTGGGTCTGCCCGGCCCGGAGCATTACTGCAGCGCCCCCGGCGCAGCGGATGGGTATCGCTTCTCCCGAGCGATGGCGAACCCCGGCTTTATCGACATCAAGGCCATCCGGGATACCTACCTGCCGAGGGGCTTCACCCAATTCAAGATCGAGGGGCGCGGCCTTGGCAGTGCACTGATCCTTGAATTTTTGCTTCACTACCTGACCAGGCCGGAATATCAGCTGGCTGTCCGCGAGGAGTTGTATCTGGATACCATGCTGGACCTTTTCTGACGGACTTTGTGTCGGGCCGGGTGAAGCTGTTTGCATTTTCTGCGTTGTAAGGCTCCTGTTACCCCAGTGCCACATCCAGCACCATCATCACACTGAAGCCGACAGCAAAGAATACTGTGCCAAGGTTAGAGTGCCGTCCCTGTGACATTTCGGGAATCAGCTCTTCCACCACGACATAGAGCATCGCGCCCGCAGCAAAGCTCAAAAGGTAAGGCAATGCCGGTATCACAAGCTGCGCGGCCAAAATCGTCACCACTGCGCCGATTGGCTCAACCACGCCCGAAAGCACACCGCCTGCAAAGGCCCTGCCTTTGCTCTCCCCTTCGGCGCGCAGGGGCATCGAGATGATGGCGCCCTCCGGGAAATTCTGGATGGCTATGCCGAGGGACAGGGCCAGCGCGCTCGCCGCGGTGATCTGCGCGCTGCCTGCGAGAAAGCCGGCGTACATCACACCGACTGCCATGCCCTCCGGGATGTTGTGCAGGGTCACTGCCAGCACCATCATCGTAGTGCGGCCCAGCCTGCTTTTTGGCCCCTCAGCCTCCTCACTGCCGACATGCAGGTGGGGTATCAGATGATCCAGAGCAAGCAAAAACAGTACGCCGAACCAAAATCCGGCAAACGCCGGGAAAAAGGCGAACCGCCCCAACTTCTCCGACTGTTCGATTGCCGGGATCAGCAGGCTCCAGACCGATGCCGCCACCATCACACCGGCGGCAAAGCCTGCAAGTGAGCGCTGCACCAGATCTCCCAGAGCGCGCCGCATAAAAAATACGCATGCTGCGCCCAGCGATGTACCCAAAAAGGGAATCAGAATCCCCCAAAAAGTTTCTGTCAATGAAGTCGCCTCCTTTTATGGTATATACACAAAAACACAGGTACTTTATACCCCCTGTTCAATGATGCTTTTGACAAGTTGTGCCCATTTGTAAGGGTAACAGGCCAGCAGCTCCTCATGCTGCAGATCCTGCTCATGAATTACGGGGTGCGCAAAATGCTGCTGATAACGCGCGCGATACTTCGCTCCCATTTTCAGCGCGTAGAAAATATGAATCTCCGTACCGGGAACATCAATTCCCTCCGGCAAGGGCGTGATGAGGTCGGAATAAAATTGGTTTTTACAGCTTTGCATCGTCACATAGGGGCGTGCAGCACCGAACATCGCCATAAAAGCGCGGACATAGTCCCCCTTCTCCGCGGAGCACTTTTCTAATCGCTTCTGCAGAAAGCAACTTTTGAACTGCCCGTCCCGAATCAGTGGATAAATCAGCGGCAGGAGAAGATTCGTTTGTAATTTGGCCGCGAGCTTGGAGCATTGGTCAAGGTCGGAGCTGCCCAGAATACCGTAGTCCATACGAATGGTTTGCCGTGCGGCCAGCAGTCCCACGAAAGAGCCGCCCAGAGAGCAGCCGTAGGCGGCCCGTATATGCCCGCCGCAGTTTTTCAGGATGTAGGCTTCGATTTTTTCGGTTTCTGCAAGCATTGTCGGAAATTCGGTACTTTCTGTTTCGTCAAAGCCATCATAGCTGACGCAAAATACGCGAAAATCCCGCTGCAACAGAGGGATCACTTGGCCAAAGTTGCTTTTCCAGTGGCAGCAGGTGCCGGGCAGCAGCAAAATGACCGGAGCGGTATCCGCCCCAAATTCATAAACCTTCATTCTCCTGCCTCCCGCAGCCACAGTCACTTCGCTTTACGGCGGTCAAACACAGCCAGCCTGTTTTGCTTTTGTGTACCGCAATGTCACAAAAGCCTGCTTGCTCAAGATATGCTTTCAGCTCAGTATCCTTGTAGATGGTCATGCCATCAATGATTTCTGTCCATTTTTTGTCTTTGTCCGTGTCGCCGTTGACTTCATTGCAGATGAGGAAGGTGCCGCCCGGCTTCAAAACCCGCCAAACCTCCCGGAAGCATTTTGCAAGGTCCGGCCAGAAATAGACGGTTTCAAACGCTGTGACTGCATCGAACCAATCGCTGGCAAAAATGATGCGCTGCACGCTGCCCTGCCAGATGACACAGTGATTCCTTTGAATCGCCTCTGCATTGAGACGGCGGGATTTTTCGACGCTGACAGCAGAGTAATCCACGCCCTTTACGATGCCGCGCGGACACCTTTTCAGCAGCCGTTTGATATTCGCTCCGCCGCCGCAGCCGCAGTCCAGCACCTTTGCGTCCGGCGCAAGATGCAGAAAGTGAAGCCCCCACAGCGCCACGGGGGTGTGGGCAAGGTTCATCATGGTGACCATCAGCCTGCCGCCGAAGCCTTTGGGGTCTCTCGTATTTTCAAAAAATGACATTGTTATTCTCCTTTCGATTTTTTACACTCTGCGTAGGTAAGTGGAATGGAATTCTGCAAAACAACACTTTTGCAAACGGTCCAGCCGTTTTGCTGCAAAAATGCCAGATACGCAGCACTCGTCCATCTGCTGTGCAGCGGAAAGCCTGCAATTTTCAGCGCAAGGGCCTGAAGATTTCCCCAAGGGGAATTCTCTGCATGGGTAAAGGTAGGAGCAATCAGCGTGCCATCGTTTTTAAGCACACGGCGAAACTCGATAAGGGCTTTCTCGGGGTGCGGCACAATGTGCAGTGCATTGGAGACAATGACAACATCAAAGGACTGGTCAGCATAAGGCAGATGGAACATATCCTGCACGGAAAAATACAGCTTGGAGGAAAAATTGCCCCGCTTTGCCTGCGCAATCATCGCTGCGGAGACGTCGGTAGCCTCAATGTGGTCGGCAGAACACAGGAGATGCTTTGCCACCTGCCCTGTGCCGGTGGCTACCTCCAAAACGGTTTTGTGCCACACAGCAGGGCGAAGCAGCGCATATAATTGATCATAGGCTATTGCGTTCTTGCGCATAAAGCGGTCATACCTTGCTGCATTTCTGTCCCAAAAATTCTTTTTCGTAATGCTCAGCTCCTTGGTTTGTATCAACTAACTGCTGCTTATTTGAAAAGCTGCCCGGCGGCAGCATGGAAGCTTGTATATGCACGTTAGAATAATCTAACCGTTGGATCGTAAAAAAGCTGCCTGCAGCCAAAACGGCGCACCAGCAACGATTCTACGATATTTCGGTCATATAATAGCAGTCTGGCACCCAAATGTCAATAGGGTGCTAAAGGTGCTTTTGTGCGTTTGAATTTCAACAAAAAATCAATAGCGGGCAGTGCGCTTTACACTGCCCGCTATTGAGAAAAGCTTACTTTAGCCGTTTTCGTCCTTGGGAATGGCCAGATTCAAGAGGATGGCAACGAGTGCGGCGGGCACAATGCCGGAGCCGCCGAATACCAGAGAGAGCATCTGCGGTGCGTGTGCAAGGATGCCGTTGTTGGCACCGATGCCGTAGCCGAGACCGAGCGCTACCGAGACGATGCTCAGGCTGCGCGGGGTCAGCGGCTCGCGGGTGATGAGCTGAATACCGCTCACCACGATCGAAGAGAACATCATGACAGCTGCACCGCCCAGCACCGACTGCGGCATGATCGAGACGAGCGCGCCCAGTTTGGGCACCAGACCGCAGAGAATCAGGAAGATGCCGCCGGTGGCCAGCGCAAAGCGGTTGACGACCTTGGTCATGCTGACAAGGCCGACATTCTGGCTGAAGGAGGTGTTGGGCAGCACGCCGAACAGAGCGGCAAAGCTGGAGCCGATACCATCGCAGATGACGCCGCCGGACAGCTCGGTGTCGGTGGCCTCGCGGTCCATGCCGCCCATGATAACGCCGGAAATATCACCCACGGTTTCGACCGCCGTGACGATGAACATAATCATGACCGGTGCGATCGCGCGCATATCAAACACCGGCTTGACCGGCATCAGCTCGGGCAATGCAAACCATTTGGCCTCGGCCACCTTGTTCCAGTTCAGCACCCATGCCTTGGTGTAGGCAACGCCCTCGGCGTTCAGCGCCGTGGTGGGCAGAATAAGACCCATGAGAAACGCTGCAATGTAGCCGCAGATGATGCCCACCAAAATCGAGGAGGAATTTAAAAAGGTGCTGCCGGAGTGCTTGCAGATCAGGATGACGACCAGCACAAAGATGGCGAGCAGCAGGTTTTCGACCGAGCCGAAATCCTGCGCGGTGTTGCCGCCGCCGAAGGAATTTACACCGACCGAAATCAAGCTCAGACCGATGGAAAGCACCACCGTGCCGGTAACGACAGAGGGCAGCAGCTTGCGCAAAGGCTTCAGAAAGAAGCCCAGCACTGTCTCAAACAGGCCGCCGATCAGGGACGCGCCCATGATTGCGCCGTAGGCCAGTACGCCGCCGCCCATCGAGGCTGCGACCGAGCTGAACACCCCGATGAAACCGGAGGAGGTACCCATGATAATAGGCACCTTGCCGCCGATGGGGCCGATGGAATACAGCTGAACCAGTGTGACAATGCCCGCCACAAGCATGGCATTCTGCAGCAGCGTAACGCGCAGGTCGGCAAATTCGCCGCCGGCCAGGCCGCAGGCACCCGTGATGATAAGCAGCGGCGTAAGGTTGCCGACAAACATCGCCAACACATGCTGCATGCCCAGCGGCAGTGCCTGCTTCAGGGACATCTTGCCTTCAAAGCGGAAGGCTTCGGGGGAAAGATCGTTTTTCTTCATTCCACAACTCCTCAGATAAAACCTATTACAATATAACATATACCGCCAAGGCGGAAGGGCATACCGCCCTACTTATACATTATACCATCCCCTGCCCTGTGATTGCAATTCCATCAGCCGCCGCAGCAAAAATTTTGTGTGTTTTTGAAGAAGGCTGAACGGTCAAAAAACCTTGATCGCCTGCTGCTTGCCGTGCAAAGTGTAGTGTACGGTCAGACCGTCGTCTGCATCCACGGTGCAATTTTCGGCGTGGTCGGTCAATTCCCGCAGGGCGTTGTATTGGCGGCGCATCTCATCCGTATAGCGACTGGGCATATCGGAGGTGAGCAGGATGCCGCTGAACAGCGCGTTGACCCGGGCCAGGGTCTGCTTTTGCTGTAGGGTCAGCTTGCAGTTTTCCTCGCGCAGGAAGAATACATCGGGGTCGCTGCCGTAGGCGCGCCCGTTGAGCTGGCGGCGGAAAATCGTGTTGCCGATGGACTGCCTTGTGGAGACCCGCTCGCGGTGGAAAAGCCGCATATACCACACATTGTCCCAGTCCAGCCCTACATCACATCCAATGCGGCAGTAGTCAACGATGCCAAAGGCAGGCATGACCGGCACACCGCAGCCAAGGATCAGCTTGTCGCCGCACCATGAGCGCAGCAGTGCCATGGCACGCTGCATCCGTCCTGCGCGGGATTCCCGGGCGTTTCCGAACGGTGCTGCGCCGTAGAGAAAGTCCAGCTTGACAAGGTCAAAGCCCCAATCCTGCAAGACGCGGTCAAAGACCTGCTTGAGGTAGGCCTGTACCTCCGGGTGGTCTATATCCAGCGCATAAAAGCTGCTCCAGTTGCAGCCGCAGCACCAGGGTTGACCGTCCACCTGCAGCAGCCAGTCCGGGTGATCTTTGCAGAGCAGGGATTCCTTTTCGCAGACGAACGGTGCCAGCCACAGTCCTGCCAGAAAGCCGCTTTCATGCGCTGCATCTGCCAGCGGGCGCAGCCCGTTGGGGAATTTGGCAGGGTCAGGCTCCAGCCAGTCTCCTACCTTGCGCTCCCATCCATCGTCGATCTGAAAGAGATCCCCTGCGCGGAAAAGCGTTTTGCAGCCGTTGAGGTCTTCCTGGATCGAGGCCTCATCAATGTTCTGGTAACGGTTATACCAGCTGGAATACCCGGCCAGCCTGCGCGTGGTGCGGGGGCGGCAGCCCAGCGCCGCAAACCATGCGTCAAATACCTCGTCCTCGGTGCCCTCGGCAAAAAAGAGGGAGAACGCAGGAAAGCTGCCGCCGGTATGCTGTACCCCGGCGCAGTCGCGTTCAATGCGCAGCTGTGCGGTGCGGCTGTCATAGGAAAAAATTGTATAGCCCGGTGCCTCGTCCAGGCTGGCCAAAAGGCGGTAGGTCTTTCCGCGCCGGAAATAGCAGTAGGAGAAGCCGTGGCTCTGTCCCCTCTTGCCGCTGTAGGGAACAAAATGATAATCGCCGTAACGGTCAAAGCTGTATTTCTCCAAAAGAAATTTCGGGACACGCTCAACACCGTGCTGCCGGTCCCATTTGCCCAGCTCCGGGCAGGCGGTCCAGGTTTGGTAGCCGTTCATGAAGATCTTTTCTTCGCGCGCCATCGTCCACGGAAGCACAGCAACCGCATTTTGCAGCACTCCGGCGGGCAGCTCTGCCCTCAGGCAGACGGCACCGCTGCGCGGGGTGATGGCCACCGTGCCGTCAAACCGGCCGCTGTCTGTTGCGGCATACCACTGCATCTCAGCCATTTTGAGTTTCCTCCCTGTGAAGCGCGGCGCTGATTTCGGCTGCGCGGTCATCCGTCAGGGTGAACCTGCGGCGGAACAGTACAAGCGCCGCCGCAAGGACGGCCATGGGCAGAACGGTCATCATGAGCCGCAGCCCGAGCAGTGTACCGGCGCTCTGAGCAGCGATGGGGCCTGTCTCCTCGGCATTGCCGGACAGCCCGATCAGATCCAGGCCGATGCCGGTCAGAAAAACCGCCACGCCGGACGCAGCCTTTACAACAAAGGTCTGCATCGAGAAGATAACGCTTTCCTCACGGCGCCCGGTCTTGAGCTGGCCGTAGTCCACACTGTTAGAGAGGAAAAGGGTCGTCAGTACGCTGAGCATGCCGTTGCAGGCAAACACCACCACGCCCGGCACGCAGAGCAGTGCCAGACTGCCGGAAAGACCTGCCAGGCAGAGCAGGAGCAGCACAGCATAGCCGCCCAGCGCCAACCCCAGGCTTACTGTAAATACGGCAGTATTGCTGAGCTTTTTACGCAGCACCGGATAGAGGACCATCATGCCGAGGATCTGTGCCGCACCGCCGATGGTTGAGAAGAGCGTGTAGCTGGCCTTCCAGCCTGTGCCGCCGAAATCGTACTTGAAGAAATAGATGATAAAGTTGGAGGTCAGATACAGCGCCGAGTTGATCAAAACGATGCTGCCCACGACCACAAGCGCCTGATCGTTGGAGAACAGCGCCTTGAACATCTCGCCGACGGTGGCGGTCTTTATCTCGGCGCTGCCGGTCTCCTTGACGCTGGCGCAGCAGATTGCCTCGGTAACCACAAAGATGACAGCCACGAGCAGTGCTACCCAGCGGAAGCCGGTGCGCTCGCTGTCGCCGCCCAAAGCACCAACCAGCAGCATGGTAAACATCGCAATGAGCGCCGATCCGACGCCCGCACAGGTGCGGCCCACGACTGACAGGTTTTCTCGGTCAGCAGGGGTGCGGGTCACGGCGGGGATCATCGACCAGTAAGGAATGTCCATCATCGTGTAGGTGACGCCCCACAGGATGTAGATGACGCTGAAGTAGACCATCATGGCGGCACCCTCCAGCACCGGCGCGGCAAACAGCGCGTAGAGAACCACCGCATTCAGGACGGTGCCGCTGAGGATCCACGGACGGAACCGTCCCCAGCGGGTGCAGGTCTTGGCCACCAGCACCCCCATAAAGGGATCGTTGAAGGCGTCAAACACACGCGCGATCATCAGGATCAGGCCAACAAAGGTGGCCGGCAGGCCCAGCACATCCTGATAATAGTACATGACATAGGAGGCAGACAGCGCGTAGACCATATCCTTGCCCACTGCGCCAATGCCGAAGGCGGCTTTTTGTTTTGTTGTCAGTTCCATACTGCACACTCCTTCTTTGTGACGGTAAATTCTACGGTGACAGGCGCACACTGCGGGGCAGAGACGGTCAGCGCGGCTGTACCTGTCTGCCCGACTGTGCGCAGATAAGTCCCGCCCATGCCGCCCTCAGCGGTTGCCGCCGCAGGGCCGACCAGCGCGGCAGCACCGGTCACGGCAAAGGTCAGCGGCAGTTGTGCATAGACAGCGGGGCTGCCGTTTTCATCAAGGATCCGCACCCGAACACCGGCCATATCGTAGGTGTCACCCTCCTGCAGGACGGTGGCGGAGGGCGTTACCTCAAGATGCAGCCGGTGGCTGGGGCAGAGCGTGACGCTCTTTACCACGGTATCCCCGTTTTTGGCATCGAACCGCCAACGCGTAGCCGCGCCGCCCCAGTTGCCGACATACTTGCCGTACAGCGCCACACCGTCCGCAAAGCTCATCTTATAGCGCACCATGCACCACGCCAGCTTCAGCTTGTAGCGCAGCGGCAGCCCGGCCAACCCGTAGCGCCCGGCTGCAAGCAGACAGTCGCGCAGCGTATCGGCCTTGGCCTTGTCAAAATGCTCCTGCGTTTCAAGCAGGACACCGATTGTGTCATCCACGGCCAGCGGCGGGTGCGGCAGCGCCGTCCAGCCGCTTTTGTGCAGGGTCGTCACAAACACATCGTTTTTGTAAAGATCCACCCGCTCGGCGTTGGTAAACACATAGACCGTGCCGATTTGCCCGGCAGGATAGTCACCGATGTCCATCGCGGAGCTGACCGTCAGCACCGGCTCCTCCCCGCCCTGCGATGCGTAGACGGACGCCGCCAGCTTGGGATTGCGGAAGCTGTCCAGCACGCCGTGATAACAGATGCGGTCCCCGGAGCCGAAATCCTTGTGGGTGGCATAATCAAACATACACCAGCCAAAACAGCCCGCATGCTCTCCATCTGCGTAGGCGGCGTCCAACACCCGCGCATGGCGCAGGGCATGCTCCTGCCGGTGCGGGGCATCGTCACAGGACTTGGTGGGATACATGTGGCCGTTGCATTCTGAGATCAGCAGAGCCTTGCTCAAATCAGGCGTTACATCCTTTTTCCGCTTGGCCCCGGCGTTTGAGCCGTTGTGGGAGAAATCGTTGTAGGCGTAAACATCTTCCAGGAGATGGCTCTTTTCCAGATACCGCACGCCAGAGGTCGCCCGGCTCGGGTCCAGTGCGTGGGCGATTTGGTTGGTGCGCGTATAGAATTCGTCATCGTCTACGCTCTCGTTGATGCGCACACCCCACAGTATGATGCTGGGGTGATTGCGGTTTTGCAGCAGCATCTCCCGCAGCATGGCGCAGGCGCGGTCTTTCCATGCCCCATCGCCGATGTGCTGCCAGCCGGGCAGCTCGGTAAATACAAGCAGGCCCAGCCGGTCACATTCATCAAGGAAATACTGGCTTTGCGGGTAATGGCTCGTGCGCACCGCATTGCAGTGCAGCTCGTTTTTCAGGATGCGGGCGTCCTGCCGCTGCAGGCTTTCCGGCGCGGCGTAGCCAATGTAGGGGTAGCTTTGGTGGCGGTTCAGCCCGCGCAGAAAGGTCTTTTTCCCGTTTAGATAAAAGCCGTCCGCCCGGAACACAGCCGTCCGGAAACCGAAGGAGGTTTCCCGGCTGTGCAGTACCTGCCCATCGGTATCGAGCAGCTCTGCTATGCAGCGGTAGAGATTCGGATGCTCGGTGTCCCACGGTGCAGCATCAGGCAGCGTAAGGCGGCATTCCGCCGATTCTGCCGGGGGCAGCTGGCGGCTCACCAGCGTCTCGCCCGTACTGCTGCAGAGCCGGACGCGCAGCGCAGCGGCCTTTTCCGGTGCTTCTACGGTCAGCTGTACGGCAGCCTCGGTCAGCGTCGGTGTGTACACGAAAAGATCGCTCACACGGCTCTGCGGCGAGGTTTCAAGCCAGACCTCCCGGTATAGACCGCCGTAGGTCAGGTAGTCGATGACAAAGCCGAAGGGCGGCAGGCTGGGATCCTCGCGCGTATCCAGCCGCACGGCCAACAGATTTTCTGTGCCGCGGTGCACAAGGTCGGTAATTTCGATGGTGAAGCCGGTGTAGCCGCCCTGATGCTGCCCGGCAAGCTGGCCGTTCAGGTAGATTTCCGCCTGATGGGCGGCCCCGTCAAAGCGCAGGAATACCCGGGGCGCATCGGGAACGGTCAGTGTGCGACGGTAACCGCAGACCATCTCATAGTCAGAGGGGTCTGCGTAGTGGAGCGGCAGCTCCCGGCAGGTATGGGGCAGACGCACCGGACGACAGCCAACAGGTTCACCCCGACAGAAGGCATCGCTCCATTGCTCTGTAAATTCCCAGTGATTGCAAAGACTGTATCTCATCGTACCAACAACCCCTCCAGTAAAATGGAAATCATCTCATCCAGGGCATCCGTGTAGGATATGCCTTGCGCATCGAGCGTGCGGTCTGCAAGAAAATCCTCAATGGAAGCGGAGATCATCCGCTGCAGAACCGGCAGGGATACCCGACGGATAACGCCCTCCCCCATCGCCTGCTCCAGCAGTGCCAAGGTAGGCTCCCAGCCGCTTTCCAGATGCTCCCGCACGCGCGCTGCGACTCTGGGATATTTTTCATCCAAAAGATCCATCTGCTGCAGATCCAGCGCGGTGTACTCCTCCGGCAGGGCAATAATGACCGCTCGCAGCTTTTCAGCCAGGGTGCCGGGGCCGTCAAGGATGCACTGCTTGCGGGCGTGGATCCTTGTGAACGCATCGTCCACCATATCCAGCAGCAGCGCCTCCTTGGAGGGGTAGACTGCGTAGATCGTCTTTTTGCTGATGTGCATCATCGCAGCGGCCTGCTGCATCGTAAAGCGCAGCCCGTCCCTGCGGAACAGCTCCATTCCGACTGCGCGCAGTCTTGTGCGCAGCTCGTTGTGTTCGTCCATCGCTTGCCTCCTGCGGAAACCCGATTTAGCTTTCCAGTTTCCATTGTAGTGCGGAAACCAGTTCGATTCAAGCGGTTTCCTGCACTTTCTACCTTTTTGCCAATCGGACACAGATTTTTTCGTCATATCGCCCATACGCTAAAGCCGTAACGGGACAGAAAAGCGCCCCCGCACAGTGATGCGGGGGCGCTTTGCAGGTGCCTCAGTTCGTTTTTTCAGTTTTTTGTTGCAAGCGGGTCAGCTCCCGCAGCTCACGCACGGTGAAAAGGCCACAGACGATGGCGGCAGCGCCGTCCGCAATGGGGCCTGCGTACATGACGCCGTCAATGCCCATAAAGAGCGGGAAGATGACGATGAGCGGCAGTAGGAACAAAATCTGGCGTGTCAGGGACATGAATACGCCGAGGCGCGCCTTGCCAATCGAGTTGAAGAAGTTGGAGGTGACCGGCTGGATGCCGTTGATCAGCGTCAGGAACATATAAATGCGGAAGTACCGCTCCGAAAACTGGTAGTACATCTCGCTGCCGGTGCCGAAAATACTGATGATCTGCCGCGGGAAAAGCTGGAAGCAGGCAAACGCTGCCAGAGAAAGCCCGGTAGCCACAGCCAGCGCCAGCAGATAGCTCTTTTTGACGCGGCGGTAGAGCGCAGCACCGTAATTGAAGCCGATGATCGGCTGTACGCCCTGCGAAATGCCGATGACAAAGGACATAAAGATCATGTTGACCTTTGATATGATGCCCGCGCAGGCCAGAGGAATATCGCTGCCGTAGATAGACAGTGCACCGTAGTGTGCAAGGGTGTTGTTCAAAACGATCTGGACAACAGCCATAGCGATCTGGTTGAAGCAGGCAGATGTACCGTAGCTGAAGATTTTGCGTGTTCTGTCACCGTCAATCGTAAAGCAGCCCCGTGAGAAGGGTACAGATTTAAAATGGAAGAGATACCGCATGCTGATGCAGAACGAGGCGATCTGCCCGAGAATCGTGGCAAGTGCAGCGCCGGTCATACCCATATCCAGCCCGAAGATGAACAGCGGATCAAGGACCGTATTGATAAGTGCGCCGATGAGCATCGACATCATGGAATAGCGCGGGCTGCCGTCTGCCAGAATCAGCTTGCTCATGCCGGTATTCATAATGAGGAACGGAAACCCCAGCGCTGTGATGCGAGTGTAGGCCTCTGCGTAGGGCAAAACATCCGGCGTAGCGCCGAAGAATTTCAGCATCGGCGTCAGAAAAAGCAGCGTGACCGCCATCAGCACAGTGCCGAACAGCGCCATCAGACACAGGCCGTTGCCTGCATATTCAGCAGAACGCTTTTCATTGCCTGCACCCAGCTGGAGACTGAAATTCGTCGCACTGCCGATACCGAGCAGCAGCGCAATGGCTGTGCAGGCAATCGAGAGAGGAAACGCAATGTTGGTGGCAGCATTGCCCAGCAGACCCACACCCTGCCCGATAAAGATCTGGTCAACAATGTTGTACAGCGACGTCACCAGCATCGAGATAATGCAGGGAATGGCAAAGCCGACAAGCAGCTTGCCTTCTTTTTCATATCCAAGCGGGTTGGCAGCATCAGCCTGTGATGAAACTGTTTTCACGCTCATGCAGTTTTATCTCCTTTAATCCTGTTAATAATCGAAAATATAATAATAGTAACAAAATCCGGTAGGAAATGCAAGTCCGTTTGCCTTGAGGCGCTTGAGCTTGCCCTACATGAGCCGGAGACCGTAACACAAACAAAACCGGGGCGAACTTTTCGTTCGCCCCGGCAGTACCTAAATGATTGGAGTCATAGCCTCATAACCTTTATTCGTTATTTTTTGGAGTTGGTTCCTATTTTCATGGGGAATCATTCCCTTTGCAGAATTTCAGGCTTTGAGATGGAGGATCAACCTCTGACACTTAGTACATTGGAGTTTCTCCTTATGGATCAGGTGGATTTCAGATACCCTCTGTTGGGTGGCGTGGAACCAGTCATGATAACCAGCCTTCTTTCATCCTGATCTATATGCTGCATGGGGGTCTTTGATGACGGCCCCTGAGTCTGCTGTTTAAAAGTAAGCTGCCTGACATCTTGTTCAATATTCTTTGTACAGGTTATGACCTGCGGCTTCGGATGCGGCGCTTTTTCATTCAGCAGGCCCAGGCCCGCCGGTGATGAATAGGATCTTTAAAGTTTGCCATTGGACTTGAGCCTCCTTCCTTACGAAATACCGCCGGTGTCTTGCTTTCTTTGGAGGTTTCTTATGACACTTCTCCTTGGAAGATCAACTTCTCTTGGAGTTGTCTGCTCCTTATCTCCGGCTGTTTTCTTTCTGTGACTATACTATACCACAGCCCTTAGGATTCGTCTATTCGCAGATATGCCAACGATGCAGCGAAAGATTTGTGCAGTTTCAAGCTTGTCGCTCCGGGCAAAAAATGGTATAATAAATATGTTGGGCTGCTGTACAGCCCAGACCGTGCGCTGTCCCTTTTGGCAAGGGACGGCGCTTTTTTTGGCGGGATTGTGCTGTGGTCCGGCAGGAAATCTGATGGCCTGTGTGCGGCTTTTATAATGGCGAATGTCTCCCCCGAGCTGAAGGCGCTGGCCGATGCAGTATGCCCAGGCGTGGCGGAGGATGGCATCCGGCAGTCCTGCGCAGCCCACGGGCTGATCTGAACAGGCATTAAACAATATTCACTGCAAAACTACTGTAAAGCAGCTGCCGCTGCCGGGGCGGCTGTCCACAGTGACAGCGCCGCCGTGCAGGGCGGCTATTTTTTGTGCCATGGCAAGGCCCAAGCCGTTGCCCTGCGTCCGGTGGCTGGTGTCCCCCTGATAGAACTGCTCAAAGATATGGCGGCAGGTCTCGGCGTCCATACCGCAGCCATGGTCCGTGACAGCCACAACCGGTCTGCCCTGCTCGCAGTGCAGTGTTACGCTTATGGTTCCGTTCTCCGGGCTGAACTTGGCAGCATTATCCAGCAGATTCAGCCAGATCTCCTTTACCAGCGCTTCGCTGCCGTGGTAGGTGCAGGAGGCCAGCGCGGCCTCAAACTGCAGCGGCTTATCGCGCCACTTTTGCCGGGTCACAAGGATGCACTGGCGCAGCTGCTCATCCAGCGAAAAGTCTGTGCAGTCGGTCAGAATGGTCTGTGCCTCGATACGATTCAATAGCAGCACACTGCCGGAAAGCTGTGCCAGCCGCCTGCTCTCATCGCGGATGATTTGCAGATACTCGCGCTGCTCCTCTGGGGTGACATCCTCGTCCAGCAGCAGGTCGGCAAAGCCGCTGATGCTGACGATGGGCGTCTTGAACTCATGGGAAAAGTTATTTACAAAATCCTTGCGCAGCAGCTCCGTGCCGGAAAGCTCCTCCGCCGCTTTGTTGAAGGCTGCTTTGAACTCCCGGATCTCGGTGGGCTCATACCCGTGGGCGGCGGGCTGCAGGCGCACGGTGAAGTCCCCCGCCGCCAGCCGGTTCATCGCCTGTATGATGTTTTTGATAGGCTTTATTAACACAAGGCGAATCGCAACCACAAGGCTGACGGCCATCAAAATACAGCTGGCATACAAAATAACCAGCGCACCGCCGATGCTGACGCTGCCGTCTTGAATAAAAAAGCCGTGGTCAGCCTCCGATACCACCAGCACCGTCACAACGGTCAGATTCAGTGTAACGATGAAAAACAGGTTCAGCACCAGCAGCATTGTCAAATTTACGGTGCGCATGCAGTCGCGCAGCTTATTTACAAATTGCGCCATATCACACCTTCTTTATAGCACGGTAACCGATGCCGCGAATGGTCTGTATTTCAAACTCCGGCCAGTCGTAAAAGCGGGTGCGCAGCCGATTGATATGAACATTTACCGTTTTGTCGTCACTTTCGCTGTCCATGCCCCAGATTTCATCCAGCAGCTCCAGCCGGGTAAAGGTCCTTTCCGGATAAGCCAGCAGCTTGTATAGGAGGTTGAACTCCTTGGGCGGCAGCACCTGTGCATCGTGGCCGCGCCGCACGGTATGGGTGTCGTAGTCCAGCTCGACATCCCCTATCGTGATCCTGTGCTCATCCACGATGCGGGCGCGGCGCAGCAGCGCCTTGATGCGCAGCACAAGCTCCTGCCGGTCCGGCGGTTTTGTCATATAATCATCGGTACCAACGATAAAACCCGTGTGCTTGTCCTGTGGCATATCCTTGGCCGTCAGCATTAAAATAGGCAGCATGCTGCCGCTTTCCCGGATGGTCCTGGTCAGGGTAAAGCCATCCATCCGGGGCATCATCACATCGCAGAGCAGCAGGTCTATCTGGTTGTGGTCGAGCAGTTCCAGCGCCTGCACACCGTCGGCAGCAATCAGCGGCTCATAGCCCTCTCGCTTTACGATGGCACAAAGCAGACGCGCCGTGCTGGGGTCATCCTCGGCAATCAAAATACGAAACATCCGTGTATCCTCCTTAGTTCTATTATAGTACAGCGCAAAGATAAACGGAAGATAAACCTTCCCGTTTACCAAAGGTTTATTTTGGCGGTGTATCCTTAGGAGCATCGAAGCAAAAAACAACCTACGGGAAAACGGAGGATACAGCTATGAAAACCATCTATCTTGTCACCGGTGCTGCCGGATTTATGGGCACTAATGTCTGCGCGCAGCTTTTGGAGCGCGGTGATGCCGTGCGCGCTTTTGTGCTGAAAGGCGACCCCGCTGTAAAATTTATGCCGAAAGCCGTCGAAATTTTTGAGGGTGACCTCTGCAGTGCCGAGGACTGCGAGAAATTCTTTGCCGTGGAGCCGGGCACCCAGACCGTCTGCATCCACTGCGCGAGCATGGTGACGATCAACCCGAATTATAGTGAAAAACTGATCGCCGTCAATGTGGGCGGCACCGAAAACATGCTGAACGCCGCCAAAAATCACCCGGAGTGCAAAAAGTTCGTCTATGTTTCCAGCACCGGCGCCATTCCTGAGCTGCCTAAGGGCGAGAGCATCCGCGAGGTATACAGCTTTGTTCCCTACGATGATGATCGCGTGGTCGGCTGGTACAGCCGCAGCAAGGCAATGGCGACCCAGAAGGTACTGGACGCCGCCGCGGACGGGCTGAATGCCTGCGTGGTGCATCCCAGCGGTATTCTTGGCCCCAACGACCCCGCCATCGGGCAGACGACCCGCACGCTGATCCAGATCCTGAACGGTGAGATGCCCATCGGTATGCAGGGCTCGTTCAACCTTGTCGATGTGCGCGATCTGGCCGCCGGTACGATTGCCGCCGCTGACCGCGGGCGCAAGGGAGAGTGCTACATCCTTTCCAATGACGAGGTTTCGCTGAAGGAGCTGTGTGAGATGCTCAAGGCTGATACCGGCTGCCGCGGCTGCCTGTTTTATCTGCCGCTGTCTTTTGCGCATTTTGCCGCCAAGCAGATGGAGGCCCGCGCCGCCAAGACCGGCAAGCCCGCTGTGCTGACGGAGTTTGCCGTTTACAATCTGGAGCGCAACAATCATTTTGACTGCTCCAAGGCAAAAAATGAGCTTGGCTTTGCCCCGCGTCCCTACAAGGAAACACTGCATGATCTCGCTGTATGGCTCAAGCAGGAGGGAAAAATCGCATGAAGAAGCTGTATGAATCTATCTGCAAGCTTATGCAAATGAATGACCAGCAGTGGGAGTGCTATCTCCACGCACTGGATTCCCTGCACTGACACAAAGAAAAGGGGGTGCCTATTATGAAAAAGGTTTGCGTTATCACAGGCGGCGGCAGCGGCATGGGGCTTGCCACGGCGAAGCTTGTCTGTGAAGAAGGGTATTACACGATTTTGGTGGGGCGCACGGCATCCAAGCTGGAAAAGGCAGTCAACGACCTGCGCAGTGCGGGCGGCGAGGCTGAGGCGTTCAGCTGTGATGTTTCTGACCGCGAAAGCTGCTTTGCGCTGGCCAAACACGCCGCCGAATGCGGCGAAGTAAAAGCGGTATTGCACATTGCGGGCCTCAGCCCTCACATGGGCGATGCTGAAAAGATTTTGCGCGGCAATGCGCTGGGCACGGTGAATATCAACGATGCCTTTTATGAGGTCATGGCACCGGGCGGCTGTGTGATCGACACCTCCAGCATGAGCGCCTACCTTGCCCCGCAGTTTGTCATGCCCAAGGGTGCGTACAAGCTGGCGCACACCGACCGTGAAAAATTCATCAAAAAGCTGGTGGCGCGGGCAGGCATTGCCCCTAAGGACGCCCGCCCGGGTCTGGCCTACGCCATCAGCAAGCATTTTGTAATTTGGTTTGCCAAGACCGATGCCGCACGCTTTGGCGAGAAAAATGTGCGCTGCCTGAGTGTGACACCCGGCAACTTTGACACGCCGATGGGCGCACTGGAAAGCGGGCAGGCGGATGTATTCAAAAAATACTCTGCTCTCAAGCGCAACGGAAAGCCGGAAGAAATCGCCGCTTTGTTTGCGCTTCTTCTGGATGAGCGGCTGGGCTTCCTGACCGGAGCAGACATTCTTATGGACGGCGGCGTTGTGGCAAGCGGTGCCAGCGGATTGAGCAAATAAAAAAGGGCAGCAAAGTAAACCCCGATTTTAGCTTTTGGGGTCTGCTTTGCTGCCTTTTGGATTTTGTGCTTTCGCTTGGCTGTACTTTAGTGCAGCTCGCTTTCGCAGCGGTCCAGCACGGCGGCGATAACCTGATCCATGTCGTAATACTTGTACTCACCCAAGCGTCCGCCGAAGATGACCTTCGGCTCGGCGTCGGCCTGCTTCTTGTACTCGGCATACAGTGCGCCGTTTTTAGCATCGTTGACGGGGTAATACGGCTCGTCACCGGGCTTCCACTCAGAGGAATACTCACGGCTGATGATCGTTTTGGGCAGGTCGTTGCCGTTCTCGTCCTTGCCGAACTCGAACCATTTGTGCTCGATGATGCGGGTCCACGGCGTCTCGCGGTCCGTATAGTTGACGGCGGCGTTTCCCTGGAAGCTGGGCTTGTCGAGCAGCTCATTCTCAAAGCGGACAGAGCGGTACTCCAACGTGCCGAGTTTGTAGTCAAAATAAGCGTCAATCGGGCCGGTGTAGACGATTTTGTCAGCCAGTGCGTCCAGCGCGGCCTTGTTTTCAAGGTAATCGGTGTTCAGCCGCACCTCGATGCCGTCCAGAAGATTGGCGATCATCTTGGTGTAGCCGCCGATGGGAATGCCCTGATACAGCGCGTTGAAATAGTTGTTGTCAAAGGTCAGCCGCACAGGCAGGCGCTTGATGATAAATGCCGGCAGGTCCTTGCAGTCGCGGCCCCACTGCTTTTCGGTGTAGCCCTTGATGAGCTTCTCATAAATGTCGCGGCCCACAAGGGAAATGGCCTGCTCCTCAAGGTTCTGCGGCTCGTGGGTGATCTCGCGGCGCTGCTCCTCAATTTTGGCGGCTGCCTCCTCCGGTGTGACGACGCCCCACATTTTATTAAAGGTATACATGTTGAAGGGCAGCGAATACAGCTCACCCTTATAGTTGGCAACGGGAGAGTTCGTAAAGCGGTTGAACTCGGCAAACCGGGTGATATAGTTCCAGACCTTTTTGTTGTTGGTGTGGAAGATGTGCGCACCATACTTATGGACGTTGATACCCTCGATGTTCTCGGTATAAATGTTGCCCGCAATGTTGGGGCGCTTATCCACGACCAGCACGGATTTGCCGTGGGCCTTGGCCTCATGGGCGAAGATGGCACCGTACAGACCGGAGCCGACTACCAGATAATCATATTTCATATAACCGGTGTTCCTCTCTTTAAAAGTCACAGGGATATTGTGCGGTAATGGCATTGAGAGCCTTACTCCACTGTCAAAAAGCGGCAGAAAGGCGTTTCAGTCTCTGCCGAATAGATCTCTTGTGTAGACCTTGTCCTGCACATCGTTGAGGCAGGCATCGTAGCGGTTGGCCAGAATGGCCTGACTCTGCCGCTTGAATTTGTCCAGATCGTTGACTACTGCCGAACCGAAGAAGGTCTTACCGTCCTCCAGCGTAGGCTCATAGATGATGACCTGTGCGCCCTTGGCCTTGATGCGCTTCATGACACCCTGAATCGAGCTTTGGCGGAAGTTGTCGCTGTTGCTCTTCATCGTCAGGCGGTAGACGCCGATCGTGACGGGCCTTTCGCGGCTTTCGTCAAACTCATTTTCCTGATCGTAGCCGTAGTACCCGGCCAGCTTCAGCACGCGGTCAGCGATGAAGTCCTTGCGGGTGCGGTTGGACTCCACAATGGCCTCGATGAGATTTTCCGGCACATCGGCGTAGTTTGCCAGCAGCTGCTTCGTGTCCTTGGGCAGGCAGTAGCCGCCGTAGCCGAAGCTGGGGTTATTGTAATGGCTGCCGATGCGCGGGTCAAGGCATACGCCGTCAATGATCTGCTTCGTGTTCAGACCCTTGCTCTCCGCGTAGGTATCCAGCTCGTTAAAGTAGGCAACGCGCAGCGCCAGATAGGTGTTGGCGAACAGCTTGACAGCCTCGGCCTCGGTAAAGCCCATGAAGAGCGTATCAATGTTCTCCTTGATGGCCCCCTCCTGCAGCAGCGCCGCAAACTCGTGGGCGGCTGCAACAAGGTGCGCATCTTCGGGGTCGGTGCCGACGATGATGCGGGACGGGTAGAGGTTGTCATACAGGGCCTTGGACTCCCGCAGAAATTCCGGGCTGAACAGGATGTTCCGGCTGCCGAGCCTTTCCCGCACCGACACCGTGTAGCCCACGGGAATCGTCGATTTGATGATCATGACGGCATTTGGATTGACCTCCGTGACAAGGCGGATGACTGCCTCCACTGCAGAGGTGTCAAAGTGCTGGGTCTGGCTGTCGTAGTTGGTGGGTGCAGCAATGACCACAAAGTCCGCATCGGCGTAGGCTGCCTTTGCGTCCAGCGTAGCGGTCAGATCCAGCTCCTTCTCAGCCAGATATTTCTCGATATAGTCATCCCGGATCGGCGATTTGCGCGCGTTGATCAATGCGACCTTTTCCGGCAGGATATCCACCGCCGTCACATGATGGTGCTGAGAAAGCAGCGTGGCAATCGAAAGTCCCACATAGCCGGTCCCGGCCACCGCGATCTTATATTTTTTCATAGCAGTTTATACTCCGCAGCTGCGAATTTTCCGTAAGGCAGCGGTCAAAATTGCGCCGTGCCGGCTTACCGTATGTGGGTTTATTATAGCACGTCACCAGCCACAATTCAATATTGCCGCTTCCCTCAGAATTGTTTGAACAATAATCCAGTATTGAAAACAATCGTCTCTACTCAGTCTTTGCTGTATCTGCTAAGATAGAATCACGGTACTGGCGTGGTGTCAGACCGGTTTGTTTACGGAAAACACGATAAAAGTAATTGTCATCCAGGAATCCGATCTGCTGGCAGATCTGTGCATTGGACAGATTCGTATCGCAAAGAAGCTTCATCGCTTTTTGGATGCGCAGGTGCGTGATCTGCTCGTTGATGCCGCAGCCATAGAGCTGCCGGGAAAGATAGTACAGCCCGGTACGGCTTAGCGAAAGATCACGACAGATCGTTTCGTTTGTCAATGTCTCATCCAGATGTTCCGCCAGGTAGCGGCTCAGCTTTTCCTGCGCACTGCCCGCTGCCAACCGCGTCAGCCCCTTTTGGTACAATGCAGCCGCCGCCAAAGCCAGCAGATCCGCTGCTGATTTCAGCACCGGATAGGGCGTGCGCTGCAAGGCATTATAGGCTTTTTGCAGTGCCGTTTTATCAATTGCGTAAGCCGAGCAGCATTTTTGCGCATAGTTCCACTCGCTCTGCTCATCGGCCCCCTGTACAATGTGGCTCAACAGCAAAAAGCCCACAACAGCACCATCGATCTGAACCGGCGTGATCACTTCGATCAACCCCGCATGGCAGGGGTAGATGATCGTCTGCTTTTGCCGCGTTGCCTTGCGGCAAGCCGCCTGGTCACACAGGTAGCAGCCGGTCTTGCCATTAGGCACACTGCGGATCAAGCGGCAATAAGCTGGCAGTTCCGGCGGATAGGCAAGCACTTCGATTCCATACGAATCAAAAACGGCGGAGCGCAGCCCCGTAAGGCAGTGAAAATCCTGCAAGAGGACCAAAAGCTCCTTTTTATTGAAAACGGTTCCCATGGGTGCGCTCCTTTTCGAACATTTAGGGCAACACCGCATAATTCCCGCCTTACGGCTTAAGCACCGCTCCGGCGGCTGCGGCACGGCATCTGCGTTGCCAAAATGCTCGATAATACACAAAGTATTATCTGCGCTTTTGGCTTAGCAGCTGCCGCACCTCGCTCGCCGTATCGGCACTTAGAATTATGCGGTATTGCCTTAGATAGTTTTATGATAAAGACCATCCTTTATTTTGTCAAGGAGGATCCTTATGATTGACTTAAAGCAGTGTTCTCTCGGCATTGAGTTGGGTTCCACCCGCATCAAAGCTGTGCTTGTGGGCGATACCTGCAAGCCTGTGGCCCAGGGCGATTTTACCTGGGAGAACCGGCTGGAAAATGGCATCTGGACCTACCCGCTGGAGGAAGTCTGGCAGGGTGTGCAGGCTGCCTACGCGGCATTGGCTGCGGATGTGCTGGCCAAGTGTGGCCAGCCACTGACCACAGTGGGGTGCATTGGCGTTTCGGCTATGATGCATGGGTATCTGGCGTTTGATGCTGCGGGCAAGCTGCTGGTACCGTTCCGCACATGGCGCAACACGATGACCGGCGCGGCAGCAGAAGAGTTGACCTCGGCGTTCGGGTTCAACATCCCGCAGCGGTGGAGCGCAGCACACCTGTACCAAGCCATGCTGAACCGCGAGCCACACCTGCCGCAGCTGGACTTTTTCACCACGCTGGCAGGCTATGTACACTGGCAGCTGACCGGGCGCAAGGTGCTGGGCGAAGGCGATGCCAGCGGCATGTTCCCGATTGACAGCACCACCGGCGGGTATGATGCCGCAATGCTCGCAAAGTTTAACGCGCTGGCAGACAAGCAAGGCTGCCCCGTGGATCTTGTCAAACTGCTGCCTACCGTTTTGCCCGCAGGCGAGGATGCCGGTATGCTGACCGTCGAGGGGGCGAAGCGGCTCGACCCAACCGGCACGCTGCAACCCGGCATACCGTTCTGCCCACCGGAGGGCGACGCCGGCACCGGCATGGTGGCAACAAACAGTGTCGCCCCGCGCACCGGCAATGTCAGCGCAGGCACCAGCATTTTTGCCATGGTCGTCCTGGAAAAGCCGCTGTCCAAGGTCTACCCGGAAATCGACATGGTCACGACCCCCGACGGCGCGGCGGTCGCCATGGTCCACTGCAACAACTGCACCAGCGATTTGAACGCCTGGGTCGATCTGCTGGCCGAGAGCGCGGCACTGTGCGGGGCAGGCATCGACAAAGGTGCGTTGTTTACCCTCCTGTTTAACGAATCGCTGCACGGTGCGCCTGACTGCGGCGGCATCACGCCCGTCAACTACATTTCCGGTGAGAGCGTCACCCACTTGGACGCGGGCGTCCCCCTGCTGCTGCGCCGCCCGGACAGTGCGTTTACGCTGGCCAACTTTATGCGCGCCAACATCTATTCTGCCTTTGCCACGTTGGCGATGGGGCTGGAAATTCTGCGCAAAGAAAATGTGGCTGTGAATACCCTGCTGGGCCACGGCGGCATCTTCAAAACGCCGGGCGTGGCCCAGCGGTATCTGGCTGCGGCGGCGGGTGCGCCTGTGACCTGCATGGAAACAGCCGGTGAGGGCGGTTCCTACGGCATGGCCCTGCTGGCTGCGTATCGTCTGCACCGCGCCGACGGCGAAACGCTGGCCGCGTATTTGAACCGCTGCGTTTTTGCCGACGCCCAAAGCACGACCCTGTTTCCCGACCCTGCCGAGCAGTCCGGGTTTGCCGCCTTTTTGACCCAATACCAAACCGCGCTGAAAGCCGAGCGCGCCGTTGTAAAATAAGGGCAATACCGCATAATTCTAAGTGCCGATACGGCGAGCGAGGTGCGGCAGC